>PVBE010975782.1_pt1 | contig 21436 bp, 16 predicted proteins | sample 1631181 | NCBI WGS metagenome assembly PVBE01 (sample SAMN08397723, study PRJNA350692) | Marine metagenome, whole genome shotgun sequencing project. | isolation source: water | place: Pacific Ocean | collected 2012-04 | reverse complement strand
TTCGAGCCCGACGGTGACGGGTCCTTTCCGGGGCTTGTCGTCGCCCAGCACTTACCCATCGCCCACACGGGCCTGGAGAAAGATCCCTTCACCATCGACGTCGGAGAACGCCTGGCCGCCGCCGGCTACGCCTGCGTCATTCCCTTCATTTTTCATTGGTGGCCGCCGGAGGAGGAAATGGAGGTCAAGCGCGAGGCCTTCCGCGACGACTGGGCGGTTGCCGATTTAGCGGCGGCCTGGACGGTGCTGGCGGGTCTTGAGCGGGTGGACGAGACGCGCACCGGGATCATCGGCCATTGCTGGGGCGGTCGCGTTGCCTGGCTTGGGGCGTGTCACAACCCGAATTACAAGGCCGCCGCGATGCTTTACGGCGGGCGGATCAAGGCCGGCCTGGGGGAAGGAAGCCGTCCCGCCATCGAACTCGCGGACCGTATCGCGTGCCCCATGATCGGGATCTTTGGAAACGACGACCAAAACCCGTCACCCGAAGACGTGGATGATCTGGGTGACGCGTTGAACAAGGCCGGGGTCGAACACGAACTCCACCGCTATGACGGCGCTGGGCACGGGTTTCAAGACTTCACCAACGAAGAGCGCTACCGCAAGGAAGCTTCCGACGACGCCTGGGAAAAAGTTTTCGCGTTCCTTGGCCGCCAACTGAAATAATCGCCGATTAGGCGATCACCACGCCACGAGCCCCCGCCCACGCCTCACCCAAACGGGTCAGTGTTTCGTCGCCCAACAACTTTTCGGCCATGGGGAAGAGAAATTGCTCCTCCTTCCGAAAATGGTTGCGCGCGGCGCTTAGAACCTGGGCAACCAAAGTCGTGGCCTGGGCCACGTCTTCCGCCTCCTCGATCTGACCCAACAAATGCTCCAACTCCTCATGGTCGGCGCGCATCTGGGCAACGGGTCCGACATCCCGTCCCATATGAGGTTCGAGGGCGGTAAAGAGCAGTTCTTCTTCTAAGGTTGCATGGGATTCGACCATCGCCGCCAACACCGTCGTCGCGCCCCGGATCTGGGCCATGGCTCCTTCGATCGTGGCAATTTCCTCGACCTGATCGAACAGCATGTAGAACGCGCTGTGCTCGCCAAGCAATGCGTCGGTTATTTTCACGGCTTCATTCCTGCTTTGTTACTATTCAACTGCGGTCCTCGTCCTCGGATTCGATGCCCAGGCCGCGGACGATAGCCTTGAGCTTTTCCATAGCCTCCCCCATGCGCCCCTCGTCGGTACCGCGCAGTACCAGACTGACGCCGGGTTGTCCCAAACGTTGGAACGGATAGCTGCCCATGTCCACGTCCGGGTATTGCTTTTGCAACTCCCCTAAAGGCAGCGCCAAGGCTCCCTCCGGTGCGCGGGCAATGAGGCTCTTCGACTCGATCGGAGGGCCGCCGGCGAGCTGGTGCTTGATGCCGTCGAACATGGCCCGCATGATCTCGGGTACGCCGGCCATGACAAAGACATTGCCCATGCGAAAGCCGGGTGCGCTGCTTACCGGGTTCGTAATCAAGCTGGCGCCGGCCGGCACGTCGGCCATCTTGAGGCGCGCCTCGTTGACGTCGTCCGGGCGGTAGTGGCGCATGAGGAGCGCCAAGGCGTCCGGGTGGCGCACCAGCTCGACGCCGAAGGCCTTGGCGACCGAGGCCGAGGTGATGTCATCATGGGTCGGTCCGATGCCTCCGGTAGTAAAGACATAGTCGTGGGCCGCGCGGCATTGGTTGAGGGTGCTAATGATCGTCGCCTCGTCGTCGGCGATGATGCGGGCCTCCGCAACCCGGATGCCAATGGCGTTCAGGTTCTGGCCCAGGTACTTAAGGTTGACGTCCTGGGTGCGCCCCGACAAAACCTCGTTGCCGATGATGAGGATGCAGGCGGTGACGGGTTTGGCTGGGGCCAAGCTGGGCTCCTATAAAAAATCACGCAACAGGGCAATCAGGGGGACGTCGGCAGGCGGCATCGGAAGCCGCGCCATGTCCATCGGGCGCACCCATTTCAGCGCCTGGCCCTCTTGCGCTTCGGGCGTGCCCTTCCACACTCGGCAAACGAAGAGCGGCATGAACAAGTGAAATTCGTCATAGGCGTGGGACGCAAAGGTGAGCGGCGCCAAACAGCTTTCGACGATGTCGAGGGCAAGCTCCTCGCGCAGCTCGCGGACCAGGGCCGCCTCGGGGGTTTCGCCTTCGACCACCTTGCCGCCGGGGAACTCCCACAGTCCGGCCATGGTCTTGCCTTCTGGGCGCTGTGCCAACAGCACGCGGCCGTCGACATCGACCAGCGCCACCGCCGCCACCAGGATCAAGGAATTGAACGTCGCTCCGCCCGGCCGCGTCCGGGCATCCAGGCATGCGCGATCAGGACCGGTAATCGGCATTGATCGTGAAGTATTCTTGGGTCAGATCACAGGTCCACACCGTGGCCCGGCCGCGCCCGACGCCGACGTCGACGGCGATGTCGATCTCGGTGCCTTTCATATGGCGCACCACCGGCGTTTCGTCATAGCCCGGAACGGCGGCCCCGTCGGCGGCGATGGTAACGCCGCCGATGGCAATTGCGAGCTTGTCCCGGTCGGCTTTCTCGCCGGCCTTGCCGACGGCCATGACAATCCGTCCCCAATTGGCGTCAGCACCGGCGATGGCCGTTTTCACCAAGGGCGAGTTGGCGATGGAGAGTCCAATGCGCCTGGCCGCCCGGCGCGAGGCGGCGCCGGTGACCGCGATGGTGACGAACTTGGACGCGCCCTCGCCGTCGCGCACCACCTGATGGGCAAGATCCAAAAGGAGAGATTCCAGCTGGCGGGAAAAATCACGCAGCAAGGGATCCCCAGCCTTGGCAACCGCCGGGTGGTGGGTCTGGCCGGTCGCGAACGCCATCAAGGTATCGCTGGTCGACGTATCGCCATCGACGGTGATGCAGTTAAACGTGCGGTCGGCGGTCCGGCGCAGCAGAGGCTGGAGGACGTCGGGCGGAACGGCCGCGTCGGTGAAGACGTAAGCCAGCATGGTCGCCATGTCCGGCCCGATCATGCCCGAGCCCTTGGCAATACCGTTCAAGGTGACGGGGACGCCGCCGATGGTGGCGGCGCGCGTCGCTCCCTTGGGATAGGTATCGGTCGTCATGATGGCCCGCGCGGCTTCGTTCCAATCGCCCCCATCAAGACGACCGTACAGCTCCGCCAGGGCGGCGGTGATCTTGTCGTCGGGCAATGCTTCGCCAATGACACCCGTGGAGGCGATGAAAACGCTGCTTGGCCGGCACGCGACCATCTCCGCCACCGCCTTCACCGTGCGCGCCACGGCGGCGACGCCGGCCTTTCCTGTGAAGGCATTGGCGTTACCCGCGTTGACCACCAAGGCGCGCGCCCGGCCGCCGGTCAATGCCTTGCGGCACCATTCGACCGGCGCCGAGGCGGTGAGAGAGCGTGTGAGCACCCCGGCCGCCGACGAACCGGGCGCCAATTCGGCCAGCAAAACATCGGGGCGATCGCGATAATGCAAGGCATATGCGCCGGCGGCGAGACGCACGCCGGCGACCGGCGGCATATCGGGGAAATGTTCGGGGGCTAGCGGTGAGACCATGGCGGGCTCCTCGACGATTAATACCAAGGATCAATGATAGTGACCCATAGAGATCGCGTATGCGGCCCGTCGGAGGGCGTCGAAAAGCCTTGCCGATGCGGGGCATCGCCGGCAGCATTTCTCCTACCCGACGGGCCGCATACGCGATCTCTATGGGTCACTATCATTGATCCTTGGTATTACTTGGCGGGCGCCTCGATAACCGAACCGTCGGGTCCGAAGCGCTTGATCTCGGCGGCGGCGCGCAACGACTTCATGACTTCTATGCCGATATTGCGCGTTACCCTGTTGCGCACCTCCCCTTCGACCTCCTCGAACATCGGAGGCCTTGCCTTGCGCCGTTCGACCACCTTGATGACATGCCATCCGTACTGGGTCCTGACCGGTGTCTGGGTAATCTCTTCGTCCTTGAGCGCGAAGGCCACATCCGAGAACTCGGCAATCATGCCGTCGCGCTTGAAGAAGCCAAGGTCACCACCCTTGTCGGACGACGGGCCGATAGACTTGGCCTTGGCCAGTTCGGAAAAATCGGCGCCGCCGGATAATTCGGATATGATCTCCTTGGCTTGACCTTCGGTCTCAACCAGGATGTGGCTGGCCCGCACCTCTTCTCCACCCTTCGATTCCGCAATGAATTTTTCATAGCCTTTCTTCATCGCTTCCTCGGACATGCCCTCTTCGATTTGCTTCTCCAGATAGGCCCTCTGCAGAATCTGGCTCTCAATCCGAGCCAACTGCCGCACGACTTCGGGCTTTTTGTCAAAACCCTCGCGGCGTGCTTGGGCCACCGATAATTTGGTATCGATCAAACTGTCGATCAGGAGACCGAACAGGACAGCCGGTGGTATCTGTTTATACTCGTCCGGAAGTTGCGACTGGGCAAAGGTGAGTTCGGAGGCAAAAATTTTCTCACCATTGACAGTGGCGATGACCGGATCCTGGGCATCGTCGCCCTCGGCCGCGATCACGACGGACGCGCCGCCAATGACGATGCCCCCCGCCAGCGCGACGACCGCGAGCAGGCCAAAATTACGGCAACCGAAATTCATGAATGAAGTCCCTTTCTTGGCGGACCGCCGCCCTCTTTCTCGCACGACGGGCCGATAAACCCCCCTCATCCACGATATGGCATATTGCCCGGGCGCGTACAAGTCAGGAGCCCCAACCAAGCTGGATCAAAACGGTCCGGCCGGTAAGGCGCCATGTCGATCTCCGGTGCCCGGCCGGCCAGCTCGGCCGCGATCAGGCGCCCGGTGACGGCGCCCATCGTGAGGCCCAGGGAATCGTGACCAAAAGCGAAGAAGACATTGGAGAAGTGCGGCGAACGGCCGATCACCGGAAGCGAGTCCGGTGTCGAGGGCCGGGCACCTTGCCAACGCGACGCAACGGTGCCGCCCAGATCGGGCATGAGGGCACGCACATGGCCGAGCGCGATATCGGCGCGGCGCCAGTCGGCGGGCGCATCGACGGCGGCGAACTCGGCGATGCCGGTAATCCTCACCGCGCCATCCATGGGCGTCACCGCGATGTTGCGGTCGTCGGACATGACGGGAAGGCGCGGTCGCACCTTGGTATCGACGAGCATGGTGTGGTAACCGAACGGGGTCGCCATGGGCACCCGGTATCCCACCATTCTGGCCAGCGGCCGCGACCACGGCCCGGCCGCCAGCACCAGCCGGCCAACCGTATGGCGGCCAGCCGTCGTTAGGATAGCCTGCGGCCCGGCGGCTTCCATCTCGACCCCGGTGACGGTCTCTTTCAACAACCGCCCGCCGAGTCTCTGGAAGCGCTCGGCAAAGGTTTGCACCAGACGCAACGGATCGGCCACATAGTGGACGTCGGGAAAGTAGACCCCGGCCCGCACCAGGGGTCCAAGGGCCGGTTCCATTCGGCGCACGGCGTCGCCGTCCAGCACCTCCATCCGTACGCCCCGTCGGCGGCGCATCTCCATCGTATAGCGGTTTCGCGCCGGTCCATCCGCGTGCTCGAAGGCAATCACCTTTCCGGTTCGGCGCACCAGATCTCCCGCCCCGGCATCCTCAAGCAGCGGCGCGTAGGCATCGTGAACCCGCTCAAGCAGCCGCGCTCGGGCGTCGGCGATCCTCTCCACCCGGCTGGGTGTGGCATTGCGGACAAAACGCGCGAACCACGGCAACAGGCGGGGAAGTTCGCGCCAGCGGATAATCAGCGGCGCCTGTGGATCAAGCAGCATACGGGGCACCCGGCGGATCACGCCGGGCAGCGAGGCGGGCGGGATGGAAGCGATTCCAAGGCTGCCGGCGTTGCCGCCGGACGCCCCCTCGCCGGGGCCCCGGCCGTCGAGGACGGTCACCTCGAATCCCTCGCGCTGTAAGTAAAGCGCTGTGCACATGCCGACGATTCCGGCGCCGATGATGTGGACACTGTCGCCGACCCGGTCCGTGGCATGGCTCATTTAACGTCCCCTCCCCGACCCACAATAACGGCGCAGAGCGGCCCCGGACAGGTTTGACTTGCGCGCCGCGAAGGACCTAGTGTTCTGGATCGGGCGCCGGCAAAAAATACCGAGAACGGGGAAACGTCATGGCTCTGGATCCCGTGACCCTGGAAATCCTGGGCCACAAGGCGACGGCGGCGGCCGAGGAAATGGCACTCGCCCTGCAAAGTGCCTCGCGCTCGCTCTATGTGAAGGAAGCGGCGGATTTCGGCGTCGGCATTGCCGATCTGGCTGGGCGTATCTTCGCCTGGCCTTCAGGATCGACGGTGTTCAACATCGACCGCCGCCTGGGCCCCACCATCACCGCCGTTCCCGATATGGAACCGGGCGACGTCATCATCACCAACGATCCGTGGGCGTCGAAGGGCTTGGCCACGCACCTGCCCGACCTGCACATGATCCGTCCCTACTATCACAAGGGCCGTATCGTCGCCTATGGGTGGAGCTTTATCCACTTCACCGATGTCGGCGGGCGGGTACCAAGCTCGATCTCGCCAGCCAACAACGAGATATACCAAGAAGGCTTCCAGGTCCCGCCGATGAAGATCCTGAACAAGGGCGAGCTTAATCAGGACTTCGTTACGCTTTTCCGCGCCAACGTGCGTACGCCCGATCAGAACATGGGCGATATCAAGGCTATCCTGGGCTCCCTGGAAACAGGAAGCCGCCGCGTCGCCGACATGATCGAACGCCACGGAGTCGAGACGTTTCTCGCCGCGCAGACCGAATTGCAGGACTATTCGGCGGCCAAGGCCCGCGCCGTGCTGCGCCGCATCCCCGACGGCGATTACGAATTCTGGGATTACATGGACGACGACATGCTGACCATCCACCCGGTCCGGGTGCGCGTCAAGCTGACCGTCCGCGACGGCCTGGTGCACATGGACCTGACGGGGACCGACCCAGCGGTGCGGGGCGCCTATAACGTACCCACCGCAGGGACCGTGCATTACTGGCTGACCATGCGCCTGACCACCTTCATCTGTTCGCACGACCGCACCGTCCACCTCAACGCCGGGCTCTACCGGCCGATGAGCGTCACCAACCCGCCCGGCACCATTCTCAACGCCGAGTTCCCCGACGCCGTCGGCGTCCGCTCGGCGCCGTCGCGGCGCCTGCAGGACGCCATCACCGGGCTTTTGGTCCGCGCCGTGCCCGACATGATGGGGGCGCCGACCTGCGGTGCCTCGACCCCGTTCGCGCTTGCCGAATATGAGGCCGACGGCACCAAACGCACCGTCCAGGTGGTGGAACCCATGCGCGGCGGCATGGGGGCGTGGAACGGCGGCGACGGCGTCGATGTGCGCGACAGTTCCATGGCCAACCTGCAAAACCACCCCATCGAGACGGTAGAGGAGGAAGCCGGCGTCATCATCCGCGAGTACGACGTCAACCCGGACTCCGCCGGTCCCGGCCGCTGGCGCGGCGGCGCCGGACAGATCATCACCGTCGAGATCACCCGCGACGGCAGCAGCTTCCTGGCCCGCGGCATGGACCGGTTGCGCTTTCCCGCCTTCGGGGTCATGGGGGCCAAACCGGCCAAGCTGTTCCAGGCGTTGCTCAACCGCGGCCGGCCCGACGAGCGCCAGCTCACCAAGATCGACACCTTGGCGGTCAAGAAGGGCGATACGCTGACCCTCTTGATGCCGGGCGGCGGCGGTTATGGCGATCCTTGTCTGAGGCCGGCCGATAAGGTGCGCCAGGACGTTAAGATGGGTTTCGTCAGCCGCCAAGGAGCCCGCGACGATTATGGCGTCGTCATTGCCGCCGACGATTGCCTCGACGAAGAAGCCACCAAGCGGCTGCGTGCCGAGCGGGTGCGCGACAACGTCCACGCCGAGTTTGACTTCGGTCCGGAGCGCGAAGCCTGGGAGGAAGTCTTCGACGACAAAACCATGTGCGAGATGGTCGAGGGTTTGATGGGGCTACCCAAGTCGGTCCGGGCCGAAAGGCGAAAATGGATATTTGAACAAGTGGTACCCGACCTTGAGCGCGCCGGGCGGGGATGGATCACCGACGCCATCCCCGATGCCGATGCCGCCAAGGTGCGCCTGAAAGAGGCCATGGCCAATGCCTTCGGCGCTGTCCGGGCGGAGGAAACGCCATGAAGCTCGATCCTGTCCTCTTCGAGATCCTGCGCAACAAGATAACGGCGGCGGCCGACGAGATGTCGGTCAACCTGCAACGCGCCTCGCGCTCGGCCTACGTCAAGGAGGCGGCGGATTTCTGCACGGCGCTTGTCGACCGCGACGGGCTTATCTTCGGCTATCCACCATCGGCCGGCACGACGTTTATCATCGACTGTGACTGCACGCCCACCATTCGCGGCGTCCCCGATTTGGAAGAGGGCGACGTCATCATCACCAACGATCCCTATCGCTCCCAGGGGCTGTCGACGCATTTGCCCGACATTCACATGTTGGAGCCCTACTATCACAAGGGCAAAATCGTCGCCTACGGCTGGTGCTTCATCCACTTCACCGATGTCGGCGGCAAGGTGCCGAGCTCGATCTCGCCGTCGAGCAACGAGCTGTTCCAAGAAGGTCTGGTCATCCCGCCCATGAAGGTGGTCAGCAAAGGGGTCCTGAACGACGACCTGTTGGGTCTGTTCCAAGCCAACTGCCGAACCCCCGACGTCAACATGGGCGACATCCATGCCATGCTGGGATCGCTGATCACCGGTCGCCAGCGCATCGCCGAGTTGATCGCCGAGGTTGGCGTGGAGACCTTTCACGCTTGCCAAAAGGATCTCTTGGATTACTCGGCCGACAAGGCGCGTGCCGTCCTGCGGCGCATCCCGGACGGTTCGTTCGATTTTTGGGATTTCATGGACGACGACATGGTCACCCGCATCCCGCTTCGCGTGCGCATCCGCATGACGGCGAAGGATGGGCGCGTCAATCTCGACGTCACCGGCTCCGATCCGCAAGTTGCCGCCGCCTACAATGTGCCGACCATGGGCGGGCGCAACTATTGGCTGACCATGCGCCTTACCACCTTCATTGGCACCCACGACCCGATTATCGAGCCCAACGCCGGCGTCTATCGCCACATCACCGTGACCAATCCCAAGGCGACGCTGTTCAACGCCCAGTTCCCAGACGCCATCGGCATCCGCGCGGCGCCGTCGCGGCGCCTCAACGATGCGCTAACCGGCGCGCTTCTAAAGGCGGTTCCTGACCAGATGGCGGCGCCGACCTGCGGTTCCAGCGGTGCCGTCGTTTATTCAGAGTACGATGCCGAGAGCGGCCGGCCCAAGGTGACGGTGCTGGAGCCGACCCGAGGCGGCATGGGGGCGGGGCTCGGCTTCGACGGGGTCGATGCCCGCGATGCCTCGATGTCGAACCTGCGCAACCACCCGGTGGAATATGTCGAGGACGAGTTCGGCGTCATCATCCGCGAATACGACGTGCGCACCGATTCAGGGGGACCCGGGCGCTGGCGCGGCGGCGTCGGCCAGTTCATCACCGTCGAGATCCTGAGCGACAGCGCCGTCATCTTGTGCCGCGGCATGGAACGGCTGCGCTTTCCGTCGTGGGGTGTTTTCGGCGCCCGCCCGGCGGCGCCGTTCACCGGCACCCTCAACCAGGGCAAGGCGAACGAACAGAAGCTGACCAAGATTGACGAGCTACACGTCAGCCGAGGCGACACGGTCACGCTTAGAATGCCGGGCGGCAGCGGCTATGGCGATCCCTATCTGCGCGACCCCGAAAGGGTCCGCACCGATGTCGAGCTGGGCTTCGTCACGAGGCGCGGCGCCAAGGACGACTACGGCGTCGTGCTGGCTAAGAACGGAACGGTGATTGAGGAAAAAACCCGTCGCCTGCGCGCTGCACGGATCAAAGACAACGTCCGCGACGACTTCGATTTCGGCCCCGAACGCGAGGCCTGGGAAGCAGTCTTCGACGACGCCACCATGGGCGACCTCAACAACCGCCTCTACGCGCTCCCCAAGTCGATCCGCCAGGCAGTGCGGCGGCGCATCTTCGACCACGCCGTACCCGACCTTCCCATCGCCGGCGATGGCACGTCCCTGGCCAAGGTGATGGCCGACCCCGACGCCATCCGCGCCCGGCTCGCCGATGTTATGGAAGACGTGTTCGGGGATTTGGAGGGGGATTAGGGTCGGCGCCTTCCATTCATTGACATGCGCCCACCGGGCCTCTATCTCTTTCCCACATCCAGAATCGCGGAAGACTCGCGGAATTTCTCTTGAGGATCGCCATGTTAGGCGCCATCGCCCGGCGGCTGTTCGGCTCCGCCAACGAACGCTATCTCAAGACCCTGCAATCGGACGTCGATGCCATCAACGCGATGGAGTCCGAGTTGGAGGCATTGAGCGACGACGCGCTTCGCGCCCGCACGCCGGCGCTGCGCCAACGCCTGGAAAATGGTGAAACGAAGGACGACCTGCTGGTCGAGGCCTTCGCCACCGTCCGCGAGGCTGCCAAGCGCACCTTGGGCCAACGCCATTTTGACGTTCAGCTCTTGGGCGGCATGGTCCTCCACAAGGGCATGATCGCCGAGATGAAGACCGGCGAGGGCAAGACCCTCGTGGCGACGCTGCCGGTCTATCTCAACGCCCTTTCCGGCCAGGGCGTACACGTCGTCACAGTCAACGATTACCTGGCCCAGCGCGATGCCGAGTGGATGGGCGAGATATACAAGTTCCTCGGCCTTAGCGTCGGATGCATCGTTCACGGCCTGGAAGACGACGAGCGGCGCGCCGCCTATGCCAGCGACGTGACGTATGGGACCAACAACGAGTTCGGCTTCGACTATCTGCGCGACAACATGAAATTCCAGCTCGACGACATGGTTCAGCGCGCCTTCAATTTCGCCATCGTCGACGAGGTCGACTCGATCTTGGTCGACGAGGCGCGCACGCCGCTGATCATCTCGGGCCAGGCCGAGGATTCGTCGGAGCTCTATGAAAAGATCGACCGCCTGATCCCAAAGTTGATCGATGAAGACTACGAAAAGGACGAAAAAGCACGCGCCGTCAGCTTCACCGAGTCCGGCACCGAGAAGATTGAGAATCTTTTGTCGGAGGCGAAGCTCCTGGGCGAAGGCGGGCTTTACGATATCGCCAACATCTCTTTGGTCCACCACGCCAATCAGGCGTTGCGCGCCCACACGCTTTTCGCCCGCGACACCGACTACATCGTTAAGGACGACAAGGTCATCATCATCGACGAGTTCACCGGCCGCATGATGGAAGGACGGCGCTATTCGGAAGGCCTGCACCAAGCCCTTGAGGCCAAGGAACGGGTGTCCATCCAACACGAGAACCAGACTCTGGCCTCGATCACCTTCCAGAACTATTTCCGGCTCTTCCCCAAGCTGGCCGGCATGACCGGCACCGCGATGACGGAAGCCGGTGAGTTTTCGGAAATTTACAAGCTTGAGGTGGTGGACATTCCAACCGATCTGCCGTGCATCCGCGAAGACTTTGACGACGAAGTGTACCGCACCGTCGTCGAGAAAGACGGGGCCATCTTGGCGCTCATCAAGGACTGCCAGAAGCGCGGCCAACCGGTCCTGGTGGGCACCGTCACGATTGAGAAGTCCGAGCACCTGGCGGCGCTGTTCAAGAAGCACAAGGTCGATCACAAGGTCCTCAACGCGCGTTATCACGAACAAGAGGCCTACATCATCGCCCAGGCCGGCAATGTCGGCGCGGTGACCATCGCCACCAACATGGCGGGCCGCGGTACCGACATTCAGCTTGGCGGCAATCCAGACATGCGCGTCAATCAGGAACTGGGCGACGTGACCGACGGCGCCGAGCGCGACGAGCGCATTACCGCCCTGCGCGCCGAGGTGGCGGAAAAGAAGAAACAGGTTATCTCCGCCGGCGGGCTCTTTATCCTCGGTACTGAGCGCCATGAAAGCCGCCGCATCGACAATCAGCTGCGCGGCCGCTCGGGACGCCAGGGCGATCCAGGGGCGTCCAAGTTCTTCTTGTCGCTGGAAGATGACCTGATGCGCATCTTCGGCTCCGAACGTATCGAGGGCATGCTTTCGAAGCTGGGCCTGGAAGAGGGCGAGGCCATCGTCCACCCGTGGGTCAACAAGGCACTTGAGAAGGCGCAAGAGAAGGTCGAGGCGCGCAACTTCGAAATTCGCAAAAACCTTTTGAAGTTCGACGACGTCATGAACGACCAGCGCAAGGTCATCTACGAACAACGCAAGGAACTGATGGATGTCGAGGACGTATCGGACACCATCGCCGATATGCGCAAAGAGGTCATCGATGACCTTGTGGAGCGCTTCATCCCCGAGAAAGCCTATGCCGAGCAGTGGAACGCAGCCGGGCTGCACACCGAGGCGATGCGCGTCTTAGGCGTCGATCTGCCGATCGAAGACTGGGCCAAGGAGGAAGGCATCGCGGACGCCGAAATCCGCGAAAGATTGGCCGACGCGGGCATCCGCAAGGCAGCCGAGAAGGTGGCCAACTTCGGCCCCGATATCATCCGTAATGTCGAAAAAAGCGTGCTGCTGCAGATTCTCGACCAAGTGTGGAAGGAACACCTGCTGACCCTCGACCATCTGCGCCAGGGTATCGGCCTGCGCGCTTACGGTCAGCGCGACCCACTAAACGAATACAAGCGCGAAGCCTTCAACCTGTTCGAAGAGATGCTGACCAACCTGCGCGAGCGCGTGATCTCGGTCCTGTCCCACGTTGAGTTGCAGATCATGCCGAACGAAGAGATGTTACAGCCGCGCCTGTCCCAAGACTTGGTGGAAACCCGCGACGACCCGGCCTTCGCCATGGAAGGCGCGGTGGCGGAGCCGGCCGTCGCCGAGCCGCCGCCCGAGCCGCTGCGCCGCCGCCAGGCCGCGGCGACCCTCGACCCCGACGACCCCGCCACTTGGGGCCGGGTGCCGCGCAACGCGCCGTGCCCATGCCGCTCGGGACGCAAGTACAAGCACTGCCACGGCAAGGTGGCTTAAGGACGAGCCCAGTCGCTAGTATTGTGGAAGCGGCGAAGTGCCGATGGCCCACTCGTGGCCGACCACCAGAACGACGAACACGACCAGCCCGAGAACCAAGCGCAGATAGCCGATTTCACCCAGACCGACCCGCGCCCGCCCCGCCATGATCGCCGCGAAGGGAACGTTCGACGACCCGTTCGCATAGGTCTCCCAGGTGGCGCCTAGCAAGCGCTTTTTCTTGGCGTCGATCAGCGCCGTGCCGGCCAGGGCGAGGACGGCGAAACTGCCGAACAGAATCGCCGAAGCGCCATCTCCTCGCACCGCACCATGCGCCAGCCCCCACAAACCGATGGCCCACATCAGGGGATGGCGGGTGACCTTGAAAATACCAACCGGGCCGGCGGCGGTTGCCGTTTCCGGAACCAGGGGCCCAAGCGTCGGGTTGTGCGGGCTAAGCCCGGTGGCGAGCAACAGGCACGAGACCAGGCTGACGACAAAGGCAAGCCAGCGCAGCGGCGCACCCATCTCCACAACACCAAGTCGGGCGCCCTGCCATAGGCCACAATCATCCAGCCCATGGTGGCAAAAGTGACCAGGGAATAGATCGCAAAAAAACCCTTCTCGCTTAGCACGCCGACCAGGGCGGCGCGTATGGGCGTGCTCGACATGCCGACGTGAGTGGCGAGGAAGAACACAGCGGCGAGTGCCAGTTCGGCCAAAGTATCTTCCATCGCTCCCTCCGTTCGGTTTCACGCCAAGTATGGCCGTTGATCTGTACTCCACTTCCTTCGACCTGCCCATAGGTTATGATGGACTCGACAGCATTGTCATCGTTGGCGCTGACCTTGATTGTGGTGTGAGCGGCGTCCGGGGAGCAAAAGAATGGCCATTCTCAACATCGCCCTGATGGGGAACGAAGGACTGAAACGGGTCGCAGATCCGATCGATGATCCGCAAGCGCCGGAAATCGCCAAGCTCGCCGACGACATGCGCGATACGCTGGAAAACATCGCCAGTACCGGGATCGCCGCGCCCCAAGTCTTCGTTTCCAAGCGGATCTTCGTCTATCGTCTTCCCGAGCATTTGATTCCGTCCGGCTCCAAGATGAAGCCGATTCCTTGGCGGGTGCTGATCAATCCGGTGCTCAAGCCGCTCTCGGACGAGAAAAGGCCGGTCGGTTTCGAGAAATGCCTGTCGATTCCTGGATTGCATGGTGAAGTCCCCCGATTCACGCGGGTCAGTGTCACGGCGCAACAGCTCGACGGCTCGTCGATCGAGATCACCGCCTCCGGCTACCACGCCCGGCTGTTGCAGCACGAATATGACCACCTGGACGGCATCCTCTATCCCCAAAGGATGACGAACATCTCGGATCTGGCCTACAACTCAGAGCTCGGCGACCGCTTCTATATTCCCCGCGACCCGGCGCTGTTCGTCGAATAAGCGCGGACGACCGGACGTGCCGGCAAGGTGGAGACCAGGTGACGGAGTTCGGAAAACAAATGCGCCGGCACCTTGGAATTGTTACAATGTTTGAGGATGAAGGCGGTGTCTTCATCGCCGAGGACGGCTTTGGAACAGGGGGCGAGACTTAGGGAAACGGGTCGCTTGTCATGATGACATTATCAAGAATGACGATTCTGGCGGCATTGCTCTTAACCGCTATCTCCATTTCACCGGCAAAAGCGGATCGCATTGACGGGAGTTGGTGCCGAGTACTGAAGCATCTTTCCATCGACGGTCCAAATATCGTTACACCGGGTGGCGTCAAGATGACCGGCGAATATGACCGGCATGGTTTTCAATATATCGTTCCCAACGGCGAACCGGACTCGGGGGCGACAATCACCATGACGCAGATGCACGACGAACTGATGCGGCTTTCTTCGAGCGCTAGACCCGGAGAGGTCGAGAATTGGACCAGGTGCAAAAGGCAGATAAGCTGAATCGTCCCAGCGGTGCCATGGCCTAAACCCTTCTAACCCCTGTTTTCGAGCAAGACACCTGACGTATGCCGTTCCGCACCGATTTTCAATCAAATGTTTGACTTAATCAATCGTTTGATTTATGTTTATAGCTACACCTCTATTCATACCAAGGGTACGAGACAGGCATGGCTGCGTCACGAACCTCCAAGCGCGCCGCTTCCGGCGGCGAGACCCGCGACCGCCTCTTGGAAGCAGGGCTGAGGCTGTTCGCGGACCACGGCTACGAAAGTGTCAGCACACGCCAGTTGAGCCGCGCCGCCGACGCCAACATCGCCGCCATCGCCTATCACTTCGGCGGCAAGCAGGAACTCTACCAAGCGGTCGCCGAACGCCTGGTGGCCGAGACCGAGCCTTTGTTCGGCCCCGTCCTCGCCGCCCTTACCGATGGTGTTGGCAAGGCACGGGGCGATCGCCGGGCCCTGGCTCGCATTGCCGCCGCCTTCACCCGGGGCATGTTGATGGGATTCGTCGGTGACGAGCGCATGCGCAGGCGGGCGGCCCTGGTAACCCGCGAATACGCCCAACCGTCGGAGGCCTTCGCCATCGTGTACAAGGGCCGGATCGAACCCATGCACAAGGCGCTAACCGAACTTTCGGCGGCGGCTCTTGGGCGCCCCGCCGACGATCCCGAGATGGTGATCCGCGCCCATGCCGTCGCCGGCCAAATCATTATGTTCTTCCTTGCCCGTATCGTGCTGTGGGCACGCCTGGATTGGGAATCCTACACGCCCGACCGGTTGGCCCAGGTGATGCAGGGCGTGACCGCCTCGGTGCTCGGCTCCCTCGAATTACCGGCCATCGAACGGGAGGAGACAAGGCCATGAAGACATGGTTGAAAGCCCACGCCGGCAAGGCCCTCTTCTTGCCCCCGATCCTGATCGCCGCCGCCGTGCTGGTCATAGCCATCCAGGCCCGCGAAGTGGCCGAGCGAACCCCACCCCGCGAGACAGCGACCGCGGTGCGGGTGGTGGTGGCACCGTCGGTGGCGGTAGTGCCCAGGGTGCTGGGCTATGGCAACGTACAGCCGGAAACGGTGTGGGAGGCGGTGGCCGAGGTGGACGGGCGCATCGTCGAGGTCCACCCCCAATTAAAAAAGGGTGCCATCCTGCCCGCCGGTGCGGTGCTGCTGCGCATCGACCCCACCAAATACCGCCTTGCTGTTTCGCAGATCAGGGCCAACATGGGCGCCGTCGAAGCCAAGCTGGCCGAGCTCGCCGTCAAGGCCACCAACACACGCGCCTCGCTGGCTATAGAAGAACGCAGCCTGGCCCTCGGCGGCAAGGATCTGGAGCGCAAGCGCAGCCTGCTCGCTACTAAGAACATCTCCCAGGCCGCCGTCGACCAGGAGGAACGCGATCTGCTGGCCGGCCAGCAGAACGCGCAGTCGCTGCGCAACACCCTCAACCTGATCCCCGCCGAGCGTCGCACCCTGGCGGCGGAACTGGCGCTTTACAAGGCACAGTTGGAGAGCGCCCGGCTCGACCTGGCACGCACCACCCTCACCGCCCCCTTCGATTGCCGCGTCGCCGAGGTCAAGGTCCAACGCACCCAATACGCCAATCCGGGACAGGTGCTGGCGGTGATTGACGGCATCGATGTTTCCGAGGTCTCCGCCCAGGTGCCCATGGACAAGTTGATGAGCATCATTGGCGACGCCGGCGACGCCGCCATATCGCCCGCGACTGCTATGACGGAGCTGCCCAGGCTCCTCGGCCTCACGCCCCTGGTGCGCCTGCGCGCCGGCGCCTACACCGTGGAGTGGCCGGCGCGGCTGGCGCGCATCAGTGACACCGTTGATCCGGCGACGCGCACGGTAGGGGTCATCGTGGCGGTGGACGATCCCTACCGTCAGACGCGGCCCGGGCGGCGTCCGCCGCTAGCCAAAAACATGTTCGTCGAGGTTGAGCTTAGGGGGCGGCCCCGGCCGGGCCGGGTCGTCGTTCCCCGGGCCGCGCTCCACGACGGGCGCCTCTTGGTCGCCGACAATGACAACCGCCTATCCATCCGCAAAGTGGACATCGCCTTTCGGCAGACTAACTTCGCCGTTGTCGGGACGGGCCTGGCGGCCGGTGAGCGAGTGGTCGTCTCCGATCTGATCCCGGCGGTCAATGGCATGCTGCTCGCCCCCGAGGTCGATGAGGACGCAACCGACGCCCTGATCGCCGAGGCGAAAGGCCAGGGATCGGTCCGTTGATTCGCTACTTCGCCTCTCATCCGACGGCGGCCAATCTGATCATGGCCGGCCTCATGATCATGGGCCTGGTGGCAGCGCCTTACGTCAAGCGCGAAACTTTCCCCGACATCCCCGCCGACAAGGTGGAAGTGCGCATCCCCTACCCTGGCGCCGCCGCTGAAGAGGTGGAAAATGCCATTTGCCAGCGCATCGAGGAGGCGGTGGACGGTGTCGAGGCCTTGCAGGAGACGGGCTGCGAGGCGCGCGAGGGTCTTGCCATTGCCGTTATCCAGATGCGCGAAGGCGCCTCGATCGACCGCTTCCTCGATGACGTCAAAACCGAAGTCGAAGCCATCGACAATTTTCCCGACAACGCCGAGACGCCCGTTACCCGCCAGCTTGGGATCACCGACTTCATCGCTACGGTCGCCGTTTCGGGCCCCATGGCGCCACCCGACCTCAAGGCCTATAGCGAGACAGTCAAGGATTCGCTGTTGCGCATCCCCGGCGTCTCGAAGGTCACCATGGGAGGATTTTCGGAGCACCAAATCCGCATTGAGGTTCCGGCCACCACGCTGCGTCAATACGGCCTGAGCGTCGAGGCCATCTCCGACGCTATTGCCCGCCAAAGTATCGACCTGCCGACCGGTGCCATCGAGACCCGCGACGACACGCTCCTCGTCCGCTTCGCCGACGAGCGCCGCTCGCCCCGCGCGTTCGAGGACCTGGTCGTGGTGGCCACCGCCAGCGGCGCTCAAATCAGACTCGGTGATATCGCCACCATCACCGACCGCTTCGAGCTTGACGAGGCCAAGACCCTGTTCAACGGCACGCGCGCCGCCTATCTGGTAGTCGAGAAAAGTAAGGACGACGATACCCTGGACATCATCGACGCGGTCAAGGCTTTCCTCGAAAGCCATCGCGCCACGGCACCGCCTAGCCTGACCCTGGCAATTACCCAGGATATCACGTCCATCGTGCGCGACCGACTGACCATGCTGTTGCGCAACGGCGCCCAAGGTCTGACCCTGGTCTTTCTTACCATGTGGCTGTTTTTCAGCCTGCGCCACTCGTTTTGGGTGGTGCTGGGCTTGCCGGTTTCGTTCCTTGGCACCATCGCCGTGATGTCGGCGATAGGCTATTCCTTCGACATGATCACCATGGTCGGACTGCTCATCGCCGTCGGCCTGATCATGGACGACGCCATTGTTATCTCGGAAAACATCGCCAGCCACTGGCAGAGTGGCAAGACGCCCATCGAGGCGGCAGTTGACGGCGTCCGGGAAGTGGCGCCCGGCGTTATCTCGTCTTTTCTCACCACGGTCTGCATTTTCGGTTCCCTGGCCTTCCTCACGGGCCACCTCGGCAGCATTTTGAAGGTGATGCCAGTGATCGTTCTCGCGACGCTTGGCGTTAGCCTCGTCGAGGCATTCCTCATCCTTCCTCATCATCTCCGCCACTCCGTCGCCAAGGGTCGGGATGGCCTTGGCGCGGAATTCCGCCGGCGCATCGACGGCGCATTGGAGTGGACGCGCGAGGCCGTGGTTGGCCGTGTCGCCGATTGGGCGGTGCGTCGACGCTATCTCACCGCCGGATTGGTCATCGCGCTTTTGCTACTCTCCGTCAGCGCCATCGCCGGCGGCATACTCAAATTCCGGGCCTTTCCCGATCTCGACGGCGACGTGATCGAGGCCCGCATCCTATTGCCCCAAGGCACTCCCTTGGAGCGCACGGAACACGTGGTCACCCGGGTCACCCAAGCGCTGAAACTGCTGGACGCTGAGTTCGCGCCGCGCCAGCCCGGCGGGCAGTCCTTGGTCCGCAACGTCGGCATACAGTACAACAAGAACATCGACGCCTTCGAGACCGGCGCCCACGTAGCAACCGTTTCCGTTGATCTGTTGAAGGCGGAGGTCCGCGACGCCACCCTGGACGAAGTACTGAGCCGTTGGCGCGCCCTCACCGGACCTCTTCCCGATGTCATCGCCGTCAAGTTCACCGAACGCCAACTGGGGCCCGCCGGTCGGGCCATCGATATCCGCCTCCAGGGACACGACCTAGGTGAACTCAAGGCCGCCTCGCGCGAGCTTTTGGCTTGGCTCGGCGCGTACCGGGGCGTCCACGACCTTTCCGACGACTTGAGGCCGGGCAAGCCGGAACTGCGTCTACGCCTGCGCGACGGCGCGTTCGCGCTCGGCCTTGACGCCGCCGCCATCGCCACCCAGCTCCGTTCGGCCTTCCAGGGCAAGACGACGGGCGAGGTCCAGGTCGGGCCGGAATCCTACGAGATCGACATCCGCCTGCCGGAGAGCGACCGCGACAGCATCGCCGATTTGGAGTACTTCGCCGTTACCGCGCCGGGCGGTGAACAGGTTCCGCTAAGCACCGTCGCCGTCATTGAAGACGGCCGCGGCTGGGCGCGCATCGCCCGCGTCAATGGCCGGCGCACGGTCACCGTGCAAGGCGATGTGGACACCAATGTCGCTAACGTCAGCGAAGTCATCGATGATACACGGCGGCGCTTCCTACCTGAGCTTGCCGACCGCTACCGGGAACTCGCCTTCTCTCTTGAAGGACAGGCGGCGGAATCCCAAGACACCGGCAGTTCGCTCAGGCGCAACTTCCTCATCGGGCTGTTGGGCGTGTTCTTGTTGCTCAGCTTTCAGTTCCGCAGCTATATCGAGCCGATCGTCGTGATGATCGCCATCCCCTTGGGCCTGATCGGCGCCGTTTCAGGCCACCTGCTGATGGGGCTCGACCTTTCCATGCCCAGCATGGTGGGCATGGCTTCTTTAGCCGGCATCGTGGTCAACAACTCGATCTTGCTGGTATTGTTCATCCGCAAGCGCCGGCGCGCCGGCGAGACCGTTGCCGATGCCGCCGCCGGGGCGGTCCGCCAGCGCTTCCGCGCCATCGCGTTGACCACCATGACAACCGTCGCCGGCATGCTGCCGCTGTTGACCGAACAGAGCCTTCAGGCCCAGGTGCTGATTCCGCTTGTCACCAGCCTCGTCTTCGGCCTCATCTCGGCCGCTCTGCTGGTCTTGTTGGCGGTACCGTCGCTCTACGCCATTCTCGACGATTTCGGCCTGACGGCGAGGTTGGAAGAAGACATCGGGGCGCCCGAATCGGCGCCCGTGGCAAGTTGATGGGATCGCTTACCCCAGTCCCTTTTTGCCCATTTCCAAATATTTTTCGCGCCGCTGCTCTCTGATCACGCCGCCGTCGATCTCCGCCATTGCCCCCAGGGCTTCTTCGAGGGCGTCTCCCGCGGCGGTGATGGTGCCTTCCGAATCGCGATGCGCCCCGCCCAGGGGTTCCGGAATAACACGGTCGATGATGCCAAGCGCGTGCAAGTCCTGGGCCGTCAATTTGAGCGCCGCCGCGGCGTCCTCCACCGGCTCACCATTGCGCCACAAGATCGAGGCGCAGCCCTCGGGCGAAATTACAGAATAGACGGCATGTTCCAGCATCATCACCCGATCGGCCGTGGCCAGCGCAATGGCGCCGCCCGACCCGCCCTCGCCGACAACGACGCTGATCAGGGGCACGCGAACGTCCAGGCAGACCTCTATCGATCGCGCGATGGCCTCGGCCTGGCCACGCGCCTCGGCATCGACGCCGGGATAGGCGCCAGCGGTGTCGATCAGGGTTATGACCGGAAGGCCGAATCGGTCGGCAAGGCGCATCAGACGCTGCGCTTTGCGATAGCCCTCGGGCCGCGCCATGCCGAAGTTATGGCGCAGACGGCTCTCGGTGTCGGTCCCTTTCTCATGGCCGATGATCAGGACCGAAAGGCCACGGAATCGGCCAAGACCGCCGACGATGGCGCGGTCTTCGGCGAAGGCCCGGTCGCCGGCGAGCGGCGTGAAGTCCTCGATCAACGCCTGGATATAATCCAAGGTGTGAGGGCGGTCGGGATGACGGGCGACCTGGGTCTTCTGCCAGGCCGTCAATTTGGCATAAGTCTGGCGCAGAAGCCGGTCCAGCTTCGACTGCAGTTTCGCCACCTCATCGGCGATATTGACATCACCCGAGCCAGACAAGTGGCGCAATTCTTCGATCTTGCCCTCGAGCGCGGCAATCGGTTTTTCGAATTCCAGGAAGTTGTGCATGGCGGTTCTCTACCACAGTGCGCCTTAAAAGGAGAAGGAGAAACGAAGCCTGCTAAGCCCGCATTGCCCAGATGACCGTGTAATTTGACGACACCGCACCCGGATTCTGATATAAGAATCATAACGTTATAGGCGGATTTGGGGTGCTGACATGGCTCACCTG
>PVBE011212317.1_pt1 | contig 21437 bp, 24 predicted proteins | sample 1631181 | NCBI WGS metagenome assembly PVBE01 (sample SAMN08397723, study PRJNA350692) | Marine metagenome, whole genome shotgun sequencing project. | isolation source: water | place: Pacific Ocean | collected 2012-04 | reverse complement strand
TGGGACAATTATCTGTACGCGCTGGATGCCGGCACGGGCCAGGAGAAATGGAAGTTCAAGACCGGCGACGGGGTTTTCTCCTCCCCGGCCATCTCGGGTGGGGTGGTGTATTTCGGGAGCTGGGACAATTATCTGTACGCGCTGGATGCCGGCACGGGCCAGGAGAAATGGAAGTTCAAGGCCGGCGACGAGGTGAACTCATCCCCGGCCATCTCGGGCGGGGTGGTGTATTTCGGGAGCTGGGACAATTATCTGTACGCGTTCAAGGACGTGACAGATACATCTGTCCCTTCGAACGAGACACTTGTACCTCCGACCGATGCTCCGACGAGCACCGCAACCCACACGCCAACAAACACACCCACACCAACGCAAACCCCCACGCCGGCACCGGCGGTAATTTGCGGCACCGAGGTGCGTGGGCCATTCATCGCCCTTTGGTTGAGATACCAAACCGAGCTGGGCTGCCCACGGTCCGCGTCTCCCACTACTGTGCGCATCACCAAAGAACAGCCCTTCCAGGGTGGGCACATCTTCTGGCAAGAGTCGAGGACCCAGACTTACCTTGTCATCTTTGATGGCGGGGGCCGGACGAGCGGTTCATGGCAAGACATCTACATTGGTGAAGTAGCAAATGCGCTCAATTCCGGCGTTGGCAAGGGTTGTGCCGGGAGCGCGCCGGCCGGCTATTACCCGCCCGCCTATCAGGAGGCTTTTGGGGTCGTGTGGTGCCTGTTGGGAAATGGCGGCGGTCTAGGATGGGGGTTAGCCGACGTGGCAGCTTATGCGGATCTGGTGCATTTGGGCGAAGATGGCCTTATCTTCCGTGACAGTGACGGAGCCGTGAATCGTCAAGCGTACATTCTTGAGTTCAACGGTCGTTTCGAGCGCATTGGGTATTAAACTCCGCATGACGCTGAACAGGTGGAGGGCATCCGCAAGCTGGTCAGCGACGACTTCCTGATCCTCGGCAACACCGGCACAATAAGGCATGTGCAACAGGCCCAACCCTGCTCGAGGTCGGGCCATAGGAACCTCTTGTACGCGTTTGTTGGGTCTGTTAGACTAAGAACGTCCCCAAAACACCCTGTCGGTGCACATCTCCTGAGGCAAGATAGAGCATAGCGCCAATGTGAGCAGAAAAGCCGATGATATCTCAGGGGTGCCGGAGTTCAAACGAGGGGGCCGCGCCGATGGATTACGCCCTGACTGCCGCATATGCTGCCGCACTGCTCTATCTGGGATTCACGGACCTGCGCGAGGGCCGTATCCCGAACCGGGTGGTCCTTCCGGCTGCAGGAGTCGCCCTTCTGGAGGCCGTTCTGGCCGGAACCTGGCGCAGTGACCTGGTCGGCGGTGGCCTCGCGGCCGCGCTCTTCGTGCTACCTATTTTTCTCTACGGCCCGGAAAAAGCTGGCGCTGGGGATGTCAAGCTCGCGCTCTTCATCGGCCTATGGCTTGGTTACCCGGCGATCGTCGGGGCCATCCTGATGGCCGCACTGGCTGTAAGCGTGCTGGCGCTGGTGTCATGGCTGCGGGGCACATTCGACCGCAAAGCTACCGTGCCCATGGCGCCTTTCCTAGCGCTCGGCACGTTCACCATGCTGGCTTTGTCCGCCGTATAGCAAGCTTTGCCCCCTAACATTTGAAGGTCAAGCTGACCGCTCCCAGCCGCAAAGTGTCTCCGTCCGTGATCCGTTCACGTGCCCCGCCCTTGAGAAGCTTGCCGTTCAGCCAACTGGGGTTCTTATTGCCCGGGTCGATGCGTATGGTCCAATTACCGCCCTCCTGTTCGATCCATGCATGCCGCCTAGATACGTACTTTGACCCCTCCAAAGGGGTCAGATCTATGTCCTGTAGACGGTCGCGTCCCAGCGTGACCAGCTCGCCACTGACCGGCAATTCTCGCCCCGAATCAGACACCAACAATGCCGATGATGTCCGCTCTGGCGAGCCCGCGTCCTCGGGCACCAGCTCCGCGGGCAGGCCCTCAAGCGCCTCGCGAATCCCTGCGTTGTCTGCTATTTCCACTCCCTTCATGATCTTCACGGCTTCAAGAAACTCGGGAATTCCCGCATGCCGGTCGGCCGGTTTCTTGGCCAGGCACCTCTCCAACAACTTTTCGACACCCTCGGGTATATCCGCTACCAGCTCTCCCAACGGGCGCGGCGTGGTTTTCTCTATCTGCATAGCCAGCGCAAATGCATCGTTCTGCTGCCCAAAAGGTGGCTCTCCGGTGAGCATCGCGTACAAAGTGGCTCCCAACCCGTAGACATCGGAGCGTCGATCGGCCTCGCCGCCTATCTGTTCAGGTGCCCAGTAAGCGCATAGTTCTCCCGGAGCAAAACCTTCCCGGGTGAGCTGCGGGCTTGCCATGGGTTTTGGCAACCCCAGTTCGACCAGCATCACCGTTCCATCGGTGCCGACCACCAGCCGTTCCGGCCTAATGTCGCGGTGGACGATGTTGTTCTCGTGCAAGGCAAGCAGGCCCTGAGCAGCCTGAGAGATTATTCCGAGAGCAAGCTCCAGAGACAGACGCCCGAGCAGATGCATGAACCCCGAGACTTTTCTACCTTGCACATAATCGGTGATCATGTAGTCCAGCTCGCCGTGCGTGCCACTAGAAATGAGCGGCAACACGTGAGCGCTGCTGACCGTCTCCAATACCCCTATCGTGCGCTGGAAACGTTCCCGCATTTCCCCGGCCACCTCCGGCTTGAGCACCTGCAACGCGAGCAGCCGGTTACCACGCAGATCGCGCACCAAGAAGGACGCAATTGTCTCCGTCTCCTGGGACCGTTCCACAACGCGGTAGCGATTCTCCAAATTTGTGCCGATCAGGTTCTCCATATCTCAGCCTCCTGGCCGTAGCCTCACGCTGTCTGCATCTCCATAATTTCGCCCGAGCCAACCTGCCCACAGCAAATGGTGCGACCCGTACTCAATGGCCTCTTCCGCTCTCACACGCCCGACGCGCCACTGCATCGGGAACTTGCCATTCGAACGTGTCCACAATTGTATCTTCATCCGCCACCGAAGCTGAAACCCGGGCGGGTGATGTCTGCTCCGCTGACTGTTTGTGCAAAGCCAAAGCCCGATACCACCACGCCGGCAGCGGAAACCAGCAGATTGTCAGGCTGGATATCGCGAGGGATGATGTTGTTTCCCACAGGCACTATCCTCTTTATACCACCATGCTACCCTTAGCAGTTTGGAGGCCCCCCCGGGCAGCAAGCCCAGCCATCATCATCACTGTCAAGATCATGCTGATCGCCATCACACGTCTCGAGGCACAGTTGGGCTGATTCCTGACGCGCAAAATCACTGCAGTCAAGGGTGTCAGTGAAGAGCCAATTATCTGAACACTCGCAGGTCTCATACAGCGTGGGCGGTTCAGTTGGAGTAGGCCGGGGCTCCGGCGGCGGTGGAACCTCATCACAGGTAAATGCCTCCGGAGGGTCCAGTGCAGCGGCGGCAATGTCAATGTCGTTTGGAATCAACACCGACTGCACTTGTTTGATGGGAACAACCGGTTCGTCGCATGCTGCATAAGGAAATTCATATGGGCCGACCCCACAGGGGTAAGGGATAGGTAACGGGACATAGACGCAGCAACACACATCTAGCCAATCTACGTCTGCTTCCCAAAAAGTCTCTACTATTACCTCGAAGCCGGGGTCTTGTGCGGGGGTCTTCTTCGCCTGGCCATGGCTGCTAAATTCATAGACATTACAGACGGGGGCCTCCAGATTGCTGACTGCCCCCATGCCATCCCCAAAACACCAGTTAGTGACTTCTGGCGTGGGCGCCCAGGTCGTCCAATGCGTAGTTGCGCCTGCAAAAGGTTGAAGGGTGAAAGGGTTGAACAACGGAAACACTCCCCAATCGTCATATTTCTTCGGTTCTGGATCCAGCCAAAAGTAGTGGCTCACATCCACCACACCCACAGGCCCATTCTTGTCACACTGGTTTAGATATGGCGCGACCGGATTCCAGACCGCGTTGAAATTATGAGGAGCTTTAGGGAAGTCCATAGTAAAGTCCTGGACCCAATCCGGTATATTGTCTACAAACTCAGATACCAAGCAAGCGGCCATAGCTACATTATTAATAATGGGGCAGCCACTTAGCGCCCGACTGCCATAATAAGGAATCGGATCAGGAAACCAGTCCGTGACCGGGCAAAAGCCAGCTTCTAAGTCAGGGTTGCGCCCTGCAACGGCGGTGTCTGATGGCGTTATTCCCAACACAATCGCCGCGCAGAGAAGGGCCAGAGAGCGAATTATTTTGCCTGATCCCATGCGCATAGAAAGAGCAGCTTTCACAAGTTGTCAGTATCCGGCTACCATGCGTGCAGTCGCCATTGCGTGTACTTCAAACGATTCGATCCCGATAGCCCTGGCGAAGAAGACCTGTACTGGGCGCCGGGCCTCAACACTCACAGTATTAAATAGGGGATTCGTTGAAACCTCGCAGTGAGTGTCAGGGTACTTATCACAGTAAGCGTAAGCAGCGTCGGGAGCATTAACAGGGCTCAGGACAAACAGGTTCCCTGGCCCGCCGAGAGGCACTTGTGATAGCTGCATGGCGCCTGCCAGAGCAGCACCGTCAGCAACATTTTGCACTTCCTGCTTTGCGCGCAGCCACAAGGGCAGGTCGGTCATCAACGCAGTCATCCCGATCAACATCACCAGAAACGCTGCAAAAAGCACGATAATTGTGCCTTCTTCACGGGCAGCGAGCTTTACATGCTTGAATTTAGGAGCGGCTTTCCGACACATGTGTAATCTCACCTCCAGGCCCAACGGCGAACCTGAGAAACCCGCTGGGTTCAAAGGGTAGTTCGTACTGGTAACTCAGTTGTACACCGAAGACACCTTCCCGCGGGTAGCTTCCGCTGCCGGGCGATGTCACCGAGAAAGTGAGCCTGTCAGGATCAAGCCCCCGCTCTTCGAGGATTCTCCGCGCCTTGCTCTGTACTACACCCACGGCCTGACCGTAGGCTGGATCCAGTATACCGATTTCTGCGCCGGCGCGCGAGGCAGCGTGCGCCGCGATATTGACGTCATGCCGCGCCATGATTGTCAGCGACAATGTCGGGGAAATCAGCACCAGCATGATCAGGATCGGCGTGATGATCGCCAACTCAACCGCAGCCTGACCTTTTTCTCGCCAGCGCAGACACCAGATATTTATCAGAGTCATCAACAGCTGTGGAACCGCTCCAATCGGCAGCGCGATGTTTTCTCATAGGTCAGATCGCCAAACCACGATGCGAAGGTTGGTGACGACAATCTTACATATACTTCAGAATCCCGTTCGCCTTCCTGGCTTTTGGCAATGCCCTGGTGATGGACCGTAGGTAACACCCAAGCCCCGTTACCAATCGCAAATTCAACAGTGGACGCGCCTTGCTCATCCTGGAGCAGGGCTTTCAAGATAGGTCTCGCCCTCAATTTATTACGGCTTATTGGTATTCTCTGCATGCAATAACGCATCCGATGTGCGGGCTACGGTGACAATTCTATTACGTGCAGTATTATAAGCGTCGATCGATTCTCTGCACTCATTGACTCATAAAGATCGGAACCTTCGGTAGAAACCCAGGCAACCAGCCCAAGTTCTTCTGAGCCATATAACGCTAAATTACCCTGCATCTCTTTCTCGGTCTGGTTTAATGTCATGGTGTCTTCAGAAGACAGGCGCGAAACATCCTGAGACCCATATAAATTCTGCCAGCCATCTGTGGATAACGTCTCGCGATAGAAGTCCTGAATTTCGTCTGGAGAAGACCGGGCAAGGTATATAATTTTTCTGTCAACAATCCTGTCCGCAGGGCAACTACCGTCCCCGAGAGAAGATCCGGCCGGGAAATACTCGCAATACTCTTCTCCATTAGTCTCTTGATAGGCCACAATCATGGCGGCAGGGTAGCGCGGCACTATTGGATGATCCTTTGCGCCGGGATAGTCAAACTCAGGTATGGTACGCGATGAAGGGTCAAAAGAATAGCGGGTGCGGGTGACTGCCTGGTCTGTTTTAGGCGCCGCGTCGTGCGGTTGCAGCGTGGGCATCGATTCCGATTGTGGCTTCTGGCCGACGGGCGTAGCTTGTATGGTCGCCTCTGGCGATACGTCGCTAACCTCCGGCGCAAGCGTCTCCCGGCCCCACACCAGAGCCAGAAAAAACAATATGGCTAAGACTGTGATGCCGATGATTAAACGACTACGCGACATTATGGCGCTCTATTTTGGAATTCGCTAAAATACCCCGCCGCGCACAATATTGTCCACCAACGGCCCCACAAGCACGATAATCAGTGCTGGCATGATGAAAATCGTCCATCACCGCATTCATCTTCACCGGCGCTTTCTGTACCTGCTGAATGGGGAATGTGGCCTGGTCGCACACTGCGCGGGGGAACTGGTAGGTACCCGCTTCACACGCGTCCAATCCGGATGGACCGCAACCATAGATTATGTAGGCGCCTTCGACCCACCAGGTGGTCATCACCTCAACCTTGAAGCCAGACGCTCCTGCCGGACCCGCAGCCAGGGCAACATGTCCGTCATCAGGATGGCGGGCGGGGTACGCAATCAACAACCAGGGTGATGCTTTGGCCAGCGCGCCTTAAACGCCTGAATAGCAAAAGAGTGTTCAGAGCTGAGCGGCACCACACCGTCGTTCCCCAGCGCGAACCCCAACAGCCCGCTGGGGTCAAACGGCATCTCGTAATTGTATTCCAGGCGCACCGCGAAGAAACCATCTCGCGGGTAGCTTCCGCTGCCGGGCGATGTCACCGAGAAAGTGAGCCTGTCAGGATCAAGCCCCCGCTCTTCGAGGATTCTCCGCGCCTTGCTCTCGGCCCGCTCCACCGCCTGGATGTAGGCTGCACACTCGGGATAGATGCTGATCTCGGCACCCACCCGTGCTGCTTCACGCGCAGTTTTGTCCAGGTTGTAGCGCGCCAGGATTAGAAGCGACAGCGAAATGGCGCTGAAGGTTATCAGCAGCAGCACCGGCGCCACGATCGCAAATTCCAGCGCCGCCTGACCCGTGTCATCCCGCAGCCGCAGCCTGCTCACCCGGAACACCTTCAGTAACTCGAGAAACGCTCCAGGCGGCAACGCGCGGTGCGTTCATAAGTTACTGACGGGAATACCGGGACGAACAACGGGAGAACTAACCGCGCTTCAATCTCGAAATCCCGATCACCCTGCTGCTCTGCCTTCGTGATCCCGATCAGGCGATAATCGGGCGTGATGCCGGCCGCAGAGGCGAAGCTGACCACCCCAAGGACGTCACGCGCCGTCTCTTCAGCTCGGTTGTTGGAAACCAGCACGAAGGCAGGGTCCAGCGTAGTGGGTGACTGCACCGACTGCGTCAGCGCCCCGACCCAGGCCGCGCCTGTGCGACAGGCCTGGTCAGCGGCGTAGTGAGTCAGACTAATCCCAAAAAGCCATATGGCAAACTGTACCAGGCCCATAACTAGCAACAAAAAGACCGGGCCAACTATGGCGAACTCCAGCATCGATGTGCCGCGCTCACCACGAATGAGCGTCTGCCACAGTGCCGTCTTCGGTTTGGGCCCGCAAGTTACGGGCATGCAGATTGATCCATGCGCGTGCGCACCGGAACTGCCGCAAGCAATGCACCCACCGCCTGGACCCCCTTGTGAGACAAAGATTTTCATTGCAGCACTCGCAGCACCATCAGCCTCTGACCGGCGGCGTTCCCAAACCTAGAATACGCCACCACTCAGGAATTGAACCACCATTGGGCCTCCGAGGATAACAAGTAGGGAAGGCATGATCAACGTTGCCATCGGGATCATCATCTTGACGGGCACTTTCATCACCTGCTCACGCATAAATTGCACGCGGTAGCGCTTTAGGTCCTCCGACTGCGTGCGCAAGGCCTGCCCGATGGGCACGCCGTAGCGTTCCGCCTGAATGATTGCAGATACCAGGTTGGACATTCCGTCGTACTCAACCCGTTCGGCCAGGTTTCGCAGTGCGTCCCGGCGCCGCACGCCAACACGAACCTCTTGCTGCATCTCTGATAACTCGTCGGCCAGTGTGTTCTCGAACCGATCACAATAAAGTTCGATAGCACGGTCCAGGTTCATGCCGGCCTCAACCGCTACGACGAGGATGTCCACCGCAGGCGCCAAGCCGATGTGTATCTCACGCTTCCGCTTCTCGCCCATCGTGGTCAGAAAAGACTCGGTCATCCGTGCGCCAAAAAAAGCCCCTACTGGAAGCAAGAGTCCCGAGACCAGGCTAAAGCCAAGAAGGGAAATGTAGACCACCATGATGACCGTAGCGGCAGCGGCGCTGAAGAGCTGAGCGCCGAGAAAGTCCATATCAGTGAAGTCCCCCGTGCATCCCGCTTTGGCCATGCGTCGCTTGATCCGCTCCAGGCGGCTATCGGTCGCCAGGGCAGCAAGTGTCCGGGCGAAAGCAGGTCTGTGCTGCAGGGATTGAGAATAGGTTATCAACCGCGCCAAAAGGGCCGGAAGTTTCTGGTCCGCTTCCGAGTCACCACGTTGCGGCGGCGCCACGCCAGCCGCATCAACCACACCGTCAAGATACCGTTGGCCTCGCTTTTCACGGCTCGCAAGCAGGATCGCGTAAACCCCTGCTGCGACCGCAGCGGCCATCGCGAGCCCGGTCAGGATGAGCAGTAAAACGTCCACGGCACTCAAGCCCGGATAACAGTCATGCGCTGTATCACCAGAAATCCGGAAAGGTTCATGATGAAACCTACTGCGAGTATAAATTTTCCCAGACCGGTGGACACCAGCGGGGCGAGAAACTCGGGTCTCAGTAGATAAATGATGATAAACATTACCAGGGGCATCAGGCCCATGACACGTGCCCCGATCTGGGCCTGGGCCGTCTGCACCCGCAGTTCCTGTTTCAGGTGAACATCCTCCCTGACCATTTCCACCACTTCGCGCAGCAGGTCTGCCAGGTCACCCCCGCTGCGTTGCTGAATCAATATGGCCGCGATCACGCTGTCGAGTTCTGCGAGTGGAACCCTGTCCTTCAACGCCACCAGAGACTCTTCCAGACTCTGGCCTACCTTTATGTCTTGCACCACTTTTTTCAGTTCGGGTTGCATGGGTGCTGCGATCTCGGTGGCAGCCTGCTCCAGCGCCTGGATGACGCCTGCCCCTGCAGAGAGCGCGTTCCCCACCGCGGTTAACGCCTCGGGCAGTTGGTCAAGTATCCTGTCCAGTCGCTGCTGGGACTTGCGCCCAAGCCATATGGAAGGCATCGCGGCACCCATCGCACCAAATGCGATCCCGGCCAGACTGCTTCCTGTCAGCGACAGACCGAGCCCGAAAGCCGCCAGTGCGGAGAGCACGAGGTAAATCAAGAAACGGCCCGCGCTCAAGCCGGTTTCGGCTTCACTCACGAAGGAAATCAGTCTTTGGCCAAAATCTCTCCGCGAAAGCCAAGCGGTCACCCACGCTGCCTGTGAGGCCAGCCTTTCAGGCTTCTTTTTGTCAGCCGCGATCGGTTTCAGGTGGTCGCTGAGTACCTGAGTCTGTTTAAAGCCGCGAAAAATGATCCATGCAGCTAGAGCCAGGAACCCCACTGCCACGCCGGTGAATATTGCTATGCCCAGGCTAGAAAATGCGGGGGGCATGACCGGTCCTCAACTGAATACAGGTAAGGGAGGGAGTTCTTCAAGGGAAAGGAGCAGTTTTGGCAGCGCTTGCAGCCGAGCGCCAGTGTAGACGTGCTTGCCGTTCTCAAACTTGAAGATCTCTTGTGTGCTCACCTGGTCGTCGCTCATACCCTGCACCTCGGCAATGCTGGTCACCTTTCTACTTCCGTCACGCATCCGCCTGATCTGGACGACCAGTTGGATCGCCATGCTCACCTGCTGGCGGATGGCTACGACCGGGACCTCAAGACCCGACATGAGGAACATTATCTCGAGCCTGTGCATGGCCTCCTGAGGGGAGTTAGAGTGCACTGTGGTGATCGAACCGTCGTGACCCGTGTTCATGGCCTGCAACATGTCAACCGTCTCCGCCGCGCGGCACTCGCCGACCACGATCCGGTCGGGACGCATGCGCAGGCTATTCACCACCAGATCACGGATCGTCACCGCCCCTTTCCCCTCCAGGTTGGGAGCTCTCGCCTCAAGCCGGACAACGTGCGGTTTGTGCAGGTGAACGCGCAGCTCCGCCGTGTCTTCGATCGTGATGATACGTTCATCGTCATCGACAAATATGGAGAGAGCGTTCAGTAAGGTGGTTTTCCCACTCCCGGTGCCGCCGGATATGAGGACATTGAGCCGACCTTGCACACAGGTCTCGAGGAAATCAGCCATTTCAGGACTGAGTGTGTTGAAGCGGTGGGTCAGGTCGTGAATAGTGATGGATATTTCCGGGAATTTCCGGATGGTGATGGTGGCTCCATCGAGCGCTAGCGGCGGAATGATTACGTTGACGCGTGAACCGTCAGGAAGGCGCGCGTCCAGGCGCGGGCTGCTTTCATCCACACGGCGCCCAATCGGAGCGATGATCCGGTCAATGACATGCATCACGTGAGTTTCGTCATCGAAACGCGCTGCAGTGTGTTCCATCTCTACTCTTCGCTCTGTGCGACGCGCGACCCATACCTGGTCCAAGCCGTTTACCATAACCTCTTCCACCTGTGGGTCACGCAGCAAATGGTCGATGGGCCCGTAACCCAACACCTCGTCGACTACATAATCCTGTAACTCAACGTGAGTGTTTGCGGGAATCAGGTAACCCTGCTCGGACACGATCTGATCCACCAACTCAATCAGCTTGCGCCGAACCCGCTCGGGGTCCTGCTTCATAGTGTCTAAGAGCTCGGTGGGGTTGATCTCGGCGTATACGCGTTCACGCAGGAATTTCCTGATCTCCTGCGTGGAGGCAAATTCCGGGGTGACAGCGTTCATGCCACGTCCGTCAAACCCTCTGGACGAGGCCGGAATGCCGGAACCGGGAATGGGCGCGCAAGTTGTCGCGGGGATTGTCAAACCGGCGCAGATACTGTGAGGGTTTCATCACCACTTGCGCCTGTGCTCAGGCGTCTGCCGCACCCACTATCCTCGCCACGCTATCGGCCATTGCATCTAAACCCTGCGACAAACGCGAATCAGGTATATCGGCCACAGAACGACCGAAATTGAGGAACTCCTCCATGGTTTCGTGATCTTCAGGGATTGTGGCGCACACCTGACATCCAAACGCCTTTTGAATCTTCCCTTTGTCCAACGCGTCTTGCGCTCTCCGCCTGTTAAGCACCACCTGCAGACGGTCAAGCGGGTACTGCAAGTCCCGGTAATGTTTGATCAACTTGGCGTTGCTGCGAATGGAGATTACGTCAGGGTTGACCACCAACAGCACCAGACTACTGTCGCGCAAGCACGACAGCAGAATGTCATCGATGTGAGTGGCTGTGTCAACCACTGTGAAGCGCCTTGACTGGTTGACGAAGCGCAACAACTCCCCGATATCGTCCACGGTGAAACCCTTGGCTTCGTCCGACCCCTTGGGTGCCAGCACAACTTGAAGGTCATTAGCGCCCTTTACATAAACATCTTCCATGATCTCAGAGCTCAATTCAGAAAACACTGAACTAAGGCTGCGGATGGTCTTCTCTCCCCGCAAATTGAGAAAGAGATCCACATCACCGAACTGGAAACTGAAGTCCAACAGGCTCACATTTCCCGGATGCTTGGCTGCGAGCCGGGCGGCAAGGCTAGCGGCAATGAAACTCTTCCCACTGCCGCCTTTTGCGCTAGCCACAGTGATTATTTTGCCCGCGCCACTTCGCCTTACGCCGGGCGCAGCCCCAGTCCTTCCCGCAGTCACCTGCTGCACTCTCTCGTATGCGCGGAGAATGCTCTTTCCCAGCTCCTCGGCGGTCACAGGCATCAGCAGGAAATCATGCAGCCCTGCCTGGATGGCGTCCTGATACAAGCCCGCACCACTCTGGGCCGCAATCAGTATGACACCGATATGTGCTAACTCGGTTCGGAGCAACCGGGCGACGTCCATTCCGAGAACCGGCAGGACTTCTGCTTCCACCAGCACCACATCAGGAACCCTGTTTCGGGCCTGTTCGATCGCTTTCGAACTGTCCGAGATGGCCCCGACTTCCTGAAGGGATGGGGTCGCTGCCAGCAACGCCCGCAGCTTGTTCAAGCTGGCGTCGTTTCTTCCGATGAGGAGGAGTCGAACTCGTTCTACTTTAGAGGAAGCGTCGCGCATCGGAGGCATATTCACCGCATGGGGTGCAGGGCGACGGAGACATCCGTTTGCTGTACCGCGGTGGCGAGCAGGACCACCTGCTCCTGCGTCAGGTCTAAGATCAGGATTTTTGTTGCGATTCCCTGGCGCGATGAGCCCCCAAGTATGCCCAGGTCGCCGCCCGAATCGCCGGAAGCCACTCCGAACGGAAATTCGCCTGCTATGCCTAGTACCATGACGTCCTCGAGTAATATCTCGCCGCCCTCGTCGGTGGCACTTATCACGTCAATGTGATCCGTCCGGCCTATCGCACCCCCAACGGCGTCCTCAGGTTTCATCTCCAGCGCGTAGGCGTAACGCCCTTCCGGGACAAACGCGGCCGGGATACCTGCCTCCTTGGTTGGGGAGAACAGTTTCGATTCCAGTACCGGCTCATCTGCAACCAGCGGAACCAGGGCGATATGCCCTACCACCGCGTCGCGCATGGCAGTGCTTCCTGCGGGCAAACTGCTCGCCAAGAAGGTTGCTTCCGCGAGGTGTTCATTGGTCAATCGCGTGCCGAGCGGGATGTCTTCTCCGGCAACGATCACCGTGGCCAGTTCTCCAGCGCGCTGACGTGCCTCGAGTGCCTGCTGGCCACGCTTCCCCTGCAAGAACAGACTCAGCGCAAAAGCGACGACACCGCTGACCAGTGCAACAATGATGTACTTTCGAGCTGGCGACATAAAATGATTCTCTAACCTCTTAGAAGAGCGGGGAAAGCCCCTGCCATCCAACCAAACTCCGAGGTGCCCGCAACATCAGGTTCCAGACGACAACGCACATTCTCTCTCAGCCTCGCGCGCTAATCTACGCTCGGTGTTAGGGCGCCCCCCCCGGCGGCGTTAGCGCAGTGACCATCTCGTTGAATATCGCCGTAATCCTTTCACCCAGGGTGCCTGCCGCCACTATAACCACCAGTGCAATGACGACGATCAGCAGGGCCCATTCGACCGTCTCGAGTCCCCGTTCACCATGAACGAGTCCCCTCAAGGCGGTACGCACTTTTGCGCTGATATCACGCAGGTACAAGTTTGTAAACACGACTACCTCCTTTTAGATATAGGTGTACATTCCAATCGAACCGCAATCATAACCATCGGCTATTTCAGCACGGTTTCAAGTCATATTTCTTACGCGTGCAAGGAGAGTCGTCCCGGCGGTCGCATCAACTTGAACCTTGAAGCCAAATCAATCCAACATATTATATAGCAGAGCGAGAGCTGTGAGTCAATCGGTTCGAGTTAATGCGGGTGCGGCCGGCCCTGGTCTCTGCAAAGCGCGCGAGGGATGTCGGCGTGAATGCGCCATCATCTCGCTGCGCTTACAGTGCCGCCATTGGTTCTGCTGCAACATGTGCTAATGGCCCCGAGTTGTATTCTCATGATTCACTAGTGTAACCCCGGTCTGTTATAATATGCGTGTGCTTTTTCTCGCATAGATTAAAATAGTGAAATGCTTGTAATGGCCGTCATGACAACCATCTTGATACAGGGAATATCCACCCGGTCCCTTAGCGGTGAGAACATCTCATTGCTGGCAACGACAGCGCAAATGTGGGTAGAAGATCCCGCATGCTGATCAATCTGAAAAACATCACATGGTCCGAAAACTAATTCCCATCGCCTTAGCCTGTATCCTGAATATCTCAGGGATTGCCCTGGCCGCGGCAGGCATTTCGCTGGTCATCAACTTCGTAGAGGCCGAGCCCGACGCTTCCCGCCAGGGCTACAAGGTCACCGCCTATGTCAGCGTGCTCGACGCCTCCGCAAGACCGATCGTCGGTTTGACGAGCGCTGACTTTGCCTTGAGCCAGGACGGTGAGCAAGTAACCGATTTCGAAAGCAGCCCGGCAACCGGTCCTGTAAGCCTTGTTCTTGCCATAGACGTCAGTGGTAGCATGCGCTCCCAGGGACGCATGGATGCCGTCAAGGATGCCGGCGCCACATTCCTGGGCGGTATGACTGACCAGGACCAGTCCGCCTTACTAAGCTTCAGCGCGGAGCCTAAATTGGAACACAGCCTCACCCACAGCCATGCGGATGTCTTGAATCTTCTGCAAAAATCAGAGCCGATCCAGGGAGCCAGCACCTGTCTGTGGGATGCCGCCTATGAAGCCGGCCAATTAGCTTCCAGCGTCGCCAGGGGAAGACGCGCTGTAATTCTGCTAACCGATGGTAATGACGAGACCCCTACGGGGGAAAAATGCTCCACGCTGACAGTAGAAGATGTGATCCAGTTTGCCTCAAAACCGATGACACGCGTGCCCTTTTACACAATTGGCGTGGGCAATGACGTGAACGTTCATGACCTCACCCGCGTGGCTGATCTCACCGGCGGCCGGTCACTTTTCGCACCCGAAACAAAGGACATTGATCTGCTTTTTGAAGATCTGTCTGCGCAACTCCGTCAGGGGTACCAGTTAACGTACTTCTCGTCGGTACCCAGCGGTGACCACGAGCTTTTCGTACAGTTAGATTACCAGGCAGACCGCGACCAGGACGTGCGCAGTTTTCGCGCTCCGCCCCTGCCACCCACCGTCAAGTTACTGGGCCTTGAAAACGGACAGACCGTAACAGATGATGTGCCGCTGGCTGCGATGCTCACCGAGGACATTGTGCCCGCGCGGGTTGAATTCTTCATCGGTGGGCAATTAATCGCAGATGACGCCGAAGCGCCATTTGAAACCAACTGGTCCACATCCGGTCTGGAAAGCGGTCCATATCTGCTTGCCGTGAAGGCGTATGACACGAGTGGGGAATTACTAGCGAGCCGCGAGATTAGTTTGTTCTTTGCTGCGCCCACACCTGTACCTGCCACTGCAACCAGTGCGCCGACCAAAATGCCATCCCCGACACCAACGCTGCTACAGTCGCAACCTCCCACGGATGTGCCTACAGCTGTGCCTACAGCTGCAGCGGCCGCGAAAACCGAGGTCGCATTCGCCGGCTTACGCGACGGACAGGAAATATCCGGCGACCAGGTTCTGGTCGTGGACTCTACCGGACCTCCGCCGGACAGAGTTGAGTTCTACGTCGGAACGAGCCTGTTCGTAGATGACCGTGACGCTCCGTTTGAAGCCACTCTAGCTATGGGCGAGGCCGAGCCCGGAAGGTACACCCTGCGCGCGGTGGCGTTCGATAATACAGACACGCGGCTGGCCGAGGCAACCATCACCGTCGACTACCAGCCGCAAGCCGGAGAACCTCGCCTGCAACCCGCCAACATCCTGCTGTTAGCACTGCTGGCTACGGCGGTGACCGCCTTTGTGGGCTACCGCGTGTACCGCAGGCGCAGCCAGGTTGCGCAACCTCAATCCGCGGCTCCCGACCGGGATCCTCCTGCGTTGGAGCAGCGCCTAGCCGAACTTGGTGAGGGCATGGATCCGGGGCTGGAAGCGGCGGGTCATCAAACCCGCGCAAAACTATCCGTCTTCGCCAGTACTGATCCCAGCCTAAACGGCCAGGATTTTGAAATCTGGGAGGAAAAGGTCGTCATTGGCAGGAGCCAGGACGTCGACATTTGCCTGCCTGTGCAACCGGTCTCCAGAATCCATGCGGAGATTAGGCTGGAGACAGTGCCCGAAAGGGAAGTTGAGGCCGGGAAACCCAATACGAGTTTCTTCCTGCATGACACCGGTAGAGACGGTCAGGGCAGTCAGTTCGGCAGCTTCGTCAATAATGAGCCAGTGCCCCCAGGCGGACGGATGCGCCTCACAGATGACTGCGAGATTCGCATCGGCCACACTGATCGCCCACAGCCTCCGGTATGTATGCGTTTCCGAGACCTACGCAGACGGACCCCGGCCCCCGCAGAGAATGCAACCCGGGACGATTTTGCTTTGGGTGAAATGGACCTCACTTCGGAAGGAGGCCCCTCTCTCCGGAATGGCGACTTCACTGTCGAGCTTGATGACAAGAAAATGTCGTCGGGAAATGATGCGCCCCCCACAATGGAATTGCCGGATGACGATAACAGCAGTTAAGTTGTAGTGCCAGCGCAACCTGAAATCCACTCGGCCCAAGCGTCTCATACTGGACGCGTCCGCACCGCCAACGAAGACTGTGTGGGAATTTTCGAACCGGTGATTAATGAAGGATCACCCGACAATCTGTACCTGGTCTGTGACGGGATGGGAGGGCATCAGGCGGGTGAGATTGCAAGCAAGATTATCGTTCAGGAGGTAGCGCAGGCTTACGTGAGCCATCTCGCGGATCACGGCCCCGCTGCGGCGCTAAGTTTGGCCTTGCAGCAAGCCCATGAGGTGCTTTGCGAACGAGTTTCTGAGGACGCTGATCTTCAGACCATGGGTACCACGGCGGTTGCGGCTGTCCTGCACCAGGACGCTTTGTACATTGCGAACATTGGCGACAGCCGGGCTTACCTGCTTCGCGCTGGAAAGCTGGAGCAAATCACCAAGGATCACTCGCTGGTCACGGCGATGGTAGATGCCGGCGCTATCACCGAGCAGGAGGCGGCCGAGCATAAGGACCGCAGCGTACTCACCCGTTCGATTAGCGCTTCCCGCGACAGCGTAGAACCGGACATGTTTCAACACAATTTCGGCGACGGTGACGCCCTACTGCTGTGCTCAGATGGCCTGTGGGGCCAGGTCTCTCACGGCCAGATAGAATCTACCGTTTCCCGCCTTCCCCCCGAAAGAGCGGTCGACGCGCTCGTGAATTTTGCCAACCGAGCGGGCGGCGGCGACAACATCAGTGCCATCATCGTTCGCCGTGGTCCGCTTCAGATCCATACGGACGTGGACACACAGGAGTTCCAGCTTCCCGAAAGTAACCCGACAGCACGCGTCCCCGCATGGGCGATCGCGCTCATCATGTTGGCGCTGGCCGGCCTGGTTTTATTCGCAGCGTATTGGCTCAACTGGCTGCCATGACGCCGTGAGCTAAATGAAATAGTGCACTCTCACCCGGGCCGCAGACTATGATATAGTCTCGTGACCTAGGTGGTCGGACCTACGCCCCACCCCATACTGGTGGCCGTTAGCGTAGTATGAAGTGGCGATCGGTCAGGGAAAAACAGGTTGTCCCTTTCTTGCTTTGTCCCACACTATTGTTACCGCAGGTGTTGCGTATAAGGGCTGCCGCCCTGTGCGGCGCACAACCTGACCGAGGCCGACCTGCGAGAGGCCAAATTGTGTGGTGCCGACCTGAGTAAGGCCAATTTGTGCGGGGCAAACCTGAGTGAGGCAGAGCTAAGCGAGGCCAAGTTGAATGGGGCCACGATAGATGATACAACACAGATTGGAGCGAAATTCCGCTTTGTGTGGGAACTCGTGAACAGTGGGGCTTCTGGACGTGATTTGCGCTTGGTCGACCTGCGCGGGACCCACCTGTAGTGATGATGCAAGGGAATGACATGATGATGGCTGGGGCAGTATAATCATGGCCACGGTCAAGAGAGGCCGGGGCGCGCCCTAATCACCGAGTCGCAGTTTGAATTCATCCTCCCCACAGGCAACAGGCATCAATCGCCGCCTTCGGGCGCGGCCCGGAAAACCGTACCCGAGCGACGCCGTACTTTTCTGGGCGGTCTTTGCGGTGGCATGCGTATTCAGCGCGGCTTCGCTGCAGCGCGGTTCCTATTTTCTGCACTGGGATGTGGCCTCGCAACATGTGGCCGCGCTCGACTTTCTGCGCGGGTGCTGGGGTTACGACGCCGGCAAGCCATTGATAATGTTCGTGCTCGCGCTGACGTATGGCCTTTTTGGCGCCAGCCCGGTGCTGGAAAGCGCGCTGCTGGTGCTGGCCGCCGGACTGGCTGCCGCGTCGCTGCTCCTGGTGGCGCGCACAGCGTTGCCGGGACGCGGCTGGGCGCTGGCCACCACGCTCTGGTTTTTCGCCTGGCCGACCACGCTTTATTACACCCGCATTCACCTTGGCTATGCACTAGCTCTTTTTTTGGCCGGGCTCGCCGCCGGCACGCGCGGCCGCGACCTACACAGCGGGGTGCTACTGGCGCTGGGAATACTGGCGCATCCTGGCCTAGCGCTACCCGTGCTGGCATGGTTTGCGGCTACCGCCGCATTCTCACAGCGGCACGGCCTCAAGCGAACACTAATAGGGGTGGGCGGCCTCGCGCTGACCTTGCTGCTGCTGGAGGCGTTGCGCTACGCATTTACGGGCGAGACATTCGGATGGTGGCAGGGTCAGGTGACGGACGTGCACGCGTACAGCGGCACGGGCGGCGGCACGCGCTGGTCACACGTGCTGGAAGCGTTCTGGCTGGCGAATGGCGGACTGCATTCCACGCTCTGTCTGATTGGAATCGCGGCCTTTCTCGCCACCATGCGCCGCCACGGGCGCTCGCCGGGCGACCCGGTCTTTGTGACCGCATTGACGGTACTCGCGTTCTACGCCGTGCGCACCGGAGCAGGCGTGGCCGGCTTCAACACGCGCCTTCTTCTCGGGGTAAACCCTCTGCTAGCAATCACCGCGATGGCCGGGATGGCGCACGCCATTCCTGCACGCCGCTGGCCGCACCGGCCGCCGGCGCGTGCCTTGTTGGCCGCTCTGCTGCTCGCGGCGGCGGTGCCTGGTTTCGCCAGTGCGCGACGCGTTTCGCGCAGCGCGTATCCGGAGCTCGAGCAGGCCTTCCTACAAGCTAAATCCCTTTCGGTACCGGTGCGCTATTTCGGGCAGCCGTATGCGGCCCTGTTTTTCGGAGTGAAGCACAATGTGGAGACGCTGGCAAACGCGAGTGATTTCAACAGCGTGCCGCTGCATGCGCCCGCAGCGGTGGTCGTAGTCGAAGCGCGCACGTTGGCAGAGACCCGCCCGGTTGCGCAAGCGCTGGCCGCCGCTGACATTGCTGAATACGATTACCGCGCGTTACCGCACCCGGTTCTATCCAGCCGGTTACGTACGATGGAGGAGGCTTTCTTTCCCTCGACGCAGCAGCTCTGGCAAATTGCGCTCACGCCGGCTCCCGAAAAGCCCGAGTTGGTGATCTGGGTTCCGCGCGACCCATCGCCGGTTCCGCCCGCCAGCTACACCGACGCCGGCCGGGTGCCCTATGAATGGCTTTCGTATTACTACCATGGCGATAGCGATTGCCAGATTGTCCCGCGCGACCATCCCTACACCTGGCGCTACTACCGTTACCTGCTGCCGCGACTACGGCAGCTGCTCAATTGAGATGAACGCAACTAACCAACACGCGCCTGCCACGATGTGCACTCCCCGACCATACCGGCGCTGCCCATGACGCCTGAAAGCTGGGCCGCGCTCACTCTCACGGAGCCAACCTGAGTGGGGCCGAGTACGACACCGAAACAAAGTGGCCTGAAGGCTTCGACCCGGAAGCGGCGGGGGCGGTGCTGGTCGTACATGGCGAGTTGCGTCGTTAGCCTGTTCACAACCGTTTATGCTTCGCGCGTTCATTTCTCTTGTAACACATCTTTTCAAACAACGCTGGTTCCAGCAATTGTTCTATTGGGTTGCAATACTGGCGTTAGCATCGACATTGCTCATGTTGGTTTCCTTTATCATCTCTGAGCCAGAATCTCTATCTGAGTTTATCCTTGTGCTCCTGCTTGACATCGCCTTCTGGGGATGGATCGTGTTCGTAATGCGCCGCAAACTTAGAGAGCCCCAATAGTAGGTGGTGCTGGCTGACGAAGAACCCCATCAGAACGCCGCCAAGATTAGCGGCATCTGACTAGGGTACACTTGTAGTGGTAGGGTAGACATGAGTGCACAGGAAAATGGAGGATTCGACCCAAAAACCTTGAGCCCCGCAAAGCTCTTGTTACGGAGGATTGTGGCTAGTGCGTTGACGTTCTTAACGGGGATGATCCTGTCGCGCTTCATCACTCCATATCATTCATTTCAAATACCGCCGCCGTCCCTCAGTGGATGGCTCGCGTTAATTGGGCAATGCATTTTCTGCGTGTACTGCGCGTACCAATGGGGTTGGCGAAACGAGAAGTTCATCAGCAAAGCGTATACTGGTAGTGGTAGGGCAGATAGAGGCAAGGCCACGCAAAAGAAGATAGACTTGAGAGTGTTAGCCAATATGTTGTTAGCCTCGAATTTGTTCGAGAAACGCATGCCATCTGCCGTCGACAAGAGAAGAATACTGACGGCCATAATCGGTATAGGGTTTCGTCTCGCAGCGAAGTATAGGTAGTCATGGCTGACGAAGAACCTCGTAAAGTTGATTACGATACGCCCATCTCTGCAGAAACACTTCTCCAGTTAATCAACGGTTCCATACAATCGGGCAATCCCCTTCTCTCATTGTTCAAGGGGCGACTTCCATATATGCGCCGTGGGTCTTGCTATCCATCGCTTGCGGGGCTGTTTCAGCCTTTTGGTCTGCGATATAATCGCTCACTGCCTCATCGAGTTTCATTTCGGCTAATATTCCATTATGGCGACGTTCGGACTGCATCTTCTACTGTGGCTTGTAGGCGCAATACTGGCTATTGCCCTATATTGGTGGGGGACAGAACGCGTGTGGGATTTTGCTGTCGGAAAAGGATTGCTCGTAGACAACTGGTACAACGGGTGCCTGAAAGTTGTGTTGAAAGTCGTAGTAGCCGGTCTAGCAATATCGGCTTGGGGTGCCCTGTGGGGCGACCTGTTTTGAGCGATAAATCCGTTTCGTATAACCAAGAAGGCCCATCATCACACCATCACGACTAGCGGCACCTGACTAGCGTATACTGGTAGCGGGATAGTAATCATGGCTGACTTCACACGCGCAGAAGTGGTGGCGATAGCCCACAAACTAGAACAGGCCGACCTGCGCAAGACCAATCTGGGCGGGGCCAACCTGCAAGGGGCCAATCTGCGGGGGGCCGACCTGGGCGAGGCCAACCTGCAGGGGGCCAACCTGTTCAAGGCCGACCTGAGTGAGGTCAACCTGCGCGGCGCCAACCTGAGCGGCGCCAATCTGGGCAGGGCCAACCTGCAAGGGGCCATCCTGATGGATGCAAACGTGAGCCTGGTCGGCCTGCAATCCACCAACCTGCACTATGCCAACCTGCGTGGAGCGAACCTGAGCCAGAGTCACATGACCGAGGTCTATTTGTACAGGGCCGACCTGACCGGGGCCGACCTGAGCGGGGCCGTTCTGACTGGAGCCGACCTGAGCGAGGCCAAGTACGACGCCAACACAAAGTGGCCCG
>PVBE010068457.1_pt1 | contig 21437 bp, 20 predicted proteins | sample 1631181 | NCBI WGS metagenome assembly PVBE01 (sample SAMN08397723, study PRJNA350692) | Marine metagenome, whole genome shotgun sequencing project. | isolation source: water | place: Pacific Ocean | collected 2012-04 | reverse complement strand
GAAAAAGCGGCCGGTGCGACCCATTCCGCATTGCACCTCGTCAAAGAAAAGCAACAGGCCAAACTCATCCGCCGCCGCGCGCAGGCCCTGGAGATAGTCCTCCGGCGCGGGCCGGATGCCGCCTTCGCCCTGTACCGGCTCTATCAGGATGGCCGCCGTTTCCTCGCCGATGGCCGCCCGCAGGGCGTTGAGGTTGGCGAAGGGAACATGGTCGAAGCCGTCCACGACGGGTCCGAAGCCTTGCGTGTGTTTTTCCTGCCCCCCGGCGGCGATATCGGCCAGGGTGCGCCCGTGAAAGGCGTTTTCGGCGCATATGATCCGAAACCGTTCGGGGTGGCCGGCGCCATGATGGTATCTGCGCGCCATCTTTATTCCCGCCTCCACGGCTTCGCCGCCGGAATTACAGAAGAATGCCGTATCGGCGAAGCTGTTGGCCGCCAGCCGTTCGGCAAGTCGCTGTTGATCCGGAATCGTGTAAAGATTGGAGCAATGCCACAGCTTGCTATCCTGTTCCTTCAGGGCTTTGACAATATGGGGATGGGCGTGGCCGAGACTGGTGACGCCGATTCCACTGGTGAAATCCAGGAATCGCCGGTCGTCCGCGGTAAAAAGATAGGCCCCTTCCCCGCGCTCGAAAGCCAGATCCGCAGGGTTATACGTGGGCAGGATGGCGGAAATCACGTCACTCTCCCGAAAAAAATAAAGAACGGTGCCAGGCCCCGTCCTTTGCCCCGGAAAAGCGCGGGATTATCAGTGTTTGGCGGGCTGGTGTCAACGCGCGCGGGCAGCAATGGCCGTGGCGCCTGACGGTCAGGTCTTGAGCTTGTATCCGGTGGAGAACATACGCAGCACCGCCACGGCCAATAAAAAGTCCATGACCACCATAACAGCGACGCCCAGTGCCGGACTGCTGTCCGACTGGCCGATGAATCCATAACGGAACCCATCAATCATATAGAAAAAGGGATTGAAGCGGGCCACCGTGTTCCAGAGTCCGGGCAGCCGGTCAATGGAATAGAAGGTCCCGGAAAGGAAGGCCAGCGGCGTAATAACGAAATTGGTTACCGCCGCCATATGGTCGAATTTTTCCGACCAGATACCGCCCATGATCCCCAACAGGGACAGCATGAGGGACGCTGCAAGAGCATGAAACACCACATAAAGCGGGAAATGGATGGTGTAGGGCACAAAGACCAGAATCGCCAGCGAAACCGCGACCCCCACCACAAGGCCTCGCGTCATCCCGCCCATGGCGAAGGCAAAGGCCATTTCTCCCGACGACAGGGGCGGCATCAGGACATCCACGATATTGCCCTGTACCTTGGAGATAAGGAGTGAAGAGGAGGTGTTAGCGAAGGCGTTCTGGACGATGGCCATCATGATCAGGCCCGGCGCCAGAAATTCGCTGAACCCGACTGCGCCTACATGGGTAACGGCCCGCCCCAGGGCCAGGGCGAACACGGCGTAGAAAAGCAACGTGGTCACCATGGGCGCCACCACGGTCTGGGTAAACACGCTGAGGAACCGGCGCACCTCTTTCTGATAGAGGGTCCACACCCCTATCCAGTTCACAATGCCAATTTCCACGGGTTGCGGTACGGGCGGCGGCGACGTGTTCATGGTGTTGGGGCCTTTTTTCGAAGTTGGAATAGATATCTCCGCCATCAATGGTTCCACAAGCAACTGGTTATTCCGGGCCATCCTGTGCGAATCTTACACCCATGACAACAGCGTCGAAGCATCAACAAAAAACCGGGTCACGGAGAACCCCGCGCAAGGCCACCGCACGCTATCTGGAGAACGCGGCCCTGTATTATATGGAGCGTTTTTCCAGCTCCGTGGCCAACTTAAGACGAGTCATGATAGCCAAGGTGGAACGTTCGGCCCGTTTCCACGGCACCGACAGGGATGAAGGCGCGGCACAGGTGGAAGACATCATTGCCAGGTTCCTGCGCACGGGCCTTCTCGACGACGGGGTTTACGCCACGGCCAAGGCCGCTTCCCTACATCGCCGGGGGTCATCATCCCGCGCCATCCGCGCCAAACTGATGGCCAAGGGAGTGGGCGGGTCTATCATAGATAAGGCCCTCGTCGCCCTGGAAGGAGAGGATCCAGATCCGGAATTTTCAGCGGCTGTCACCTTTTCCCGCCGCCGCCGCATCGGTCCCTTCCGGCGGCATCCTGGGCCGGGAGCCGCCCCAGAAAACCATGAGAAAGACCATAAGGAAGACCAGCAACTACGGGAGAAGGAACTTGCTGCCCTGGGACGGGCCGGTTTTTGTTTCGACATCGCGCGCAGGATCGTGGATGCCCAAAGCGAGGAGTCGCTATCTCCCGACGGGCGGTTTATATAAGTGATCCTGCCAGATTGGGGCCAGGGCACGTCAGAGACTGCGGCCCCAAAAATGAGGAGCCAGCATGCCTATTTTAACACCCATTTTCCGGCGCTGTTCCCTTCAAACCCTTGCTTAAGGATAGAGTGCCCATGTCCGTTACCATCTATCACAATCCGCGCTGCAGCAAATCGCGTCAGACCCTGGACTTGCTGCGGGAACGCGGAATTGAGCCGACAGTTATCGAATACCTCGAGATTCCGCCTTCGGCGGAAAAACTCAGGGGAATCCTGGCCATGCTGGGGCTCCAGCCGAGGGAACTGATACGCAAGAAAGAGGCCGCCTATGCCGAAGGCAGCCTCGACAACCCCAATTTATCCGACGACGACCTGGTCGAGGCCATGGTCAAGCACCCGATCCTGATTGAACGCCCCATTGTTCTGGCCAACGGTAAGGCCGCCATCGGCCGCCCGCCGGAACAGGTTCTTGAAATCCTTTAAGCGTGCCGCCGCACAAAGAGGCTATTTCTGCAGCCACAGTTGTGTTGGTGTCTATCGGGTGTTGGGGTGATTAGCGCCGTGCCTCTTTCGGCGAAAGCAGGGACACCGAGGCCAGAATGAAGGCCGCCAGCGGCATCAGCACGAGCTGGAGGCGTACGAACAGATCGGCCGCGGGGGGGCGTACGGCCGGGGTGAGAGGTGCGCCGATTTAGGGTGTTTCTCCATCCACCGCCGCGCCCGTTTCTGCGCCTCGGCGATTTGGGTCTGCGTCATTAACTTCGCAAGCGCGCCTCGCCCCTCGGCGGCATCCTTATTCCCCCGCGCCGCAGCTAGGTTGAACCACATATGGGCGGTCACGTAATCCTGGATGACCTCGTTGCCCTTGAGATACTGGATTCCAAAGGCCAGCATTTCCCCGGGCGAGGCCATGTTGGCGCCATCGCCCGAGGCGAGGTTCAAGTCGCTATCGGATACCGCCAGTTCCGCCAGATACACGGGCTGAAGTTTTTCCACATTGGCGAGCATCTTTGTCCATTCAGACCAATGGTTGACACCATTGACGATTCTTTCGTCGAAGAATATCCCTTTCATGCAAATCGCCGTCAGTTGCTTCACCTCGTTCTCAAACCATAGCCATTTTTCAGCTAAGAGGTGGTTGCACTGGTTGATCAAGCCAACGCCACGTTGGGTGCAAATGGGACTATTGGCGACGATTTCCAGGGAGCGCTTATGGCATTTCTTTTCGCGGTATCCTCTGGCGGAGAGGCCCGAAAGCTTGAAAAGCTTTTCGTTAAGTTTGATTTCCTTAGGCGCAAACTGATCCTCGCCGACGATGGTCAAACTGTTGTCAGCCCAAGCATGCAAAGGCAACAGAAGCACGATCAAGGATGCAATAAATACGCGCATTAAATGACAGGGGTCTAGACAACTCCCTAGCTCTCCCTAACACGCACCGGTGACACCGCGGTTACGAGACCCCCTATTCAAGGGAAAGGGGCCCAACGAAAAACGCTGAACCCCTTGGAAAACTTGGCGCGCCCGGGAGAACTCGAATCCCCAACCTTCTGATCCGTAGTCAGACGCTCTATCCAATTGAGCTACGGGCGCTTATTTTACCGCCTTGGCCCTTAAAACCGCAGTTTCCGTGGACATGGAGGCGGGAAAGGTGGGGGACAGTAATGAAATCGCCCCGGAATGGCAAGAACGGCAATGCTACGGTAAAAAAAGCCCTGCTGAGACACACTAAAAGCCACTTGTAGCCGCTTCATGGTTTGAGTAGTATCGGCTAGCAGTGGACGGGGGGGATCTGCCTATACTTCCTTTCGCATATTCTTTGTGTAGCTGGCGGTGCTCGTTTTTCGAACATTGAAACTTAAGGGTATGTTTTTCCCATGGCTTTTAAGACCGTAAACGCGGTGTTCCTCGGGGCGGCCCTTGCTTTGGGCGGCTGCTCCTACGTCAACGATACTTTCTGGCCTTCGCTTTCCGGCGATGACGAGACCGAAAGCGCGGATGCTTCTGACATTCCCGTTGCGCCAGGACAAGCCGCCGTTGACCAGGGCGGCTCCCCCACTGAGGTTCCCGTTTATGCGCCGCCGCCGCCCGCAGCACCCCCGGGCTATGCACCGCCACCCGCCGCCGCACCGCCGATGCTGGGCAGCACTGATTTTTCGGTGGCGCAGGCCCCACCCGGGCAACCCACGGGTACCTTCGTCGGCGGCAAAATCGTGCAACTGCGTAACGACCTCGGTAACCTTCAGGGCGCCCTTAACGCCCACAACAACGAATTACAGAATATCCGCGGCCAGACAGCTCAGCACACCCAGACCTATTACGGCCTTGTTGCCGCCATTCAGGCCCGCCTTCAGGTGGGCACCACGCCTGGTAATCCCGTCCTTACCCAGCAGTGGAACGAGAGCCAGGTCCAGATTGAACTTCTCGGCAACGATATCGCCCATATGAACAGCCTTTCCAACCGCGCCACGTCGGATGCGGCGATGATCGGGTTCCTTCTCGAATCCACCCGGGCCGCCTTTAGCCTTTCCGGCGCCATCGAGGAGGACCACCGCCAGCTCACCATCCTCGAAGACGATGTCAATAGGACCATCGTGGTCATCGAACGGCTTCTCTCGGAACTCAACGGGGACATCAAGCGGCAGACTGAATATGTGGCCCGTGAGCATAATAACCTCACCGTGCTGTCGCTGGCGGTCAAGCACGGTGAGTTCTTCGGCACCCCCCTGAGCACCCGCATTGCGCAAGTCACCTCGATGGAGGAATCCATTACGAGCACCGCCCTGGAAGAGGACGTGCCCTTTTCGCCAACCAATCGGCGTCCCCTGGTGGTTATCCGCTTCGACCGCAAGGACGTGAACTATCAGCAGGCCCTTTACACGGCCGTCAACCGGGCCATTTCGCGCCAGCCCGACGCCGCCTTTGATCTGGTGGCTGTGACCCCGAGCGGCGGCTCCCCGACCCAGCTTTCCATAAATTCAAATTCCGCGCGGCGCAGCGCCGAGGAAGTTCTGCGCGCCCTGTCGGATATGGGGCTGCCCGCCGAACGGGTGAAGCTCTCCGCCATGAGCAGCGGCGAGGCGCAAACCAACGAGGTACGTATTTATTTGCGCTGAGGGGTTTCTCACATGGGAAGTGATAAATAAACCGGCGTCATTGCAGCGCCGGTTTTTTCATGGGAAACCCGGGCGGAATGAGGGGCTCAGTCCCCCGCACCGGCGGCAACGGCAACATTGTCGATGAGGCGGGTAGTGCCGAGATGCGCTGCGGCCAGAATCCGGGCCGGGGCATGGGCATCGGACACGGCCTTCAGGGTCAGGGCGTCACAGGCCTCGAAATAATCAACTTTCGAAAAGCCGCCCTCCAGAAGCGCCCTTTCGCCCTCCTCGATCAGGTCCCGGACATCCCCCCCCGCCTTGATCGCCGCTGCCGCCTGTATCAAGGCCCGGAACAGGGTGGGCGCAATGGCACGTTCGGCGGGCGAGAGATAGGCGTTACGCGACGACAGGGCGAGGCCGTCCGCCTCCCGCACTGTGGCCACGGCCTCGATGTGGACGGGAATATCGAGGTCGCGCACCAGCCCACGGATGACCTGTAACTGCTGGTAATCCTTCTCGCCGAACACCGCCATGTCAGGAAGGGATTGTGAGAAGAGCTTGGTCACCACCGTGGCCACGCCCGCGAAATGGCCCGGCCGGAACGCCCCGCACAGGCCCTCGGCGAGTTCCGGCACCCGGACCGAAGTCACCAGGCCTTGCGGATACATCTCTTCCATAGTGGGCGCATAGAGCACATGAACGCCCAACTCCCCGAGAATAGCCCGGTCGGCGGCCTCGTCCCGGGGATAGGCGCTTAAGTCCTCATTCTCGCCAAACTGGGTAGGATTGACGAAGAGGGAGACCACGACCCGGTTACAGGTTTCCAGTGCCCGTTTCACCAGCGCCAGATGGCCTTCGTGCAGCGCCCCCATGGTGGGCACCAAACCAATGCGCTGGTTCCGGCTGCGCCAGGCGGATACCCGGTCACGCAGTTTGGGAACCGTGCGTATAACGGAAATACCGGAATTCCTCGTCATTCCGCCATCCTTTCAGAGATCCGTGAAGCTGGAAAGCGTGCTCTAAACGGCCTTGCGGCGGACCTTGGCGGCGCTGACGACGGTGGCGACCTTCGCCTTCCCATTGGCGGCCCCGAAACAGTGTTCGGGTCCAGGAAAGCGCCGCGAACGCACGTCGGCAGCGTAGGCGGCTGCAAAATTAGAGATTTCCTGACCGAGGTCGCCGTAGCGTTTGACAAATTTGGGCGTGAAATCGGAAAACAGCCCCACCATGTCCTCGGTTACGAGAATTTGGCCGTCACAGGCATTGGAGGCGCCGATACCGATGGTGGGGATGGACAACAGGGAGGTGACCTCGCGGGCCACGGGTTCCCAAGTGCTTTCGATGACCACGGCGAAGGCCCCGGCCTCGGCCACGGCCTTGGCGTCGGCGATGATGCGTTCGGCGTCCTCGGCGTCTTTACCGCGCGCCCGGTAGCCGCCAGTCTGGTTCACCGATTGCGGCATGACCCCGATATGGGCGAGAACCGGAATATGGCGGCGGGTGAGAAAGGCGATGGTGTCGGCCATTTCCACCCCGCCTTCCAGCTTTACTCCGCTAACCCTGGCCTCCGTCATCGCCCGCGAGGCGTTGCGAAAGGCCTGTTCCGGGGATTCATGATAGGAACCGAAGGGAAGATCGATAATCACACAGGCCTGTGATGATCCGCGCGTGACAGCGGCACCGTGGGCAATCATCATATCTAGGGTCACCGGCAGGGTGGTCTCGAAACCGTAGAGCACCATGCCCAGGGAATCCCCCACCAGGATCAGATCCGTATGGGGGTCCACCTGTTTCGCCATGGGGGTGGTATAGGCGGTCAGACAGACCACCGGCTCGCCGCCCTTGCGGGCCTGGATATCGGGCACGGAGATACGGTTTACACGGCTGAGGATGCTCACTGGCTTGTCGCTCCTTACACCAATCCTGGCAACGTGTCAGCTCCGGTGCGGCCATTCAAGGGGTGTTGTGCGCCGCAACAAAAACCGGGAAGAAGAGTTATACTGCATTCCCCCGACCGGGCAAAGCCTCCTGCAAAAAATCCACTTATGGTGGCCCTCTTCCGCCCATATGGCATCCCCGGCGAGGCACGTTCAAGGGAGTATTATGATTTTCTCCCAGGATATGGTGAGCTTCGGACCTTATGTTTAAACCCTGTTTTTTCCTTTTCCTCAGCATTTTGTTCCTCTATGGCTGCACCCCGGTATCGAACGGCCGCGCCCAGCCTGAGGCCGCCATCGGCGTCCCGGGCGGAACACCCAGCGCCGTCACCGGAGAACGGTTCATGGTGGTAGCGGCCAACCCCCATGCGGCGGCGGCGGGACGTCATATCCTGCGCCAGGGCGGCAGCGCCGTGGACGCGGCCATCGTCATGCAGATGGTTCTGGGTCTGGTGGAGCCGCAATCCTCGGGAATCGGCGGCGGTGGGTTCCTGCTCCATTATGACTCCGCGAGTGGTCAGGTTGCCGCCTATGATGGGCGGGAGAGCGCGCCGGCGGGAGCAACGGCGGAGATGTTTCTCAACCTTTTCGGCCAGCCACAGGCGTTCTTCAAGGCCGTTGTGGGTGGTAAATCGGTGGGTGTTCCGGGATTGCTGCGTATGCTGGAACTGGTCCATAAACGGCATGGTGCTCTGCCCTGGAGAGCCCTGTTCGCCCCCGCCATCGAACTGGCCGAAACAGGGTTTGCCGTCTCGCCGCGCCTTCACGGCCTGATCGCCCGCGACGACTATCTGCGCGCCTCCACCACCGCGAAGGACTATTTTTACACGCCTGAGGGCGAGCCCCTTGGGGTGGGGGAGATGCGGGTCAACGAGCCCCTGGCCCGCGTCTTCCGAGCCATCGCGCAAGACGGCGCCGGGGTCTTCTATGAAGGGTCCATAGCCCGCGACGTGGTGGCCGCGGTGCGGGAGGCGGACAATCCAGGAACGCTTTCCCTGGTCGATATGGCCGCCTACAGGGCGAAGAAGCGTCCCACCCTGTGCCGCCCCTACCGACGCTGGCGGGTGTGCGGCATGCCGCCACCCTCTTCCGGCGGCATCACCATGTTGCAGGGTCTTGGCATTCTCGACTCCTTTGATCTGGGCGGACTGGAGCCGGGCGTGGCGAAAACGGTGCATCTTTTGAGTGAGGCCACGCGGCTGGCCTTCGCCGACCGCAACACTTACATCGCCGATCCCGATTTCGTCGCGGTGCCGCAGCGGCAACTTCTCGACCCAGGCTATCTCGCGGCGCGGGCGGGCCTTGTGTCACCCCACAGGGCCATGGATGAGGTGTCCCCGGGCATCATGCCAGACCCCCCACAACAGCTTAACCTGGGCCCCGGAGAGACGATCGAGCGCCCCTCCACCACTCATCTCAGCGTCATCGACGGAGAAGGCAACGCCGTAGCCCTGACGTCGAGCATCGAAAACGCCTTCGGTTCGCGCTTGATGGTGGACGGCTTCCTTCTCAACAACCAGCTCACCGATTTTTCCTTCCACCCCAGGGTAGCCGGAAAAGAGGTGGCGAACCGGGTGGAAGCGGGTAAGCGCCCGCTCAGTTCCATGGCCCCGACCCTGGTCTTCGACGAGAAGGGCGAGCTGGTCCTGGTTCTGGGGTCGCCGGGTGGAATCAACATCATCCCCTATATTCTGAAAACCATCGTCGCGGTGCTCGACCAGGGGCTGAACATCCAGCAGGCCATCGCCATGCCCAATCACGCCAATCGCGCTCATATCACCGTGATTGAGGCAGGAACGCCCCTGGAGGCTCTGGATTACGAGCTTACCCGCATGGGCCACGAAGTGGCCATCCGCCCCATGACCAGCGGCCTACACGGTATTCAGGTGACGCCGGAGGGCTTGCTGGGCGGCGCCGATCCCCGCCGCGAAGGCGTGGCACTGGGAGATTAGGGAGGGATTAGAGGGAGATCGGGATTCGACGAGCAGACAGAAGAGGGCTGCTTATCCAAAGAGGAAGGGGCCTAAATGCGCTCTTTGCGGGGAAATCCGGCAGTGAGTAACATTGACTTCCCCGGCTCCAGACTTTATACAGCCGTCCTTGTTCTGAACTCCCAAAATATTTCGGAGTCGACCCTTGAAACGCACCTATCAGCCAAGCGTTCTCGTTCGTAAGCGCCGCCACGGTTTCCGCTCCCGCATGGCCACCGTAGGTGGCCGCAGGGTGCTGGCGAAACGCCGCACCAAGGGCCGCAAACGCCTGTCCGCCTGAAATCCATGTCCCCCGTTATCGAGCGCCTCAAACGGCGGTCGGATTTCCTCCGCGTCGCGGCCGTACGCTGTAAATCGGTAACGCCCGGCCTAATTCTCCAGGCCATGGTCCGCAAGGGGGATTCTTCCGGCGCCTCCATGGAGAAAAACGTGCCCATACGTATCGGTTATACCGCCAGTAAAAGGGTGGGCGGCGCCGTGGAACGCAACCGGGCACGGCGGCGTCTCCGCGCCGTGGTCACCAAGGTCATCCCCGATCACGCTAAGCCGGGGTATGATTTTGTCCTGATCGCCCGCAAGGGAACCCTGACCCGTCCTTTTCCCAAGCTTCTGGATGATCTTGTGACATCCTTAAAGCGGCTTGAAGCCTATCACCCTGTTTAAGATATCTGGTTCCCGCATGAATCTTGTACAACACCTACTGCGTGTCCTGATCCGTAGCTATCAGATACTGATTGCCCCGGTCCTGCCGGGAGGATGCCGGTATGCGCCAAGCTGCTCGGAATACGCGCTGGAATCGGTTGCCCGCCACGGCGCCGTAAAGGGAGCCTTTCTCACCATCGCCAGGATTGCCCGCTGTCACCCCTGGGGCCGCCACGGCCATGACCCGGTGCCACAGACGTTGCAGACCTTTGTGCCTTTAAGCCGGGAGGGCGATGGCCGTGGATGAGCAACGCAATCTTTTCCTAGCGATACTTCTGTCGTTGTTGATTCTGGTGGGGTTCCAATATTTCTTCAGCCCGCCGCCGCCGGTCGAGGATGCAACCGTCTCGCAGGAGGCGAGCGAGGGCGGTATGGTGCCGAAAGCGCCAGTCCTGGAAGGTGACGGCGGCGGCATCACACCGGCGCCGCCTTCAATGCAGCCTGTGGCGTCCCCCACAGAGAAAGACGAGCACCCTTCCCTCACCCGCGAGGAAGTCCTTTTGCAAAGCGGACGGGTGCGGATCGAAACTCCGCAATTGGTGGGCTCACTGGCGCTGACCGGCGCCCGGCTCGACGATCTGACTCTTGTCAAATACCGCGAAGCCCTATCACGGGAGAGCCCGCTTATCACCCTTCTTTCCCCGCCCGGCACGCCGGATGCCTATTTCGCCCGCCATGGGTGGACAGCGGGAGCCAAGGGCGTTGCGGTCCCCGATAACAAAACGGTCTGGGGATTGAGCGACGGCAAGGTCTTGTCTCCGGAGAATCCCGTCACGCTGCGCTGGGATAACGGACAGGGGCTGGTATTTACTAAAACCTTCGAGGTTGACGATAACTTCATGTTCACCGTCACCCAGAGGGTTGAAAACACGGGCAGTGAGAAGGTCTCGCTGTATCCCTATGGGTTGATCTCACGCACGGGAACGCCCAGCACCCTGGGCTTTTATATCCTTCACGAGGGCCCGCTGGGGGTCTTCGATGGCACCCTGGAGGAATTGGATTACGATGAACTTCAGGAAGAACACCGGATCGCCCAGACCACCACCGGGGGCTGGCTGGGGATAACGGACAAATACTGGCTTGTAGCCCTGGCCCCGGACAGGGGAAACCGGGTCAACACCAATTTCATCCACGCCAATGTGCAGGGCAGGAACAAATATCAGGCTGATTACCTAGGTCGGGAATTCGTTCTGGCGTCGGGCGGCAGCGCTGAGGTTTCCAGTAATCTCTTCGCCGGAGCCAAGATTGTTGAGCTTCTCGACGCCTATACCACCACCTACGGCATTGACCGGTTCGACCTGGCGGTTGATTTCGGCTGGTTCTATTTTCTTACCAAGCCCATCTTCTACGCCCTGAATTTCTTCAACCGGATTTTCGGCAACTTCGGTCTCGGCATCCTTGCCCTGACCATCATCTTCCGGCTACTCATGTATCCGCTGGCCAACAAGTCCTTCCGGGCCATGAACGCCATGAAGAAGCTGCACCCGCAGATTACTGAACTGCGGGAGCGGTTCGGGGAGGACAAGGCGCGCATGAACCAGGAAATGATGGCGCTCTATAAGCGGGAGAAGGTTAATCCCGCGGCGGGCTGTCTTCCCATGCTGGTTCAGATTCCCATTTTCTTTTCCCTCTATAAGGTGCTGTTTGTGTCTATCGAGATGCGCCAGGCGCCATTCTACGGCTGGATCGCCGATCTTTCCGCGCCCGACCCCACGTCGCTCTTTAATCTGTTCGGGCTTCTTCCATTTGATCTGCCGTCTTTTCTGCATATCGGCGTGTGGCCCATCCTCATGGGGCTCACCATGTATCTCCAGCAGAAGCTCAATCCACCCCCGGCCGACCCCGTTCAAGCCAAAATCTTCATGTTCCTGCCTTTCATCTTCACCATCCTTCTCGCCAATTTTCCGGCGGGGCTGGTAATTTACTGGGCCTGGAACAACGTGCTGTCCATCGGCCAGCAATGGTTCCTGATGAAAAAGATGGATGCGCCAGCAAAGAAAAGCTGAAGGCGGGGGAATGGATCATGTCCGGCACGGATCGGGATACACAAGATACGGTGGACTCGGCGGCCGGGATCACGCCTGAATCTCTGGAAAAGGGGCGCATTCTTTTCGCCGGAGAATGCCGTTTCGTCGCCGGCGCCACGACGGCGGACAACCTGCCCCCCGGCACCTTGCCGGAAGTAGCCTTCGCCGGCCGTTCCAATGTGGGCAAGTCGAGCCTTATCAACGCCCTGACCGGACACAAAACCCTGGCCAGGATTTCCCAGACGCCGGGGCGCACCCGCCAGATCAATTTCTTTGTCCTTAACGACCGTATGATGCTGGTGGACCTGCCTGGTCATGGCTATGCCAAGGCGCCGAAACACGAGATTTACAGGTGGACGGAGTTGACCGACGCCTATTTTCGCGGCCGGGCGACTCTGCGGCGGCTCTACCTTCTCGTGGACAGCCGCCACGGCGCCAAGAAGGTGGACCGTGATCTGATGGACCGTCTCGATGCTGCCGCCGTTTCCTATCAGATGGTGCTGACCAAAACCGACAAGGCCAAGGCGAAGGACCTAGAACAGATAAAGGAACGGCTGGGTGAGGAAATACGCCAGCACCCTGCCGCCCTTCCCTACATCATCGCCACCAGCGCCCGCGAGAGCAGCGGCATACCCGAACTGCGCGCCATGCTGGCGGGGCTGTGCGAAGCCGGGTGAGGCCTGGGATAACACCTGTGGGGTGGAATATTTACTAAAAAAGTAATTTATTTCGTTGACATTTATTACTTAATTCGTAAATTTCTCCCATGTCCAAGATTGCCGACCGCATCATCGCCCTGTGTGGCGGGCCGCAGACCATCTCCGAATGGCTCGGTATCAGTCCCACCAGTGTCTATCGCTGGACCTATCCCAGGAGCAACGGTGGTAGTGGCGGGCATATTCCGCAAAAACATATCGAGCCACTTCTGGAAGCGGCCGGGCGCCGCGGCATTCCTCTGACATTGCAGGATTTCTTCGATGACGCCCCGCTCCCGTCTGCGGGCAAGGAAAAGAAAACAACCCCGACACCGACGCATATTCACGATGCCTGGCTGGCCAAGGCGCACACGCTGTCTGAAGCCCTGCCGTATATGCGCAATTACGCAGGCAAGACCTTCGTCATCAAGTTCGGCGGCCACGCCATGGGGAAAGCGGAGCTGGCGAAACTGTTCGCCCGCGACATGGTCATGCTCAAGCAGCTGGGGATCGATCCCATCGTGGTGCATGGCGGCGGACCACAGATCGGCGGCATGCTGGAGCGGCTGAAGATCAAAAGTTCCTTCGTCGACGGGCTGCGGGTCACCGACAAGAAAACCGTGGAAATCGTCGAAATGGTGCTGTCGGGCTCCATCAATAAGGACATCGTCTGGGCCATCCAGTCGGCCGGAGGCAACGCCGTGGGCCTGTCCGGCAAGGACGGCTGTCTTGTTATGGCTAAAAAACTCCGCCGCAAAAAGCGGGACGAGGACTCGAGTATTGAGAATGTCCTCGACCTCGGCTTCGTCGGCGAACCAGCGGCGGTAAACCCGCATATCCTGGAAACCTTGAAACAATCGGACATCATTCCGGTGATTGCCCCCATCGGAGTATGCCCAGACGATATGACCTATAACATCAACGCCGATACAGTGGCCGGAAGCGTGGCCGAAGCCATGACCGCTAAGCGCCTACTGATGCTGACAGATGTGGAGGGGATCAAGGACAAGTCGGGAGCCCTGATCCCGGAACTGAGCATCAGCCAAGCCAAGAAACTGATTGCCGACGGCACCATTGAGGGCGGCATGATCCCCAAGGTGGAGACCTGTATCCTGGCGGTTCAGGGCGGTGTGGAGGCTGCCGTTATCATGGACGGGCGCGTGCCCCACGCCCTGTTGCTGGAAATTTTCACCGAACACGGCGTCGGCACGCTGGTGCGCCGCGCCTGAGCCCAAGTTACCGGCCTGGCCGCGCTGTTACTCGGGCTGAGCCTTGGAGGCGGGGCCCATCCCGGGTTGGAATCTCTCCAGGCTCTTCGTCTCACCTTCCCCATCATTAAGCTCTTTCTGTTGCGGCTCCTCCACCATCCAATCGGGATCGGGAAGCGTCTGCTCCGAAGCGGTTTCGTCATTATCTTCACCGCCGTCATCGCGGACCCAGTCAGGCTCGAGAAGCCCGTCATCCTGTTTAGGTTTTGCCTCGCCTGATCCTCCACCCCGGACTTGCCAGGGACGCGGCACTCAATCAGACTGGCGGGGCGTTATCTCACCTGAAAAATCCACCTAAAAAACCCACGGGGAAAACCCACCGACCATGCCCGCAAAGACTCCAGCCACGACAAAAGAGCCCCCGCCCCGTAGCGGAGAAGCCCCGGTGCCCGTTTCCGGCCTTTCCCTGGAGCATGTGGAAAACTGGATTTTCGACCTCGACAACACGCTGTATCCGGCGGATTCAAACCTTTTCGCCGTGATAGACCAGCGCATGAAAGCCTTTATCAGCGCCGAGCTTGGAATTGAGGCAGATGACGCCTTCAGGGTCCAGAAGGACTATTTCAGGAAATACGGCACCACCCTTCGCGGTCTTATGCTTCACCATGGCACCAACCCCCACGCCTTCCTCGATTATGTTCATGATATTGACCTCACCATGCTCACCCCCGATCCGGAGCTGGCCCGGTGCCTGAAAAAACTTGGGGGGCGCAAGATCATCCACACCAACGGCTCCGGGGGCCACGCCAGAAGGGTTCTCGAGCGGCTGGGTATAGGGGAGTTCTTCACGCACGTGTTCGATATCATCGAGGCGGATTTCCTGCCCAAGCCCGAACCCGCCGCCTATCGCCGTCTTCTTGAACGCTTTCGGCTGTGCGCAGGAACCACCGCCCTGTTCGAGGACATCCCGAGAAATCTCGTCGCGGCCGCAGAAATGGGCATGACCACCATCTGGGTCCGCAACCACACGCGCTGGGCGGAAGAAGCAGAAAGCCACGACCATATTCACCATGTCACCGATGATCTGACGGGCTGGATCGGCGATCTGGTGGCGGCCCGCACCCCGCAAGGCAAAGCGCCGGCTTAATCCCCCTTTGCCAAGGCGTTGACAGGGAAAGTCCGCTGCCGCATGTTCCCACCTTCTTTTCCGTCTCTTTCCGCCTTGGAATTTTTATGACGTATTCAAATTTGCAAAAAATCATCGACGATGCTTGGGAATCACGCCAGGAAATCGATATCTACACCAAGGGTGAAATTCCCGAAGCCGTAGAAGAAACGTTGAATCTTATGGATTCGGGAACCCTCCGCGTGGCCGAAAAAGATGATGACCAGTGGCATGTTAATCAATGGCTGAAAAAAGCCATTCTTCTTTCCTTCCGGCTTAAGGACAATGTGGTGATCCCAGCCGGCCAGTGGGACCCCGGGCTGGGCAAGTCGGGATGGTACGACAAGGTCTCCTCCAAATTCGCGGGCTGGAACGAAGAACGCTGGCAACAAGCGGGATTCCGGGTCGTGCCCAACTGTGTGGTACGCCATTCCGCCTACATCGCGCCCGGCGTGGTGCTGATGCCGTCCTTCGTCAATCTTGGGGCCTATGTGGATTCCGGCACCATGGTGGACACCTGGTCCACGGTGGGGTCCTGCGCGCAGATTGGAAAGAACTGTCATATTTCCGGGGGCGCGGGGATCGGGGGCGTTCTGGAACCCCTTCAGGCAGGGCCGGTGATTATCGAGGATGACTGTTTCATCGGCGCCCGCGCCGAGGTCGCCGAGGGCGTCATCGTCGAGACCGGCTCGGTGCTGTCCATGGGTGTTTATATCGGTGCTTCGACGAAAATCATCGACCGCGCCAGCGGCGAGATTCACTTTGGACGGGTACCCCCTTATTCGGTGGTAGTCTCGGGGTCCATGCCGGGCAAGCCGCTGCCCGACGGCTCCCCCGGACCGTCCCTATATTGTGCGGTCATCGTCAAGCAGGTGGACGAAAGGACCCGCTCCAAAACCTCGATCAACGAATTGCTGCGTGATTGAGGTGCGTTAGAGACCCATATGAGAACCGACCCTCTCGATCTGGCCCGCGCCCTCATCCGTTGCCCCAGCGTGACACCCGAAGACGGCGGCGCGCTGACAGTTCTCGAGGAAGCGCTGAAGAAACTGGGCTTTACCTGCCACCGGATGACCTTTTCCGCCCCCGGCACGCCGGATGTGGACAATGTGTACGCCCGCATTGGCGATACCGCGCCTAATTTCTGTTTCGCCGGGCATACCGACGTAGTCCCGGTTGGAGACGCGCAAGGCTGGAACACGGACCCCTTTGCCGGCGAGATTGTCGAGGACAGGCTTGTGGGACGCGGGGCTGCCGACATGAAAGGCGCCATCGCCTGTTTTGTGGCCGCCAGCGCCCGTTTTCTCGATCAACGCGGCGGCGACTTTCCCGGCTCTCTAAGCCTTCTCATTACCGGTGACGAGGAAGGCCCGGCCGTCAATGGCACAGCAAAAGTCCTCGACTGGATGAAGGATTGCGGTGAAACGCTGGATGCCTGTCTGGTGGGCGAGCCCACCAACCCCGAATATCTGGGCGAGACCATAAAAATTGGACGGCGCGGCAGCCTCAACTGTCATCTGACTGTCATGGGAACCCAAGGCCATGCGGCCCATCCCCAGCACGCCGACAATCCCATCCCACGCCTTTTGCACATGCTCGACCTTATTACCACCCAACCACTGGACGAGGGAACCGAACACTTCCAGCCTTCGAATCTTGAGGTGACCTCGGTGGATGTGGGCAATCAGGCCCCTAATGTCATCCCGGCGCGGGCTGAGGTCCGGTTCAACATCCGCTTCAACGACACCCATAGCGGTGCCGGGCTGGAAAGCTGGCTGCGGGAAAGTTTCGATTCGGCCGGCACGGACTATCAACTAGATGTTGAGATATCGGGCGAACCTTTTCTCACCCTGCCCGGCGATTTAAGCAAGCTGGTTGAGAATGCCGTTTCAACCGTCACCGGAAAGACGCCGCAACTCAACACGTCCGGCGGCACTTCTGACGCCCGCTTCATCCGTCATTTCTGTCCGGTTGCCGAGTTCGGACTGGTGGGGGCCACCATGCATAAAACCGATGAAAGCGTGGCGCTTGAGGACCTCGAAGCGCTTACGGAAATTTACTTCCACATCCTTGACGGATATTTTCCGGCCTCCTGAGACCGTGGAACATAAATAATGACCCTCTGTGAAATTGCCACCGGCATCTAAACGCCAAGGAGTTATTGCTTCTTTTTCTCTTCGTAAATAGCTTTGAGAAAATACAGCCCTTCCGGCGGAGCGGTGGGTCCGGCGGCACTACGGTCACAGGCGGCCAACGCATTTACCACCTCCCCGGTGGTCCATTTACCCTCCCCCACCCAAGCAAGAGTGCCTGCGATGATACGCACCTGGTTGTGAAGAAAGGACGGAGCGCGTAACAACAGCTGGATTTCCTCGTCCTGATGCGTAACCGCAATATGGTTCATGGTCTTTTCTGCCGATTCCGCCTGACAATGGACAGAACGGAAAGAAGTAAAATCATGAAAACCCACAAGAGCCATCCCCGCTTCGGCCATGGCCTCGCTGTCTAGAGGCACGATCACGTGCCAAGCCCGCCCCTTATCCAAGGTCAACGGCGAGCGGCGGTTTATGATACGGTAGAGATAGGCTCGCTCAGTAGCCGAAAATCGGGCGTGGAAATCGTCATCCACCAGCTCGGTAGCCAGGATTGAAATGGTGGCGGGTTTGACGTGAAAATTGAGGGCATCGCGGATAGTATCCACCTCAGCCGCCCCCGCAAGATCGAAATGGGCCACCTGGCCGAGTGCATGAACACCGGTATCGGTACGGCCGGCACCGAACAGTGTGGTTGCTTCGCCACAGAACTTCTTGATAGCTTCTTCCAGGACTTGTTGCACCGACAGGCCGTTTTCTTGGCGCTGCCAGCCCACAAAACCGCCGCCGTCATATTCTATGGTCAGCTTATAACGCGGCACAGATGCTTAGCCTTCCGGCAAGACGGTGTGTGCAGGAACGGGAAAGCCGCGCAGGAAGCTCTCAACTCCCATGGCCGACTTTCCGGACCGTTGCAGGCGGCAAATCCGAAGCACCCCTTCGCCGCAGGCAATGGTGAGCTTGTCGTCCAAGACCGTGCCTGGTTTCTCCCCGCCACCTGCCAGGTCCTTAGCCGAGAGAACCTTGATACGCTCGCGTTTTCCCGCGGTCTCATATTCGAACCAGGCGCCGGGCCAAGGCGTGAAGGCGCGCACCTGGCGCTCCAGTTCACTCGCCGGACGCTGCCAGTGAAGCCGGCCTTCGGCGGGGGTCAGTTTTTTGGCATAAGTGATCCCTTCCTGAGGTTGCAGGCGTGGCGCTAGCGTACCCTCCGCCGCGGCTTCCAAGGCCATAACCATCAGTTTTGCGCCCAGTTGGGAGAGTTCGTCATGGAGGCTCCGGGCCGTGGTCTCCGGGGTTATGGGGACGGAGTTAGCCAACAGAATATCTCCAGCATCAAGCTTTTCCGTCACTTTCATAATGGTGACGCCAGATTCCTCATCCCCTGCGAGGATAGCGTGTTGTATAGGTGCAGCGCCGCGCCAACGGGGCAACAGCGACGCATGGACGTTAAGACAGCCCAGAGACGGGGCGTTGAGGAAGGCGGCGGGCAGGAGCAATCCATAGGCCGCAACCACGGCGGCATCCGCCTTGTACGCGGTGAAGGCCGTCTCTTCCTCCGGACCTTTTAGGCTCTCCGGAGTATGCACGGGTATTCCCTTCGCTTTGGCATAGACATGAACCGGGGCGGAGTGCTCCTTCTGTCCTCTGCCAGCGAGACGGGGGGGCTGGCTATAAACGCATTTCACCTCATGACCAGCCTCAAGAAGGGCCGCTAGCACGGGGACAGAAAAATCCGACGATCCCATAAAAACCAGACGTAAATGGTGCTGGGCCATGGCTGGCCTCCAGGAAAATTAGAGGATGGGAGCGGTTACCGCGGCCTTGGCGGAGGTGTGCTTACGCGTCTTGGTCAGTTTGCGGAGAATGATGTTCCGTTTTACCGCCGTCAGATGGTCGATAAACAGAATGCCGTCGAGATGATCCATCTCATGCTGGATACAGATGGCGAGGAACCCCTCGGCGTCCATCTCCTGGACTTCATTATCCCGGTCGAGATAGCGTACCCGCACCGCCGCGGGGCGGATGACCTCAGCAGAGTGCTCGGGTATTGAAAGGCAGCTTTCCTCGGCAGAGAGAAACTCCTCGGAAGACCAGATGATCTTTGGATTGGCTACATATAGGGGGTTGGGCGTTTCCTCCCCTAGGGAAAGATCAATCGCCAGGACCCGTCTTGCCACGCCCACTTGGGGCGCGGCCAAGCCGACACCATTATAGGCGGCGCATGTGGTCTCAAAAAGGTCGTCCATAAGTCGGCGCACTCCGGCGTCCACCCTCTCGACGGGGGTGGATTTTACTTTCAGGCGCGGGTCGGGCGCGGTGATGATGTCCAGCTTGGCCATAAAAAATGCCGTTATTAAACAGGCTCCACATATTCTAGTTATGCTGCAGCTTTCTTACCGTCAAGCCCTTCACCGGGAAGGAAGCCGGGGAAGCTCTTGAGAAACCTGATGATTCATCATAGGTGACGCCATAGCCCGTAGCGGTTTAAGGACCAGAGAGGACAGCATCCCAGCATCCGTTTATGGGGCAGAACATGGCCGTGGAAATTGTCTAGAATGCCCACTTTTCCTCCGAGATTTACGGCAAGCACGGTTTGCGTCCGCCTTTCCGGACGAGGACGTCGTGTGGGTGGCATGTCGAGCAGGATGAGCCGCAAGTCATGGTGGGCAAGGCCGAAACGGCGCAGCAGTATATATTTCGCCACCGCAAAGTCCCGGCAATCACCCTCGCCGTGGAAGAGCGCGCGCGGCGGACGCCAGGGCGTGGTAAACGTTTCACTCCATGCGCCAGGCTGGTAGCGGCAGCCATTTACATATTCCTGGACAGTACGAAGAAGTCCCGCAACCCTGGTCTCCCCGGGTCCCAAGAAGCGGCGGGGCGAAATATTCAGCGCCGCCATATTGGCGGCCACGGCGGAGCTTGGCATCACCAATTTTTCGCGACTATTGAAAAGGGCCGGAAAGGGAGCGGTAAGAGCCTGGGCCGGGATAGCTCCTGAAGACATCGCTGCCACTGCCATGAACGCGCCGCCGCGCAGCAAAAAAGAACGGCGCGAGGTATCGGAGATTGAGGTGTCAGAAATTACAGTGGGGGGAAAATACGCGGTCATTGTCCTTGTGGTATAAAGTTTAGGTACCTTCCCTTCACCAGCCATAATATAATGCCCGCCTGCAAGTAATTGTGGTGGTTTTTTTCAAAGGAAGAACAGGTGGGTACAACTCAGGTCATTTTGCTATTTACCGCGTTCACGCTGCTGGTGGTGGTGGCAATCTATCTGATCGTGCGGCACGGAAGAAGTGATGAGCAAACTAATTTAGACAAGCTGGTCAACGCCCAGGCCGGGCTTGATGGGCGCCTCAACCAGCTGACGCAAAACCAAGCGGCGGCGCAGAAGCTTCTGGACGAACGGCTGGCCGACGTGGCACGGCGGGTGAGCGAAAGCCTGGAAAAGACCTCGCAGAAGGCCCAGACCAGCATGACCGAGATGAAGGAGCGCCTGGCCGTCATCGACGCCGCCCAGAAAAACATCACCAAGCTTTCAAGCCAGGTGGATTTATTACAGGGCATCCTCGCCAATAAACAGGCGCGCGGCGCCTTCGGCGAAATCCGCCTCAACGACCTGGTAAAAGACGTGCTGCCGTCCTCGGCCTACGATATTCAGGCGACGCTTTCCAACGGCAAGAGGGTGGATTGCCTGATCAAGCTCCCCAATCCACCGGGGTCCATCTCCATAGACGCCAAGTTCCCTCTGGAGAGTTACCACGCCCTGCGCGAAGCCGGGGATGACATCGCCCGTAAGAAAGCAGTGCAGCGTTTCGGCACTGATATCAAAAATCATCTGCGTGATATCGCCGAGAAATACATCCTGCCCGGTGAAACCGCCGAAACGGCGCTCATGTTCCTGCCCAGCGAGGCCGTCTATGGGGAGATTCACGCCAATTTCCCCGATCTCGTGGAAATGTCCTTTCGCGCCCGGGTTCTTATCGTTTCGCCTTCTACCCTGTGGGCGACCCTCAATACGGTGCGCGCTGTCCTAAAAGACGTGGAAATGCGCGAACAGGCCGGAAAAATCCAAAAGCTTATCCATATCTTACTGGAAGACGTCACCCGTCTCGACAAGAGGGTCGGCAGCCTTCAGAAACATTTCGACCTGGCGGAAAAGGATATCCGG
>PVBE010916905.1_pt1 | contig 21438 bp, 23 predicted proteins | sample 1631181 | NCBI WGS metagenome assembly PVBE01 (sample SAMN08397723, study PRJNA350692) | Marine metagenome, whole genome shotgun sequencing project. | isolation source: water | place: Pacific Ocean | collected 2012-04 | reverse complement strand
AGACTTAAGGAAAGGGGTTATGAAATTTGGAATAAGAGAATCAGGCAAGAAAATAGATCATTTGATTGATAAAAAGAAAACTGTTGAGTTTGAAAAGAAATTAAAAAAGCTAATCATAGAAATTATGAACCCAAAAATTAATTTTAAAAAAGCGATATAGGGGTAATATATAAAAGAGCTATTTTGTAATTGAAAGATCTTCAAACCTAGTGTTGGCGATTGGATATTGTTTCCAGTCCTTATAATCAAAATGCCACCACTCATAATCATAAACATTAAACCCTTCAGATTCCATTACCTCTCTTAATAATTTTCTGTGCCATCGCTGCTCAGATGTTCCCCCATAATAATTAGGGAATGATCGACTAGTCATCTCATCATATCCGCCAACCATTTCTATTACTTTCCCTGTCTTTAATTCATATAAAGTAAGGTCAACAGCACAACCACGATTATGTCTAGATCCATCCTTGGGATTTGCTACAAAAATTTTTTTATCATCAGGCGTTGCATCCCAAAACATTTTAGTCACATACCAAGGCCTATAAGCATCATGTATTAGCAGACCATATCCAAAGAAATTTAATTTTTTATGTGCTCTTTCTAATGCTTTAGCAGCAGGGCGCTGCAGGTATGCGCTCGCTTTAGAATAAAATTTATTACTCATAAAATTGTTTGTTCCGGCATAACGAATATCATATTTAATTGTTTCATCTAAATCTTTTAATTCAATTAGGTCAATATTTTTAAAAACATTTTTTTCAGCAGGAGGGCTAGAATTTAACGCAATTTTTTGTAAGTCACCTATAGACTTTGTTGGAACAATTTTAAATGTTTCTGATGCGGAACCCCGAAGATTAAGCCTCTTAAATACAGGGCCATTTAAAATAGCCACTTCAGTAGCAACTCCACCTTTATTTCGTTTAAACTCAAGCTTTTCCCCATGATACATTCCTGAGTTTTTAGGAAAAGCAAACACATCTCCTTCAATATGGGACAATTTGTCTTTTTCAATCCATTCCATCAGAAGCCATAAGCTGCCCATGTCTTCATAAACAAAGAGAATATTGTGGCCCCAACCATACTCCCCAATAAGACCTTCCCAGTTTTTAGGAAATGGAACTTTTTGAGGCTTGTTTTCCTTAAAATATTTTTTCTCGTTCACTAATAAACCGCCTTCAGATTTTTTAATTTTATACGAATCTTGAATCAGTCGGCCGTCTGCGATTATTCCTTCGTTGTTTTTTCGAAGAGGAACTTCAAAAAAATCCGTTACAAGAACCGTTTGATTCCCTCTAAGTTCTATATCAATCTGGGCATTATTATTAACATAGTGACCGACATATGATTCAGCCAAGTTTTTAGAAATAGCAGAAGTTTTTTTATAATTAGGCAGAGACAGATTTTTCTTATGCGCAATCAAAAGGTCTAGAGCATAATTTGAAAGCTTAGTAGTAATAGAATTAGTAATATCAACTGAAGAAGCTGTAACAACTCCAAGCTTTATTTCGGGCAAAGCAGAGAGCTGAGTGGAAAACCCATAAATTGCTCCTCCATGGCCAATTTTTTGATAGCCTTGGTGTTTTGATAATGCGAAGCCAATTCCATAGCCCCGGCTATCATCACCCCCAAATTGTGGAGTAACCATCTCTTTAAGCGTATTAGGACTAATTACATTTCCCTTTTCTCCAAGACCATCAGAGAACAGTAATTTTAAAAATTTTGCTAGATCAGAGACAGGCGCATAAAGACTGCCAGCTGGAATCATGCCTAGCTCAAATGTTGGGGCGGGGAACTCTCTCCCATCATAACTCCACATTTTGGCTTTTGCTAATCTTGAATGAATTTTTTTATTTGGCGCAAAAGAACTGTTAGACATTCCTATTTTTTCAAGAATATTCTTTTTCATATAGTCTACATAAGGAGTCTCAAAAACAGACTCTAGGGTATACCCAACTACTGCAATTGCTGCGTTTGAATACTTGGTTTTGCTTTCAGGAGGATGAACTAGCGTTGATCCAATAATGCTTTCAACAGTTTTTTTTAAAGAAACCTCATCATCAGCGAAATAGTTTCCCGATTTTGGCTCTCTGATTAAACCCGAACGATGAGACATTAATTGTCTTAGGGTTATAGAAATATCGTAAGGGTTGTTTGGAGTGAAATCAGGCAAATATTTTTGAATAGGAGCGTCAAGATCAAGTTCCTTTTTTTCAACTCTTTGCATAATAGCCATGTCCGTAAAAAGCTTTGAGACAGACCCAACCCTATAAATAGTATTTGCATCTGCAGGAATTAAATTTTTTGGATCTTGATAGCCAAAGCCTTGAGCCCAAAGAACTTTTTGGTCATTTACTAACGCTATTGAAATTGCATTTAAATCTTTGCTGGCTATTTCATAGTTTATCGCATCTTGAAGCTTTTCTACAATTAGCTCATAGCCAGGCGAAACAGGAATGTTTTTTAGTTGATTATCACAGCTTTGAAACCATATAAAGAGAAATAAAACAGGGAAAAATAAATTTTTTAAATACGCTTTGCTCATATAAGGAGAAATGAATAAAATTAAAAATACAAAAGATTTATAAAATCTAATTTTCAGGAGATTCTATTTCTATCAAAACTTCATTACGTCTATTGAAAACCTTATAAGGGCTATTATATGAAAGAGAAATAGGCTCCTCGCCAAGAATTTTCAGCTTACTTTCTTTTACTTTATCTAAAAGCAGCGCATAATAGGAGTTAACCTTTTTAACACTTGCGTACCCTCCAAAAGATATTGAAGCATAATATCCAGGCGATGAACGGTAAATAACAATGTCTTTGTCATTTGGCTGAATCATGTTTTTTTCAGAATATTTAGAGGGCATAACAAATTCCATTGTAATTTTTTCTTCTTTTTTGCTCATATAAACTGGAGTAGTCATCGCAATTTTTTCGTTTTTTTCATTATTGCCACTTATATATTGAAACAGTTTTGAAAAATTTCGATTTGAGCTAACCTTTGCTTTAATTGTGGGAGGATAATAACGTATTTCAAAATTATCTACTGTTTTAATGACGTCATACTTTTGAGTTTCGTATTTCTGAGAAAGCATAATTAATGGCAAAAATAATAATAGATATTTATACATAAAACACTATATACGGGTTAATTTATTAGGATATGTTTTTCCTGAATTCCATTGAGGAACATATAAGTTCCACTCATCATCAACACATACGTCATGAGGGTTTTGAAAACTTTTTTTATCATAGCTAGGACTAAGAAGTGTGCCGTTATTGTAGACAGGAGCGCTTCCTCCAGGAAAAGAAACGACCCTATTATTTTGATCTAATACAGCAAGCATGCCATCATAAACACCCCAATCTTTTGTGACAATTACTGCAAATAAAAGATAATCGCCTTTTATGACTGGCCTACAAATATAACATCCCGGCATACGAATAGTTTCTATCCATTTGCCATCCAGACTAAATCTTTTAAATTCGTTTTTGCTTCTAGAAGTTATTAATAATGTGGGAGCCAGGCCATTTCTTTTGTCTATTGTGATTCCATGACAGCAATCAAACAATTCGGAACCATTTCCATGTCCCCCAAAATGCCTAATGTAATTTCCGGCCTGATCATATTGTATAATATAATCAAGCCCATAGCCATCGCAGACATAAATGTCTCCATTTGGAGCAATTGCAGATTCTGTTGGCTTAAATTGAGAAGAGCTTTTGTAATCAGGGATTTCAGAAGGGAAATTTACCTCTAAAAGTTTTTTCCCCTGCATTGTGGTTTTGCAAAACCTATGTGAATCAGGATCTGTGATATATAAAAAATCTTCACCCCCTTCATCATTAACTGTTAGCCCATGTGCCCCATTATAATCAACGCTCCAAGAATCAACAATTTTTCCTGATCTATCATAAATTAAAACGTTATTTTTTGGATGAGTTGTAGTCATGACGATTCTATTTTGAGAGTCTATAACCATTTCATGGCAATGGTTTACGGGATAATTGTTTGGATTTTGAATCCCCCAACCTTTATCTAAAGCAAATTGGAAATCTCCATGACCAATAGAGTTTTTCTCTAAATTATTAGACCCAATGGAATAAGCCGGTTCAATTAATGAGCAGGCGGAGACCATTACAGATTTTTGAATAAAAGATCTTCTAGAGTTTTTTTTGGACATCAGCATAAATATATTGTTTTTTAAAGCACAATAATAGTCTATATAACATAAAATAATATTACAAAATAATGCGATGCGCTCCCTCCTAAAACAAAAACGTGCCATATTGCATGAGAATATTTCATCTTTTGAAGGCTATAAAAAATAGTTCCAACGGAATAAAGCACCCCGCTTAATACTAACAATAGAATTCCGTTTAATGGAATGAGAGTCAAAACAGAATCAAAATCTAGGACAATTAGCCAGCCCATAAATAAATAAAGTAGAAGAAACAGTCTATCAAACTTCCCAGTAAAAAAAACCTTGCCAAGCGTTCCTATTATGGCAAGGAGAGTTACATAAGCAAGAATTTTGACCCCAGGACCATCATAAAGAGTTATTAAGCAAACCGGAGCATAAGAGCCAGCTATCAAATAAAAAATGCTAATATGATCAAGAACTCTAAACTTTTTCTTTAATTCAACATTGGAAGTGTAATGATAAAGGGTTGAAGCAGTATAGACGCAAATTAGCCCAAATTCAAAAAAAAGAATTCCATGAACGCTAAACTCAGTTAGAGCATTATCATAATATATGAGAAAAGGGAGTACAATTAAGCTTAAAATTAACCCAACAAAATGCGTTAATGTGTTCCAGAATTCCTCTTCTTTAGTTTCCTTCATGTAAATCCTTTATAAGTCTGTTTTGTATATTTTTTCGATTTATTTTTCCATGTTTCCTGTTAAATGAATTTAAAGCAAATATTTCTTTAGGTTTTTCATAGGAGTTGAGCTTTTTGAAAGCTAATTCTGGCATGGATGGTATTTTGTTTTCAAAAACTAAAACAATCTTTTCTCCAAGCTGTTCATCGGGGAGCCCACATATTATAAACGGGATAGTATAATGTTTGCTCAGAGTTTTTTCTATTTTTTCGGGACTATGCTTAATTCCCCCTGAATTTATTGTTAAGCCAGCTCTTCCTAGCCATTCAAATGCCGTTGAAGAGACTAAATTAATCAAATCGTTAGTTATAATAGGGCTTTTAGAAAGGAAGGGGGCGTTGATTTCTAAAAAACCATTGTTTATTGAAAAGGTAATTCCAGGGAGAGCAACAAATTCTTTTTCTCCAAGACTAATGTTTTTAATAGCAACATGTGATAAAGTTTCTGTCATTCCGTAGGTTTCATAAACTCCGGAAGTATTGTTTTCAAGCCTTTTTTTAATAGCTTCTCCTACTGGCCCCCCCCCAATAATCAAACAATTTACCCTGTTTAGGAATTCAATAGACTTTTCTAATTGATAGGGAGTCATAGCGACAAAGTCAAATGATTTAGAAAGATTTTTTAAGGGAGAACGACTAGGTTTAGTGATATATAAATCTAATCCTAAAACTAACGCTCTTACGACCATCATTTTCCCAGCAACAAAAGATAAAGGCAAACAAAGCAAAGCGTTATTCCCGGACTTTAAATTAAAGCGCTCTCCAGTTTTTTTAGCTGAGGAAACCATAGCAGATTTCTCCGCCAGAATTTTTTTTGGGACACTAGTTGAACCTGAGGTTTGCAGAGAAATAAAAGGACTATTATTTAACCAACTTTCAATAAAGTCTAAAACCTCACTCTTGTCAGACAAGAATTCTTGATGTGATGAACGGTCGGCAAATTCACTATATAAGAACCCATTTAATTTAAAACTAGGATGAATATTATGAAAGGAATGATTCATACTAAAAGATGTGATTTAGAAAAACCCCCGTTTCCCAATGAGTTTTAGGATTATATTTAAGACACCCATTTTGGATATAGTATGGGGAATCAATATTGTTTGAATAAAGCATTCCAGTTCCTAGTCCCTGATGTAAATCGGAAGACTTTTCATACAGCCATTGTGATATGGCATTTAGCCCAATATTGCTTTCCAATGCGCTTGTGCTCCACCAACCTATTCCTAATTCATCAGCTGATTTAATCCAAGAATCTGCTTTTTTCAGCCCTCCGATTAAACTTGGTTTTAGAATTATATAAGCGGGATTTATTTCATTTAACATTTTTTTTTGTCTTTCAACAGAGAATACTCCAATTAGCTCTTCATCCAATGCGATTGGAAGCGGAGATTTCTCACAAAGAGAGGCCATTTCACTCCATTGATTGGATTGAATAGGCTGTTCAATGGAATGAATTTTATATTGAGAAAGCTTTTGGAGCTTACTTAATGCAAATTTGTTTGAAAAAGAGCCATTAGCATCTACTCTTAATTCTAAATCAGACAAGGAGTATTCGGAGCGAATAAATTTTAGCAGATCACATTCCGAAGAAAAATCTAAGGCGCCTATTTTTATTTTTAAACAATAAAACCCCTCATTAATTTTATCTTTTATTTGTTGCTTCATAAAAGCCTTATCTCCCATCCAGATCAGCCCATTAATAGAAATTCCATCTTGTCCAGTTGTTAGTTTAGATTTTGAAAAGACAAAAGGGTCCTTACAGTAGAATGATCTAAACGCAGTTTCAAGACCAAACAAAATGGAAGGAAATTTTACTAAATCTGGAGACAATTTATCAAAGCCTAAACGAATGTTTTTGCAGACTTCCTTTAGCTTTAATTCAAATTTAGAAATAGGATCTGGGCTTAATCCAGGGATTAAGCTACACTCTCCAATGCCATAATTATTTTCATTTGCGATTATTATAAACCAACTTTCTTTATTTGATAGAATTCCTCTAGACGTACCACTAGGAGCTTTAAATTTTAAGAGATGTTTAAAAAAGAAAGCTTTCATAGACTAGAGAATTCCTGAATAATGAATGGATAATAAAAGAGAGTATAATATAGTAGAAAAAACAAGAGGCTTTAAATAGAGGTCAAAGTTTTTTGCTTCAAAAGTTTTGTAAACCTGGATGAGTTGAAAGAGGAGCCATAACAGCAATAAAGCAAAAATTATGGTTAATAAAGGAGATTTTATATTGCTCAAAAAATGAAATTTAATCATTAGAATAATAGCAAGTAAAATTAATATAGAATGGTATATTTTGGATTTATAAGGGCCCAATATTACAGCAAAAGTATTCTTTTTGTTCGCTCTATCATTGTTAACATCCCTCATATTGTTTAGGTTTAAAACTCCAGAGGATAATAGACCGATTATACATGCAGGATATATAAGTGAAAAACTGAAAGAACTTGTAAATAAAAAATGGGACCCCAACACACTAACTAAACCAAAAAAAACAAAAACAAAAATATCTCCAAGGCCGAAGTATCCATATGCATTAGAGCCAACAGTATACTTTATTGCTGAAAAAATAGCAAGCGCACCTAAAGAAATAAAAATAAAAACGTTTACTAAATTATGGGGAAAAGCACTATAAACTAATAGAACTGTCAAAAACAAAGAAAAAACTGTAGTCACAACAATACCTCTTTTCATTTCTTCTAGCTTAATTGCTCCACTTTGAACTGCTCTTTTAGGACCAATTCTATTCTTGTCTGTTCCTTTTATCCCATCCCCATAGTCATTTGCAAAATTTGATAGAACTTGATAAGAAATCGTAGTTAAAAGAGCAAGTAAAAAAATTGAAAGGTTAAATTTATTTTCATTTAAACTAGAGAAAGAGCCTATCAAAATTCCAGAAACGGACAATGGAATCGTTCTAAGTCGAGCTGCTGAAACCCATTCATTAAATTTTGAAGCCATTTGGTTTAACAAATAATTATTAAAAATAAAACTAAGGGAACTTGGGATATTTTTTAAAATTTGGATCCCTTTTTTCTAGAAACGCATTTTTGCCTTCTTGCGCTTCTTCTGTAAGATAATATAGTAAAGTAGCGTCGCCCGCAAGCTGCATTAAGCCATGCTGCCCATCGAGCTCTGCATTAAGACTTCTTTTAATCATTCTTAAGGCCAAAGGACTTCTTTTTTGGCATAATTGTACACCATTCTAAAACTGTTTTTTCTAAAACATTTAAGGGAACAACTTTGTTTACCATTCCCATTTCTAGAGCTTCATTAGCAGAATATTGTTCGCATAAAAACCAAATCTCTCTTGCCTTTTTTTGACCAACGTGTCGAGCTAAGTAGGAGGCCCCAAACCCCCCATCAAAACTTCCGACCTTAGGCCCAGTTTGGCCGAAAATAGCATTTTCACTTGCAATTGTAAGATCACATACAACATGCAAAACATGTCCCCCTCCGATAGCAAAACCATTAACCATGGCAATTACCGGTTTAGGAATTTCTCTAATTTTTTTATGTAGGTCTAAAACATTTAATCTAGGAACACCATCTTTACCTATATACCCACCTGCGCCTTTCACATTTTGATCTCCTCCGCTACAAAAAGCCTTTTCTCCAGCCCCTGTTATTATTATAACATCTATATCTTCCCTTTCTCTACAAACATCCATAGCTTCAAGCATTTGAATATTGGTCTCAGGCCTAAAAGCATTGTAAACCTTAGGTCTATTAATAGTTATTTTTGCAACGCCATTATAAAAATCAAATTTTATATCAGAGTATTTTTTAATGCCTTGCCATTTGATTTTCATGAATGTATTTTTTATTAAATATAAGGCTTTCTAGATCTTTTCGAAACCTTAGTTTTTAGACAAATATTCAAAATAATTTTTTAGAGTTTTAGAGCTTATTGCAGAAGGAGTAGAGATCTCTAATATTTTAGGTTTCAGGGATTTTTTAAAAAAAGTTTTTAATGTGGTTTTAACCCCGTACTTTGATTTTGTGTTTTGATAGCTAAAACCATATAATTTAGCCAATTCTTTAGCGCTTAAAGAATGATTGTTCTCTATAAATTTTGAAAAAATTTCATTGTCTTTATGTCCAGGGAGAATTCGAAAAATTCCACCCCCGCCATTATTAATAATAATAATCCTAAAGCTAGATTTAATATAATTATTCCAAAGCCCATTTATATCATAAAAAAAACTTAGGTCTCCTGTTATTAAAAGCATTGGCGAAGAGGATGCGACAGATGCTCCAACAGCTGTTGAGGTGCTGCCGTCAATTCCACTAGTTCCACGATTGCAATATGTTTTATTGGATGATAAAATTTTAAAAAGCTGCAAGTATCGGATAGGCGAACTGTTAGCTACTTGAACTTGGTATGAAGAAGGAATGCTAGATGAGATGATTGAAAAAACAATTAGATCTGAAAAAGGAGCCTTTTTTAAAAAGTCTTTGTGAGGAGCCATCCTTTGGTTGGAGATTTTTTTCCAGGAATTGTAATAGCCAGATTCCGAGTTTTTAATAAAGGGAGTTTTTTCAAAAAAAAGATTGGGATCCTTAAGAATATGTTTTACCCCTTTATAATAAGTGTCATTGGCCTTATTTAATCCAACATGAAGATGAATCTTAGGGGGGAAATCCCTTAAGAAAGATTTAATTTTTTTAGAAATAATCATTCCTCCAATGGTAATAAGCAGATTTGGACTCAAAGAATCGAAAATCTCATAGCTGTTTTTTAAAAGCTCAATAGGAGCAATTATTTTGTCGATGTTTCCAAAGAATGAATCGTCTTGTATATTAGAAGTAGACTCTTTTAATACAACAATATTAGAATTTGATTTTATATTGTCAATGGTTTTTTTAGTTAAATAATTTGGCTGGCAACAGCCAATTAAAATTATAATTTTAGAGTGTTTGTTAAGAACATTAAAATCATAATTAGCACCCTTTTGTAAAACAGAATAGTTCCTTTTATGTTTTTTAGAAAGGGAAATAGTAGGCTTTTCTACAAAGTCATACAGAGGCTCTTCTAACGGAACATTAAGATGAACAGGTTTATTTAGTTGTATACATTCATGAAATCTTTTGCGAAGCAACTCTTCATTATAGCGCTGGATATCAAGTTGTAGTTTGTTAATTTCTTTTCTATTAATTGGAGTTTTTATTAATTTTTGACGATTGCTTTTAGAGATAGACGAAGTTTGATGGCTAACATCTTGCATTAAAGAATCCGAACTTAAAATATTTTTCCCAAAAACATTAAGCTGATTAATAGTTTGACCATCTCCAATATTGATTTTGTAAAGAGGCCTATCAGCAGAAATTACAATTAAAGGAATTTCGCTGTAAAAAGCTTCTGCAATTGAAGGAGAGTAATTTAGTAAGGCAGAGCCTGAAGTACACAAAAGCACGGCAGGACGTTTTGTTTGCTGTGCAATTCCAAGAGCAAAAAATCCAGCGGACCTTTCATCAATAATGCTAAAGCATTTGAATTTTTTATTTGATGCAAATCCTATTGCTAAGGGAGCATTTCTTGATCCGGGAGAGATAACAACATGGGCTATTCCTAGCTTAATACAAGAAAGTATAATTGTTTGAGCAGAAGGGATTATAGGAAACATCATTGACTTACAAATGTAATAAATGAATCAATGGGCTATATATAAAGAGCTCTCAAAATTGTTTGAGATTTTTCTATTATTTCTTCCCATTCTTTTTCAGGGACGCTATCTTTTGTTATTCCTCCACCCACAAAAACTTTAGCTCTATTTTTTTTAATTTGTGCACACCTTAGATTTACAAAAAGCTTACAGTTAAATCCGTTGATTAACCCTAGATATCCAGAATAAAAAGATCTTTTTTGAAGCTCTTTGTTTTCAATAATTGAAATTGCAATATTTTTTGGAACTCCAGCGACAGCAGGTGTTGGATGAATGGCGCGAACAATTTCTAAAGGGCTAAAGTTTGTTGTGCCAGTTAGTACAGTTTTTAAATGATCAATATTACCAGCATTTGAAGTATGTGTTTTTTCAGCTTTTAGATTTTTACAATAAGGAGCTAAGTCATTGAGAATTTCATTTTGAACTATTTTTTGTTCAAGGATTTCTTTTGCCCCCCATTTAGAAACGCCTCTATTTTTTGTGCCTGCAAGCGCCATCGTAGTTATTTTTTTATCTTCAATGGTTAGCAAGGTTTCAGGACTTGCACCTATCCAGAATCCTTCTTTGGGATGATAAAACAAATAGCAAAAAGAATTAGGGTTAGAATTTAATATCCTTTGAAAATATTCATTGAAACGGTCTTCGTTAACAACAAAATCAAAACTTTCAGCATACACAAGTTTAGCTAATTCTGTTGTTGAAATTTCAGAAATAATATCTGAAATAGCCTTTAAATATCGCTTTTTTTGTGCAGCAAGCGAATTAGATTTCGTAATGGGGACTTTAGACAAACTCCCCTTGTTAGAAGAAACAATTTTAGTAGAAAAAGATTCTTCTTCCGGAAAAAGATATCCTTTTTTTTTGAGACTAAAAGGCATTATAACAAAGCCTGGCTTTTTGTTTAGAAAGCGCGGGCTAATAGATTCTGTTTTAGAAGCCCTTAAGCTTAATTGATTGGAGTTTGGAAGCCTAAAAGCAACAAAAGGAATTTCTTGCTTGTGAAATGATTTTAGCTTTGAAAAGAATAGACTATTAGAAATCATTTCCAATTTATAAAAGAGTTTTAATATTATTTTTGAGCGACATATATGGAAGTTGCTCCAAGCATTTGCCGCTTGGTTGTAATGTTTTTAAATCCACAATCTTTTAAAATCTCAATAAATTGATCCCCACTAGGAAACTTTTCAGCAGATTTTTGCAAGTAATTATAAGCGGATTTGTCTTTTGAAAAAACAAGACCTAAAAAGGGGATATATACTCTGCTAATCACGAAATAAAAAAATTTAATTATAGAATTTTTAGGAACTGAGCTTTCCAAAATTATTAGTTTTCCATTTTCTTTCAAAACTCTCTTGCTCTCTTTCAGCCCTTTAGTTAGGTTTTGAAAATTCCTTACACCAAACCCAATTGTTATTGTGTCAAAAGAACTATTGGAATAATTAAGGTTTTCGGCATCCCCTAAAACAAGATCTATTTTATCAGAGAGATTTTGATTAGCAATTTTTTTTCTTCCTATATCTAACATTTTTTCAGAAATATCTAAGCCAATTATTTTTGCTCCTTCTATATTGGCAAGCTCTAAAGCGATATCTCCGGTTCCTGTAGCAATATCTAAAATACTTTGAGGGCCATTTTCTTTTGCAATCTCACATACTTTTTTTCGCCACTTTATATCGTTTCCAAAAGTGATTAGCTTGTTGATATAGTCATATTCAATTGATATGGCATTGAACATGCTTTGGACCTGTGTTTTTTTAGAAGTTTCTAGTTGTTGATTTGGCTTCATTTGTAGACTTACATCAATAACAAAGATAATTAATTAGTGAAACTGAAAGGATGATAATTCTTAATATAACAAATGCTTTTTATTTGAATTTTTCCATCCAGACTGATACTTATAATTGACAAAAAAAACTTTCAAATCAGCCTGATATTCATAATCAACAAAGAAGATTTTTTTATTGGAAAGATATTCTTGATTAACAAAATGCCACAATCCTGAATTGCCCTCTGCTTGATAAGGCTGCTTGACTTTAAAGACTTTTAAATCCGCTTGATACTCGTGCTTAACGACAAATACTTTTAAATCTGCCTGATAGGATTTATTGGAAGAATATATTTTTTGAGATCTTACAGAACAGCTTATAAGCAATACGAGAATTGGTAGAAATAAATTTTTCATACCAAGAACTGTTCAAAAACAATGCCAAGGAAAAATTATATTTTCCAACCCTTACGATATTGTCTAGTAACAAATTGATTTGCCTCTTCTAGGTTTGTTATCCTCATGTTCTCCCCATCCCAAAGCAGTTTTTTTCTAGCAAAAAAGTCTAAATTTCCTTTAGCATTTTCTTTTCTTAGCATATAACTTCTTATAGCTAAATTCCCCATTAAAACCGTTTCAGTCATTGGGCCTGCATAATCAAAAGAAGAGGTTAGCTCTAAATGCTCCTTACTATTAAACCCAGCTTTGCAAGCATCTACCCATTTTCGTTGGTGGCCATATTCAGGTTCGGGCATTTTTTCAGTTTCAGGACCAAATTCAGTTTCCCCATTATATAAATATAATTTTGGAGTAAGAGGAGAGCTGTCATTAATATTGGTTGAGATAATACCTTTTTCTCCAATCATTAAAACGCCATTATAACTTCCAGGGCCTCCAATATCATCGTTTGCTGGAATAATTTCAGGATGTGGAGGGCGAATACCTCCATCAGTCCATGTTAATTGCATTGGAGTGTTATTTTTTTTAGTTGCCCCAAAGTTTAAAGTTATTAATGAAGAAGGGGGACAGCCTTCAGGATAATAATCGGCATTCCACATTTTAGTATATACGCTCCCTACGCTACATTCAGCATCTTTGGGATATTTTAATCCTAATGTTCTAAAGGGGATGTCAATTAAATGACACCCTACATCACCTAATGCTCCAGTTCCATACTCCCACCATCCTCTCCAATTAAATGGGTGTAAATTGGGAGTATATGGTTTCTCGCTAGCAGGACCGAGCCATAAATTCCAGTTTAAAGAGTCTGGCTTTAGACTAGCATCGGGACTAGGCATTTTAACCCCTTGAGGCCAAACAGGTCTATTTGTCCAAACTTTAACTTCAGAAATTTTTCCAACTTTTCCTGAATCAACCCATCCTTGAACCATATTTAGCAGAGGATTAGACCCCCCTTGATTTCCCATTTGGGTCACAACCTTTTGCTTTCTTGCCATTTTTGTAAGCATTCTAGCTTCTCTTATATTATGTGTAATAGGCTTTTGAACATACACATGTTTATTTCTCTCCATTGCATAAACAGCCGCAGGACCATGAACATGATCAGGTGTGGAAATAGTTACAGCATCCAAGTCTTTTTCTTTGTCTAGCATTTCTCTAAAATCAGAATATAACTTTGCTTTAGGGAACTTTTTAACGGACCTTTTAGCGCTTCCAGAAAAATCAACATCACATAATGCTCCAATTCTTTCTCGCCCATTTACAGAAGCATTTGCAATATCACTAGACCCCTTTCCTCCAGAGCCAATGGCAGCCAGATTTAGTTGGTCACTTGGAGGAGTATAGCCAGTTCCTCCCAAAACGTTTCTTGGAACAATGAAAAATCCAGCGCCTAATACGGAGGATTTTTTGATGAAGTTTCTTCTAGATTTTTTAGACATAATGAAATTAGTTTTTTTAAAATTAACTTAATATCAATAAGAATCAAAAGAATCTAGCTCCCTTTTTTATAAAAATTAATCTTTTGTAATTTCAACTCTTGACGGGGTGTCATGACCCATTATTATTGAGCTTGTCCCCGCTGCAATTGCCTTTATAGTTTCAGAAATAGTATAAGGATCTAGGGTATTAGCTTCGTCAGTAACTTGGTGATAGTCAAGGTCTTTATCCATAGGGCTTGTAGAAAAGGTATGGGCAGGAATTCCTAATCTAGCCAATGCAGCATTGTCAGATCTATAAAAGAGCCTCTGGTTTATATAAGGATCAGGAAAAACTTTGTATTCTGAATCCGTTAGATTTTTTTGAATAATTTTTCCAAAAGAGGAACGATCAAATCCTGTTATCCAAGCAGTTTTAGGCCCAAAAGGGGATTCTTTACCAATCATTTCAATATTTATTCCTGCAATAATTTCCTCTGGATTAACTTGTTTCCCAAAATACCTTGAGCCTAACAGGCCCATCTCTTCAGCAGTAAAAGCTACAAAAAGGATAGTTCTGTTGTTTATCTTGTTTTTTGAAAAAAATTCAGCAAGAGCAAGAACAGCAGCAACCCCCGAAGCATTATCATTAGCACCATTAAAGATTTTGTCCCCCTCCAAATTATCTTTAGTGCCCAAATGGTCGTAGTGTGCAGAAATTATTACAAGCTCATCTTTTTTCTCCTTTCCTTTTATACAACCAATTACATTAAAAAGGGAAAGGCCTCTCTCTTGAAAGTTTTGCCTGTATGAATCTAGGTCCTCAAACTTTTCTAGCCCAATTCTTTTAAATTCTGACTCAATATATTTTGCAGCCTTTTCAATTCCTTTAGTTCCTGCTCTTCTCCCCTCCATATCATCGTCGGATAATTTATAAAGATGCTTTTTAACTAATTCCTCAGAAATAATCTGGGAATTGCCATAATTTGCAATTAAGAATATTATTAGCAGAAATAATTTTTTCATAAACAAGTCCTATTTAATTTTCTCATAGATAGTGCTTTCCTCCACATTAATCTTATCGATTCTTATTTTACTAGCATCAGAATTAATATAAACATGAGCATCAAAAAACATAATTGGCCCTGTTGATACAGTTATTTTTGATCTGTCATAAGTTCGAGAAGTTAGAATCAAAGGAATAGAGTCTAGACCAAATTTAATGGTCATCTCTTCCGTATTTACCTCCATAATTTGATTTGAAGATTGCCATTTGCCATTAATTTCATCGATAGACTTTATTTTATCAAATGAATTATTGCAAGAAATTAGAAATGCTAAAACGAAAAGGGACAATATTTTTTTGATCATTTTACTTTCCTCTATCTTTAATTGCCTTGTGGATTCCGGCACAAGCATCATAATTTTCCATTCGCTCATATTTATAAAGCAATTCGTAGAGCTCATTTATAGTTGCTCCTTTATCAAGCCTAGAGACAGCTTTTTGGTAAAATTTATCAGTTGTGCTCATATATATTAAAGTACAAATAAGATACCAAAAAAAACAAATCTGTCAAAAAGTCAAAAAATTAGGCAATGAAATTTTAATAAATATCCTTTAGGGCATGTAAAATAAAACACCCTTTACAAATTAGTAGAGGGTGTTTTGGGTGGTCCCACCTGGGCTCGAACCAGGGACCAAATGATTATGAGTCATCTACTCTAACCAACTGAGCTATAGGACCGCGTTTATTTTTAAAACGTGACAGCAAAATTAACAATTAAAAACCCTTTTTTAAAGATTAATTGTCATTAATTAAATATTAAAAACTTTTTAATAAAACATTCTTGTTGGTATGAAAAAGTTATAATATTAACAACTTTATTGCATTTTGTTCAATAAAAACACAAAAAAGTTGTAAATTACTCACTTAACTAATAAAAATATTATGGATAAAATCACTAATCTTATTGATCAACTTCTTGATTTGCCTAAGGTGGTAAACGAGAAACTTCCTAACAACAATTTTAATTCAATGATGGATAATTCTGAAGGATCTATCGCTGGTTGGACAGGAACATTTTACAAATGGGGCGCATTTGTTGTCCTTGTCGGCGCATTAGTTGCTGTTATTACAGGAGGGCTAGCTGGAATGAGCGCTGCTGCTGGTGCTGCTGGAAAAGCGGGAGCAGTTATTGGCATGCTTGTTATGGTTTATGCCGCTTTCCCTATTACACAAGTAATAAGATCAGCTGGGGACAGCTTAGGATCATCTAAAAGTGGAATTGTAGATTTTGTTTTTAAGGATGTTGTTGTAGCAAACATTACAGTTCTAGGTCATGTTACAGCGCTTGTAGCTCTTTTTGGAGCAATCAACGCAACAATTGGCTGGGCCTTAGGAGCTGATATGGGAGCCGCAGTTTCACCTGACCTAATAGATGGGTTTGCCTATGCCTATGCATTACCAATTGATGCAACTGCTGCATTTATGGGTATGATTGGGCTTGAGTTTGTTGGAAACGTATTAAACGATTGGAACGCATGGAGCGTAGTTGAAGATGTTTCCCCACAAAGTCTAGGTGGACTAGTTTCTGTTGGATGGGGATATGTTGAAGTAGCAGTTATACTAGCTAAGCTATACGTAGCACTTGCTCTTTATCACTTCTTTTGGGGAATTTTAAACACTTTATTTAATTGGATCAAGAGCCCATCACTTCCATTTAAATCTAGCTAAAAATCTGTATAATTAATTGTTAATAATTAAGCCCAGTCAAAATCAATTGACTGGGCTTAATTTTTTTCAGTAGAGGAAGCAAATTATTCAGCTGGAGGAGGAGGAACTCTGCTATAAATCCAAAAAGCACCTATTTTCCCATCCTCAATATAAGCATCAGCTAAATCAACGCTTACTTTTTCTTCCCCGTCTACAGTTGTTGTAAGTCTATGACCTGAAATTACCCACTCGCCAATTTGACCATCAACCTTCATAGTATAAGAAAAGAATGTTTCCCATTGTGGATTTTCGGCGTCAAACCATCCACTTATTCTTTCTATATGGCTATCAACACCATCGACAACACCTCCAGTGGAATCGTATACTTTGAAACCACCAAACTGTTGTGTTGAATCGGCATTCATTTCACGAATAACCGCTAGGTCTTTGTTGTTATGAGCATCAATATATTTATCCCATAACTCTAAATTTGATGGATCTCCATCAAATGCATTAACCTTTCCGTTAGCTGTAGATAAATATCCCGCAGGAGTATTGGCTTCAACTTCTATAATCTCTGCGTCTGGAGATAGTGATGACACTACTTTTTGAACAGCAGTATTATTGCAAGAAATCAATAAGCTTACAGCAAATAATAAGAATAATTTTTTCATAATAATAATATTTTTTGTGAATACTAAATATACTAAATCTTAATCTACTAGTTATATTTTTAGGGAATTTACATATCTTCGATACTAAAGAACGCTCATTATAATATTAAAAAGATGAAGAGAAGAGATTTTGTTTTAAAAAGCACATTGTTATCTGCTTGCGCTGGGATTCCATTTTCTATGCAAGCAAACAAGTGGTTAGACCCTAGTTCAGCAGTAAAAAATTTTGGCATTCAGCTGTATTCCATAAGAGCTGATATGACTAAAAATCCAAAAGATACATTAAAGAAATTAGCATCCTATGGATACAAATATTTGGAGGGCTATGAAGGAAGCCTTGGACTTTTCTGGGGGATGTCTAATGTAGAGTTTAAAAAATATTTAGATGATTTAGGTCTAGAGATGATTGCTAGTCATTGTGGAGAAACAGAAAATTTAGAAAGTTTCAACAAAAAATGCGCTCAAGCAGCAGAAATAGGGATGGACTATTTAATATGCCCGGGCTTACCAAGAAAACTAGAATTAGATATTTTTAAAAGACATGCCCAGAGGTTTAATCAATGTGGAGAAATTGCCAAAAAAAATGGGATTAAATTTGGCTATCATAACCACGCGTATTCTTTCGAAAAAAGAGAAGGAATTTACCTGCAAGATGTATTAATGAACGGTACAGACCCCTCGCTTGTAGATTTTGAAATGGATATTTATTGGGTGGTAGTAGCGGGAGAAGACCCAATAAAATGGTTTGACAAACACCCAAACAGATTTAACTATTGCCATGTAAAAGATTATTTGAAGGTTGATGGGGGGAAGGGCTATGAGTCTTGTACACTTGGAGAAGGCTCTATTGATTTTGCAAAAATTTTATCCTATGGAAGAACAAAAGGGCTAAACACTTTTATTATTGAACAAGAAGCTTATAGAGGAACTACTCCTCTTCAGGCTGCTAAAGACAATGTGGGGTATATGCGAAATCTAAAAGCCTAAGTCTTTTTAATAGGAATTAATAAAATCAATAGAAATATAAATCACCTTTTTTAAATCCTCAGGCAACGCATCAGATTTCCAAGGATGTCTGGCAGAAAAAACATGATCTGCCCCTTTGATTCTTTCCATTTTATTTTTTTTGTTCCACGAGAATAAGTTCTCTCCCTCAAAGGGCAAAACAGATTGGTCATTTGTCCCATGAATGACTAGATAAGGGATTTTAAGATTTTCCACAGCAGATTGTACATTTAGTCTCTCTTCATTTTCTTTAAAGTCTTTGTAGAACTGAAAAAAATGCGGCATCATTTGTTTGGTTCTAGAATTTTCTACATACATCACCCCTTTCTTTTTCCACTTTTGAAATCCAGGAGTTCCCTCATTAAATCTACTTTTAAAATCACTTACGCCAGCCCAGGTAATTACCCTTTTTATTATTGGATTTTCCGAAGCTTTTATCAATGCGCTTCCTCCTCCTCTGCTATGGCCAATTAGCGTTATGTTGTCTAAATCTATTTCTTCACTAATCTCCTTGTTGTTTAAATAAGAAAGAACCCTGTCTAAGTCATCTAATTCATGTGAAAAATTATTGTTGCCAAAGGCATCTAGGTCAGGAAAATCAATTGGGTTCCCCTCAGTTCCGCCATTGTGAGAAAAATTAAATTTTAAAAGAAAAAAATTATTAAGAGCGAATTCTTTCCCCATCAAATTCCATGCGCCCCAATCTTTAAATCCTTTATAGCCATGGCAAAAAATAACAATTGGCTTTTTTATATTGTTTTTTTTGTAAAAAATATCAAAGACAATAGGCTTCTTGTTATGATCCCTAAGAACATGATTTAAAAAGGAATTCATCTATTGAAGATAAATTTAAAGTACGTAGGTGAAAATTAATCTCAGTGCAATGTAGCAAATGACAACTCCCCAAATTATTTTTTTATTCTTTATATACCATTCCATAGCTTATTTTTTTAATAGATTAATTGCTTTTTGATGATGCTTAAAATGAAAATCAAAAAAATCTAAAGCTAAAGTTAAGTTTATTCTTCCTAAAATTGGATGTCTCAAAATAGCTTTTTTATCAAACTTTTTTTCTTTAAGCTCAACGATAAGCTGATCCAATGATTCCCTTGAGCTTTTCCACTCCTTGTTGAGCTTATGAAAATCGATTTTTTCTGGAAATTGCGACACAATTTTGGGAGCTTTAAGCTTTACTCCAAAGGCTAATAGCAATTTTAGAATTTTTGGTTTTAAATAAGTTAAAGGAGACACGTTTACAAGATAATCGGGATATTTTGTCTTTTTTTGGATATACTTTATAGAGGAAGTTTCCACTACCCATAAATGATATAGGATTTGATTAATGGACCAATTGCCATTAACAGAAGCGTCTAACTTTTCAGTAGAAAGGCTCTCTAGATTTTCAAATAACTTTATTCTTTCTTCCTCTAAACGGTTTAGCCTTTGATTTCTCATAGAAACATTAAAATGTTTGAGCCAATTTAACCAATACTTCTGGATAAATTCTATGATCCCCATCGTACTGGGTTAGCTTATAGTTTAATTCATATTGCGAAACTAACTTTATAAACATCGCCTTCATATCCTCTGAAATTAAGTGATCTTTTTTGCCCATTACAAGATGTGTTTTTATGGTTTTCCATTTGGCTTTGTTTTCTTTTGTCAATGTATCTTGTGGAACATCTCCTGCCCATAATATTAAGTTATCCACTTTCATTTTAGAGCGAAACACCCACCTACATGCTGTCGCTCCTCCTTGAGAAAATCCCAGGATATTAAGCTGAACATTATCGTGTCCAATTTCTTTAAAGATATTTTCTATTAAGGCATTTAAATAGGTGCTGTTTTCTTCAATATCACTTTCCCTCTCTTCTTTTGTCATCCAGCTTGCCCCTACTCTTTGATAGCTTTCACCAATATAAAACCTGTTTAATCCTTCAGGAGCAATAATTAATGTTTTACCGTTGTCTAATTTTTCAAATTTTTTTATAAAAAATTCACTTAGCATGGCATATCCGTGTAAGACTACCCAAAGGGTTGAGGTGTCTTTATTGGCATTTCCTATTTGATAATACCTCGCCTTTTTGTTAACAGCAATATACTTTTTAAGCATTTTTTCTCAATTTAATTCGTCAAACTTATAACAATATTTAAAAATTAATAAAAATAACTACATTTAAGAGTTGAAATTTTGACCGCTTTATGATAACAAAAAGCCAGATAAATGAAGCCCAATCAAAATGGGGAAATTATGTAGTTGAAATAGGAGCCTTAAAAAATAATAAAGAAGCCTATACAGCTTCTACCGATGCAATGCTAAATCAGCTTTATGCTTTTGATTTGGCAGAGGTTTTATTTAAACCAACTAGGGCTGCCAATAAACAGTTTAGATTAAATTTTGAAGGGGCAAAATCCTATTTTATTGGAGGAAATCCAAATTATTCTGAGGATACTGGATTTGCTCTTCAACCATGGGTATTGGTAAAATTTGTCAATGAAGCCGTCTCTCTTAATGAAAACCATGCAATTGCCATGGGAAATTATTTTTTTACAAACCCAAATGGCCAGGAGATAAAAGTAGAATACACTTTTGGCTATATCCAGGACAAAAACGGCAATTTAAAAATAAATCTTCACCATTCTTCTTTACCGTACAGCCATGAAAAATAACACCATAAAAATATTAGCGCTATTAATTACCTCTTTATGTTTCTCTCAACAGGACGTAGTAGGAACTGGCGGGGATGCCAAATCTCTTTCAGGATCTTTTAGCTACAGTGTTGGACAGATTTTAGTTTCACAAATGGGCTCGGACGACAACACTTGGTCCAGCGAAGT
>PVBE012016139.1_pt1 | contig 21444 bp, 21 predicted proteins | sample 1631181 | NCBI WGS metagenome assembly PVBE01 (sample SAMN08397723, study PRJNA350692) | Marine metagenome, whole genome shotgun sequencing project. | isolation source: water | place: Pacific Ocean | collected 2012-04 | reverse complement strand
CTCCTGTGTGGGGGTTTGGAGATGAGGATTCATGGATTTGGCTCCATTTTGGGAGGTATGGAGCTGGATTTCGGCTCCATTTTGAAAGGTTATTTGGGAGTGGTCTGGGGAGGACTTTGGGAGGGATTTGTTGGGAATGTAGGAGGCTATATTGGATTCTTTTTGGGATACTCTTTAATGTGTATTCCTCGATGGATGCCGCCGGTGCTAGTTTGACCGGCGATGTGCTTTCGATGGATTTCGTTTCCGCTTCCGCCAGTGGCGACTGGGGCGGCGGTGGCGAGCATATGACGCTGGATCTTGGTGGTGCCTCGCTCGGTGCGGGCACCTACTACGTCAGCGTCGTTGCTGACAATGAGTTCTTATCCAATGGCCAGACAGGTATCTACACCAGTCTCACTGGTGGAGATGACGGCTATCAAGCCAACCCTGGTGGTGGATTCGGCTTTGGACCTTACCAGCAAACAGGCGCTAACTACGCTTATTCCCTGGATGGTTCTCCCATCCCGGGACCCGCGGCACTCAGTCTGCTCGGCATTGCCGGGCTCTGTGTGCGACGTCGCCGCTAACTGGCGATAGAGTTTCTAACCATCTCTCGCACCCCACCCAGCGGGCCGCCAACCGGCGGCCTGCTGTTATTGGGGGATACCCACACAATCACGACGCTCTTCGCACCGCGATCTAGTCAATGTCCCCGCTGGCTATTCACCGCTCCACGGCCGGATATCGATTGACCACTCTTTCGGATCGGGCGTCTTGATCGATACGGCTGCTGCATCAGACGCTGACAACACACCAAGGTCCAGATTGCTCAACTTGCTCGTCCGCGTCGTTCCGTCATCCTCGAGCACATGCACGCCAAGGGGAAGCCACGAGTCGCCGTCGAAGAACAGATCAATATGTTCCGCATCATCGGGGGCTCGCGGCGTCAGCCGCAGGCCAACCACACTCTCCTGTTCCAGTTTGGAAAGCACTCCGTCCTTCGGAAGATCCACGAAGATGACCTCATACTTTCGAAGGATGGCCTCTTTGCCCTGCCCGATGGGCAGTGGAAGTGGCCCGTCAATGCCGAAGAGATCCGTTTCCTCACCAGGAGGCACCAACTCATGCTTGATGAACTGCTTTCGCTCATGATCGATCTCGGCAAGCCACCTGCCCGCTACGACAAAGTGCTTCAGGTGCGACTCACGCCGCTGGCCGATCACCAGCGTGTCGAACAGCACTGCTGCTGCCCGGCCCTCCTCGTTGCGGCGAAACACCAACCGCCCACTCCTTATTTCGCGGCGACCGAGGATGGGGTCGACGCGAACATGCACAACATCTGCCGTCATGGACGGCGTTGTGTCACCGGCACGCTCTACCTGATCCAATACCGACTCCACTGATCGAGCACCGTCTTCCGGGCAGCCGCTCACTGCTGCAACAATGGCCGCGATGCCGAGGCGGAGCATCATGCCCCAACTCCGATTCGATCCATCAGCGCCATGAGCGTCTCTCTGGCTCCTGCCAATTCGTCATCGGCGCTGGTCAAGGCGAGAATTCGCTCCCCGCGAACCAGCATGGCGTCCTTCATGCCACCACTCGCGTCGCTCAGGTTGTCGTACACATCCGCTAACTTGATGAGTCGCCCCTGCCAAGGGCCTTCTGCGAGTTGCTGGTCGTAGGCAACCTCTCGGATCTCTTCTTCCAAACGCGTGTCCTTCGACATGACCGCGACAAAGTCGGCGACATTGCGACCGAACTGCGCAAGGATGTCGTCATAGTCCAGATCGCAGTCCTCGATCGTGTCGTGCAGCATCGCGCCAGCGAGTATCTCGGAATCATCAAATCCGAAGATCAGTGCGATGGTCATCGCAACACGAAACGGGTGGGACGCATACGGGGTCGACCCATCCTTTCGATGCTGATGCCGATGTGCGCGGGCGGACAGTGCCGCTGCTCGTTGCCAGAGATCGTGGCTCATGACGCATCCTTCCCGAGGAGCGCAACGGCGTGCACTTCGACAGCGCGGCCCTGCCCAATCGCGTCCAGTCCCTCGTGGGTTCTGCCTTTGATATTGACACCCGCACCCGGAAGCAGTTCCTCCAGACGCGACCTGATTGCCTCGCGGTGGGGTGCGATCCGGGGACGCTCGCACACTACTGTCACATCGATGTTGATCAGCGTCCAGCCACGCTCCGAGGCCCGCGACATCGCGTCCTCAAGGAACCGCTTCGAATCGGCTCCCTCGTTGGCAGGATCATCATCGGGAAAAAGCTGCCCGATGTCCGCTTCGCCGATGGCACCGAGAATAGCGTCCGTCACGGCGTGCAGCACTGCATCACCATCACTGTGGGCAACCGGGCCCAGATCGTGCTCGACCGCTACGCCGCCGAGCTTGAGTGGACGACCGTTGGCAGCCAGTTCGTGAATATCGTAGCCGTGTCCGATTCGCATGTGGGGGCTGGTCATGGAGCGAACATTGTAGACCTGCCGATGTACCATGACGACCATGCGTTGTCTTGCCCCCATCACCGCCCTTCTCATCCTCCCGCTCGCGGCCTGCCAGATCTACAAGCCCGGCGGCAATGCCTGGTTCGAGGGGCCGACATCGGCCATGACCTTCTACTCCACTGAGGACAGCCCAAAGACCGTCACGCTTGTGGATATTCGCAGCGGAGAGCGGGTGTTCATCATGGAAATACCAGCGGGCAAACAACTGGTGCTGGACTTCGTCGGGGACAACGGTGATGATCCGGTCAACACGCCAGACCTCATGAAGTGGGAGGTCTTTCCGATCGGAACGGGCTATGGCGCACTCAGCAATGCCATGACTGTCCCGAATCGCTGGTCCCGCCGGCTTGACACCCGAATTCGCCCCGGCATCGAGTATGCCGAGCCCGAACCTGACCGGCCGCTTCGCGTCGATGAAGTGCAGGACCGGCCGGATTGGTGGACCCCGCAAGGCGGCTCCGTCGAGGAATACGATCCGGTCGACGGCTACGAGGGCTGAAGAACAGCCTGCGGGGACTATCATGCCCTGTGCATGACGACGACAACGCACAAGCCCGTGGATCCGGACACCGTCTCCTTGTCCGGCTATGTCATTGACCGGCTCTACGGTCCGGACAAGGGTCGCGCCATCGATCCCGAAAACCCATCGCGGCCGAGCCCACGGATCGGCGAGCCGGGTGACTATCCATACACGCGCGGCATTCACGAAACCATGTACCGCTCGCGGCTCTGGACGATGCGGCAATTCGCGGGATTTGGTTCGGCCGACGACACCAATGCCCGGTTCAAGTATCTCCTTGAGAACGCGCAAGGCACGAAGGCGAACACGGGACTGTCCACCGCCTTTGACCTACCGACGCTCATGGGCCGCGACAGCGACGATCCGCTCAGTGAGGGCGAAGTTGGAAGGTGCGGTGTCGCTGTTGACTCCATCGATGACATGCACCGCCTCTATGCGGACATTCCAATCGACAAGGTCACGGTAAGCCAGACCATCAATGGCCCGGCATGCGTCATCTGGGCCATGTATCTCGCTGTTGCGAAAGAGCGTGGAATTGACTGGTGTACGCTTGGTGGAACGCTCCAGAACGACATTCTCAAGGAGTTTCACAGCCAGAACGAGTTCATCTACCCACCGGAAGCATCGGTGCGCCTGGTCGTGGACACGATCGAATATGCAACCCGATGTGTGCCGCGGTGGAACAGTGTTTCGATCAGCGGCTACCACATCCGTGAAGCTGGCTCGACAGCGACACAGGAACTCGCCTTCACACTTCGCGACGGCATGGAGTATGTCGAGGCTGCCATTGCTCGCGGACTGGATGTGGATGACTTCGCGCCGCGGCTCTCATTCTTCTTCAACAGTCACAACGAATTCTTCGAGGAGATCTGCAAGTTGCGGGCTGCCCGGCGCATCTGGGCAACCGTGATGCGAGAACGGTACGGTGCTCGCAATGATCGATCGCTTCTCATGCGAACGCACGTGCAGACGGCCGGTTGTTCACTGACTGAGCAGCAACCGCTCAACAACATTGTCCGCGTCGCATATCAGGCGATGGCAGGCGTGCTTGGCGGTTGCCAGAGTCTGCACACCGACTCGATGGACGAAACGCTTGGTCTTCCGACGGAGGCTGCGGTTCGCGTCGCGCTGCGAACGCAACAGATTCTCGCGCACGAGACTGGCGTGCAGCGAACGGTGGACCCACTCGGCGGAAGTTGGTTCGTGGAATCGCTGACCGATCAGATGGAGACCGACGCAAACGCGATCATCGCCGACATCGATGACATGGGCGGGGTCGTGGACGGGATTCACAAGGGTTACTTTCGGCGGTCGATTGCCGAAGCGTCGTACCGTTTCGGGCAGGAGATGGAGGCGGGCGACCGCATCATCGTCGGTGTCAACGCCTATCGGGAAGGAAACGACGAGCAGCAGGTGGATATCCTGCAGATTCCCCACGAATTGGAGACCGAGCAGTGCAAGCGGATTGCGGATCTGAAAGATGCCCGGAACGAGGATGATGCCCAGCGTTCGCTCGAATCCATCCGTGAAGCGGCCCGCAATGAGGAGAACGTCATGGACGCACTGGTCGAGGGTTCGCTTGCCCGGTGCACGCTCGGGGAGATGGTGCAGGCAATGGCAGATGTCTTCGGTCGCTACAGCGGCGGCCCTGAGTGGTAGGCTTGCCGCCAAATGACCTTTCAGCCACCAAAAGGGACGCGGGATTTCTTTCCGGAAGACATGGCCGTTCGGCACCACATCGATGCGGCATGGCGTCGCGCATCGATTCGAGGCGGATTCGACGAAATCGAAGGCCCGACCTTTGAACACCTCGACCTCTATCAGGTCAAGAGTGGCGAGGGAATTGTCAGCGAGTTGTTCTCGTTTCGTCGCAGCGATGGAGAGACGGACTATGCGCTGCGGCCCGAATTCACGCCGACGCTGGCGCGCATGGCGGCAGCGAAGGGGCGTTCGCTCTCGCTGCCGACCAAGTGGTTCGCTATTCCGAGTCACTTTCGGGCGGAGCGACCGCAGCGTGGTCGACTGCGGGAATTCAGGCAATGGAATGTCGATTTGCTCGGTGTTGATTCGCCGTCCGCAGACGCAGAAGTGATCACAACGGCCGTGGCTGCACTCGCAGATCTCGGGCTTGCACCGACAGATGTCGTTGTCCGCATCAGTCACCGCGATGTCGCGGCTCGCCTGTTGCAGGAAGCGGGTGTCGCGGAAGATGCATTGCCCGATGCATTTGAGTTGCTGGATCGGCGGCATCGCATCACCGATGTCGAAAGGAGGGCGGCCGCGATCGGGCTTGATCTCGCGGCGTTTGACGAGGCGGTTGCCGGGGCGGATGACGATCCAAGTCTGGCGACGTTGCGTACGGAACTTGACCGGTGGGGTGTGGGCCAGTGGTGTCGATTCGACTTCAACATTGTTCGCGGGTTGGCGTATTACACCGGTGTCGTGTTTGAAATACACACTGTTGGCGGTGATGAGCGGGCCATTGCCGGGGGCGGGAGGTATGACCGGTTGGTCGAACTCTTTGGCGGGCCGTCGATGCCTGCGGTCGGTTTCGGGATGGGTGATGTTGTGTTGGGGCTCGTACTGAAGGATAAGGGGTTGATTGACGACGACAGAGCGATGTTGCCGAGACCGGACGCATTTGTCATCAGCAGCGGAGGTGACGCGGACCAGGCTGTGGTTCCGTTGGTTGCGGCGCTACGAAGTGCAGGTCTTCACGCCCGGATGTCCTACCGTGCAACACGAAATGTCGGGAAGTTGCTGACCGAAGCGTCGAAGGCGACTGCGCGATTCGCAGTCATTCTGGGTGATGGTGTTGCCGATGGAATGGCCGAGGTCAAGAACCTCGACTCAGGTGTGCAGGAGCCGGTTGCCATCAACGACATCCCGGCGTTCATCGATCAGTGACATGTCGAGGCGGGTGCTCATTGTCACGGCAGTCGACGCGGAAGCAGATGCGATCGACAAGTCCCCGGGGATGTGGATCACCGCTGGTGGAATTGGTCGGACGAATGCGGCGGCTGCGACAACCGCGGCGATTCTCGAACGAGGCCCGTTTGCATGGGTTCTCTCGGCGGGTGTCGGCGGTGCGCTTCCGGGAGGTAATCTCTCCATCGGCGATGTGGTGGTGGCGAATCGATGCGTGTATGCAGAGGAGGGGCTGGCAACCCCGGGTGGATTTCAGGACATGAAGGACATGGGTTTTTCGCTCGGCAACTTCGAGGGCAATGTCGTTCCGGTGGACCCGGGGATGCTCAAGTGTGCTGAGGGGCGTCTTTCAACAGTAGGCATTGCCACCGTCGCGACATGCAGCGGTTCGGATGAGCAGGCGTCGACGGTCGCTGCGCGGACGGGTTGTGCGTGTGAAGCGATGGAGGGTGCTGCCGTGGTGCATGCCGCCCGCCGACTTGGAGCGGCGGCGATTGAACTGCGAGCGATCTCCAACACAACCGGTGATCGCGATGGGCAGGTATGGGATCTGCCCCTGGCGCTGGATCGCCTTGGAGCGGCTGTAACCGAGATGACTGGAGGGCTGTGGTCGACATGATGTGGATTACGATTGTTGTCGTTGTTCTTTTCGCCATCATCGCAGCCGGATGCGTCCTGCTGTCACTTGTTGGGCTGCCGGGCACCTGGGTGATGCTTGGGCTGGCCGTGTTGATCGAACTTGGTGATTCCCTTTGGAGTGGCGGGGAAACGTGGGGCTGGTGGACACTCGGTATCTGCGGAGGATTGGCGGTGTTCGGCGAGGTTCTTGAAACGGCGGCCGGTGCATTTGGTGTGAAGGTCGGTGGCGGTTCAAGGAGGGGGATGGTGGGAGCCATCATTGGGGGCATCGCAGGTGGACTCCTGTTGACGCCGGTCATTCCGATTCCGGTGATCGGCACACTGATCGGAGCCGTCATCGGCACCTTCGTGGGCGCTGTCATTGGTGAACTGACACATCCGACCCCGCCGCCGGCAAGTGGTGTGGTGGTGTCGGCCACTGGCGCCACCATTGGCCGAATCCTCGGCATCCTCGGCAAGAGCGGTATCGCCGCGACCTGCTGGATCATCCTTGTCGTCGTCCCCTTCCTCTAGCGGGCCGCTCTTTCTTCCACGCTCGCTTTTTTCCCGCCGCGGCACTTCCGCAGCAGCGTCCTGGGGGTCACACCCCGGGTGTGACCCCAGGTGTGACCCCGGGTGTGTCCCCGATCAGGCGGCGATGCGGAGGGTCTCTTCGATGGTCGTGAGGCCGCCGCGAACCTTGGAGAGACCATCGCGAAGAAGGGTGACCATCCCACGATCGATACAGCGATCGCGAAAGGCGGTGACCGAGGGATTCGATGCAATGACATCGCGAAGTTCATCATCAAGAGGAAGCAACTCGTACAGACCAACCCGCCCGCTGTACCCGGTCCCGCGACACGAACTACAGCCGCGAGCATGAGGAATCTCGCCTGCCTCAATCCCAGCCTGCCCAAGAATCGCCGCCTCCTCCGGGGTCGGAGCGCTGACCTCCGCGCACTTCCCGCACACCCGGCGGGCCAGCCGCTGGGCAAGCACCCCATTCACCGCGCCAGCAACCAGAAACGGCTCGATGCCGATGTTTATCAACCGGGTAATCGACGAAGGCGCATCGTTGGTGTGCAGCGTCGAGAGCACTAGGTGACCGGTCATGGCGGCCTGAATGGCAACACCCGCAGTCTCCAAGTCGCGAATCTCTCCGACCAACACAACATCCGGGTCCTGACGAAGAAGTGAACGCAGCGCCCGGGCAAATGTCATGTCGATCTTGTCGTGCGCTTGAATCTGGGTGATGCCTTGCAACTCATACTCGACTGGATCCTCAACGGTCGAGATATTCAACCGCTGCCGATCCATCTCTTGCAGAGATGCGTACAGCGTCGTCGTCTTGCCGCTCCCGGTCGGCCCGGTCACTAGGACAATCCCATGCGGCGCAGCCATGGCCGATCGCCACAACACAAGCGTATCTTCCAAAAAGCCGAGTTGCTCCAAGCCAACACGAATACTGCGATCATCCAACAGACGTAACACCGCCTTTTCGCCTCCACTTGCAGGTACCGTCGAAACCCGCAGGTCAAGCGGTCGTCCGAGGACATCCATGCGAATGCGACCATCCTGCGGAAGCCGCCGTTCCGCGATGTCGAGATTCGACAGGATCTTGATTCGGCTGATGATGGCTGTGTGGAGCGACTCCGGCGCCTCGGCGAGATCGTGAAGCACACCGTCGATGCGGAATCTGGCCCGCGTCCCACCGCGGCACGCCTCCAGGTGAATGTCGGAAGCGCCATCTCGTGCTGCAGTCTCGATCACCTGGTCAACGAATGAAACAACTGGAGACGACTCGGCCTCCACAATGACATCTTCAATGAAACGATCACGATCCGGCTCACCCGCCAGTAGCGCCTCGATATGTCCTTGGCCGTCCTCCTCGCTCTTCAACACATCGACCGCGGCGAGAATCGCGGACTCCAGTGCGAGTACATGCACGGCACCAGTCCCGCCCATTTTCTGCTCCACAAAGAACAACTCGTCGAGTCGGCCCACCGCAACCCTGCGAACACCATCCACTATCAATGGAAGAACTGCATGTTCGCGGCACCACGAGTCGCCAAGCTCATGAAACAACTGTCGATCCACGTCCTCGGGATCCAAGTCCACAAGATCGATGCCCGACAATTCCGCCACCGTGGCCTGCACAGCCCGTTCGTCCAAACCCGCATCTACCAAGATCCTCGGAAGCGATCGGTGCCTGGACTGCCGCTGCAGCCGATGCACCGTGGCCGCCCGCTCTTCATCAAGTTCGCCTCGCGACACCAACAACTCAAGTAGCCGCTGCGACATCGTCGCAGGCCCTTGCTCATCATGTGTGTTCAACGGAGTCAGCGCTGCTAGGGGTTGTCCGGGGTCCATCTGGGTTCTCCACTGGCGCGGGTACTGTTCAGAAGAAGTACGCGCCGCATTCGCGGGTCGTCGACCGCGTCTGCATGCGCCAACACCACCAGCCCGGCCTGAACTTCGAGAATGACCATGTTCAATTCCATGCCCGGAACATTGACGGTGTCTCCCACCGAACAGATGGTCCCACTGATGTTGGCCAGTGGCCGACTGCCGGTCATGACTGACTTCAATTGCAACTCCACCATCGCCCGGTCAGCGAGATCCGACATGCGAACCGCTTCGTCGAATGCCTCCCGCTCCTCCGGCGGTACTTCGACCGACGCCATACTCGCGCCGAATGCCAACGCTTGCGATGGCTCCAACGAACGCTGCCATGAGTCCGGGTCGCTCGCAATGCGCCGGGAAATTGAATTTGCCCGCAACGAAAGACTCTGGATATCCCATGCCGTGCGCTCGACATCGTCGGCATCGAGCACCTGTTCCATGATGATCGAACCTTCCATCTGGGTTCCGTGAACCGACGGCGTCAACACCCACATCACTACGAGTTGAAGTGCGGCAATTGCACCGGCGGCGGCGATGATCGACCTCGCGGCCCCACATCGATCCATCAGTTGGCCCAACACTCTGATCACGATGTGGGCTCCTTGCTGAAGAAGAGATGCAGCGAGAACGATGCATCGATGTGCCCATTCTCATCCGCTTCAACCTGCATTCGTTCGATCCTCGACAGTTGGGGAATCCTCTCCAACCGCTGCAGGAGTTCGTGAAAACCAGCGAAGTCCCCGCTGACTTCAACTTCAACTGCGGACAGCATCATGCCACCCTGTTCTCGCGAGCCGGTAGCCGTCACAGCCTTCACAACCATGCCACCGCCTTCGGCGGCCTGCCATGTGCGATCAAGCCAATGCTCTACCGATGACTCGGCCGGCAGCATCTCACGCGAATACTCCATGGCACTTCGAATCTCCTCCAGCGACTCGTTCATCAGTCGCTCGCGGTGATTCACTTCCTCAAGCTGCGCAAGATGATCACTCAAGTGCATGACTCGATCGACTGCACGGCGGGCCCCTTCGTTCGCAGGGCGATACGCGAGCAGCCATACCGACAATGGAATCACCATCAACATCACAACAAGGACAATGTGGCGAGGTGCGAACATCATTGCTCTACCTCCGAGAACATGGTCGCCATCTCGCCGACCTCCATTTGGATCGCGAAACTGCGAACATCGTCGTCGGAATCCTGAGTCGAGTGCTGCAGTGAAACATGTTTGAATAGAGGCGACTTGACGAGGCTGTCGATGTACCGCGACACGACACCGTCGGTGGACGCGATCCCCACAACACGAATGTGTTCCCTCACCAGAAGTTCGTCCTCCTCGTTGACTCGCCGCCTCGCCTGTACATGGAACTCTCGCAGCACGACTTCGGTGGGAAGGAGGCGAACAACTTCGGTCAACAACATGGATCGCGGCACCATGTCGAGTTGTTCACTGATCGCACCGGCCTCTGCAACAGATGCCCGAAGTTGTAACTGCGCTGCAAGATAGTCGTCGACATGGCGCTCGGCGCTCAGCCAACTTGACTCAACAACATCTCTCTGCCGGACCGCGTGATCCAGCCCCCGCACAGCAACCGCAAATGCTCCGGCGGTGGCGACTGCGATGACCGCCAGCAACACCAAGCCGCCCCGGAGGATGCGCCGATCGAGCCTCGCGGCGTGATACGAAGCCGGAAGAAAATCATGGAATCGCTCACTCATGCCGCGTCCCTCATCGGTCGCAGGCACAGCCCCGCCGCTGCTGCCCAGGCGGGGCCGGCGACTGCAAGTCGATTCTCACCGAGCCACTTTGATGGGTCGCCCAAGAATGCTGGAATTCCAACGTGTGAAGCAATGGTCCCACACGCTGTTCGATCACATGCGCCTGTGCCGGTGAACACCAGGCGATCAACAGAACGGTCCGGGTGTACCGCGTCGTGATGAAGGACGCATGATCGCAGTTCCTCTGCCAACGGCGCGAACGACGCCTCTTCGACCGGACTCAGGGCGTGGAGGCTTCTCGGCGACTGTTCTTGCCGCCGTTCAATCTCGTCCATATTGCATTCTTCGGTCGCATCACTTCCATCGTCCTGCCACTGCTGCGTTCCATCCGGTCCGGGGGACCGAAGCGCACGAGAGAGAACGCATCGCGAGCCGTGGGTCATGGCGGCGACAACCGCACATGCCTCAATGTGTACATGCAAGGTTGTGTGTAGTTCATCATCCTCCCTGCGATGGAGTCGTTCAAACCCCTGCATGGCTGCAAAGAGCGATGTGGTTACGGTGCGTGTGGAAAGGCCGGCATCCTGCAACCTCTGCACTGCGTCCATCACATGTGTTCGATCGATGCCCACACAGAGCAACTCACGCTGGGGGCCGGTTGCTCCGTCGATTGTGGCGACCGTTGCCATCCGGAACTCCGCATTGGCCCACGCATCGTCGTGGCCGAGAAGCATGCCGGGCACTGCATCATCGCCAGTATCAGGCGCAAGCCTAAGGTGCGTCATCACGGCTGCAGATGCGGGTAGCGCCACTGAGGCCTCGGTCGCGACGCACCTTGCCGCCGCATCTCGCAGTGCTTCTGGATCGTCCGGCGGCAACTCCATTGCGCAGCCAACTACGCAAGCCGCGCCACCTCGCAACTCCACAAGCCGGATCGCATCGTGCTCAAAGTGCACTGCGAGCGTCTGTGCGTCATGATCGCCTCGATGAGGAATCCGCCATCGCATCACAGTTCTCATCGGTGCCCGCGATGCCACACTGAACACTCTTGGTTCGATCAGGGGTTGCGTTGTAGCGATCAACGCGAATGCGCAACGGACCAGTCGCGACTACCGAATGAAACGGACATTTCCGAAGTCCGGCACGATCTGGAGATTCCAAAGGCGATGCGCTGCCGGCCAATACACGCTCCATGCCTTGCCAATCAGCAGATCGCGGTGCACGACGAATGGCGCCGGGTCCAACTGAGCGGCGACAAACGGATCTGGATTCCCCCAGAGCCTTCCGTCAAGCGAATATGGGCTGTTGTCGCCAGCCATGAGAAAGTGATCTTCTCCAAGCACCGCCAGTTTGTCCGGATGAGTCCCGAAGGCGGGCGATCCAATCGCCACCAGAGATTCGTTGCCCGAAAGCGTAGGGTTCTTCTGCGCTCGCGTTGGGATCGTGTCGCTTCGGTAATGCAGGTCGCGGCCAACAAGAAGCCGTTCAACCGATGCCGGTGAACCATCAAACACCCACTGCAATCCTGGCGCACCGCCCCAACGCCCGGCAATCTGTGACAACGGCGCCGCATCGCCCGCCCCCGTCGAATATCGCAGCCGTTCCTCCGGACCCCAGTCGTACAACAACTCGCCCACGCGATCCCCGTCGATGAACATCACCATCGTTTGATCGACATGCCAACACTCCACCCGGACAGGATGTCCCGGTTCGAAACCACTGAATTCAAATGTAACCTCCGATCGTGGTCCGTCCCCGCGGATCGGCTCCATCGAAAGTAAACCATCGTCATCACCCATCGACCACACGAATCGATGTCCGCGTGTCTGGAGCTCGAACTGCGCGGTCAATGCGGCATCCTCCGCCACAATGGTCGCGGCCACCTGTACATCCGAAACCGGTCGACTTCGCTTCCCCTCCATGATCATGTTGTAGGGAAGCCAGTCATCGATTGGTAGACGGTTGTGATCCCAGACCAGTTCGGACCGAGTAGCCGACTCGCATGTCCATGTTCGATCCTCGAAAGTCCACGCGCCATCAGGTCGCCCAACCCAGGGTGGTCCCGGCCACACGCGGTCAAGCGCCAGGCGGTCGATGGGCACGGCATCGCTGTCGTGAACCAATCGCCACAGCGACCGCTGCACTGACTCCGGCTTCCGCTGCACATGGAGATTCTGTTCATCCTCTCCAGCAAAGATGTCCCCATCCGCGATCCAGACGGTTTCGCCAGGAAGTCCGATGAGCCGTTTGATGTAGTTCCCAGACGGCCCCTGTGTGTCTGTTGGATTCTTGAAGACAACCACATCAAATCGATCCGGGTCGAAAAATGGATAGAGCGTCTTCAACACGAGCACGCGGTCACCGCCCTGTGGCGAGAAATCTCTAGCCTCGGACGCCGGCAGCGGCTGATTCCGACCGAGCATGGGGTCGATCATGCGAGAAGTGTTGACCGGTCGCCCCGGTGAGAATCCTACGGCGAAGTCTTGACCCGTCTGATCGCTGTGCTTGAGCAGATGCTGACCGAGCAGCGTCGGAGCCATGGAACCGGTTGGAATGACGAAACCCTCGACGACGAATCCGCGGAAGGTCATCGCAAGAACGAATGCAAAGACCAATGATCGAAGTGTTTCGACCACTCCGGATGCCTTGTCGTGTTCAGATGCGCCTTGCACGGGCACAGTCTACTCCCCGCCCCCCCGCTTTCGTCGACGCCGCCGCCGCCGCCGCTTCCCGCCTTCCTTAGTTGCGTTGCCATCGTTGCCGCTGGATTGTGGCGATTGACTCGCATCGCCGTCCTTGCCGCCGCCTCGACGCCGGCGCCGTCTCTTCGTCCTCTTCGGCGGCTCTTCCTTTGGAATCTCCTCCCAGGGCCGCGGGCAGGTTTCCGGGTCGGACAGTTCCTCCACCGGGATGGCGACCGTACGATGGTCGTGCTCAAGTTCCACCAACACCAGTTGCACGAGAATCTTCGAATCGACAACGAGCCCTGGACCTTCCGGTGTTCCGACGCGAGTCTTTCGGTGCGGCAGGTTCTTCTTGAGTTCCCGGTACGATTGATCCTCGTAGCGAAGGCAGCACATGAGTCGGCCGCACCGCCCCGTAATCTTGTGGGGATCGAGGGTTTGTTTCTGCTGCTTTGCTGATCGCATTGACACCGGCGGAAGCGACTTCAGAAAATTCTTGCAACAACACTGTTGGCCGCACCGCTCATAGTCCGCCACCAATCGTGCCTCATCTCGAGCACCCACTTGTCGCATTTCAATTCTTGTCGAGAAGTGTTCTGCAAGATCTCGCAGGAGATCGCGAAAGTCGACACGGTGTTCGGAGAGGTAATAGACCGTCAGGACTTCCTCGCCGAGGATCGGTTCGACATCGATCAACTCCATTTCGAGTCGGTGTTCCTCGATCAATCTCTTGCAAATAGAGCGGTACTCAGGCACTTTGGCCTGCAGTTCACGATCCCGGCTCGCGTCCTCCGAACTTTCCACTCGAAGAATGCGGCCGTTCGTATGGAACGGATAGTTGCGGCCGCCCGACCGCTCGATGTACTCCAGCATGTCCTCCCGATCCACGGACTTTGAACAGCCGCTATTCCGGCAGGTCGTCGTGGTCATCTCGACAATTTCAGTGCCGCGGTGTGTCCGGGCGACCAGTCTTGCACCACATCCCACCCGGATTCCTCCGGCCTGTTTGAACTCGCCAATCTCGGCCATGCGGCCAAATCGAACCACCATCGTCTCGGGTTCTTCAATCAGGGCGAGTTGCTCTTCGACCGTCAGCCCCTCCCGCCTGGCGGGATCGCTGTCTGCCTCAAATACTGGAAGGGGGAATATGGGCATGGGTTGCTGCGCGGCCCCTCTACCGACAGATGTAGGCGAAAGGCAAGTTTCATGCTGTCGTCAGGCAGGGTTTCAGCACCATCGCTCTCCTGACCGAGCGGCGGTTCCAAACGCGAGCAACCCACGGAAGAACAACAGTATAGGCAAGAAGGGTGTCCGGTACCGGTACCGGACGCCGGTGTCATGTACCGGTGTCGGACACCTTGGAACCCCCACTTTTCAATTCGGCAAGGCTCTTTCGGCCGCGGCGTGAGAACAACAGTCGAATTGGAACCTCGCTGAAGGGAAGTTCCTCGCGAAGGCGGTTGAGGAGGTACCGCTCGTAGCGGCCCACGAACAGCGACGGATCATTCACGACAAGTGCCAACGTCGGCGGGTTGGTCGCAATCTGTGATACATAGAACAACTTGGCCTGCGTGCCGAGCCGGGAGGAAGGACCACGCTTCTGAAGAATCTCCTCGATGATCGCGTTCACCTTCGATGTCGGTTCTCGATGGGAAGCCTGTTCATCCAAGTTGAATGCCATCGCGACCAAGTCCTCCAACCCCTTGCCCTTGGAAGCGCTGGTAAACACGATCGGGGCGAAATCCAGCCCCCGCAGTTCCCTTGTCAGATATTCAAGATAGTCCTCCGAAGACACATCGTCGTCCACCATGTCCCACTTGTTGACGGCGATCACCGTCGGCTTGTACTGCCGTTGCAGTTCCTGCGACAACTTCTTGTCAACCTGCGACACTCTCTCGAGCGCATCAACCACGAGAACGGCGACATCCGCCCTTCTGATGGCATGCAGCATGCGGCGATATGCGTAGTACTCGACATCGTCCGAAAAGCTCTTTTGCTTCCGGAGCCCGGCCGTATCAATCGCCGTAAACGCACGGTCACCGATTTGAAAGTGCACATCCACAGCATCGCGCGTTGTACCTGCGATTTCCGAAACAATGACGCGATCTTCCCCGGCAAGCGCATTGATGATCGACGACTTCCCGGCATTCCTCTTTCCCACGATCGCCAGTTTCAGATCAACATCAGCCTTCTCATCGCTCTTCTCAGGCATGGCGTCGACGCGACTCCACAACACATCGACCAGTGTCCGCATCCCATGGCCGCTTGTAGCCGAGACGCACACCGGCTCACCGAGCCCGAGTGAGGCTGCCTCCATTCCGTGAGAAACCCACGTCACCGAGTCAACCTTGCTGGCAACCACCAGTACTCGGTCGAGTACTCCCGCTCGCCGCAGCAGCATGGCCACCGTCTCATCAAGCGAGGTAACTCCAGCCTGCGCATCAAGGAGAAAAACGATCAGGTCCGCGTCATCCATCGCCTGTTTGATCTGAAACTCGATGTCCTCAGTAAGGTCACGAAGGTCACGACCCGCATCATCAAAGTGCCGATCCTCTGCCACATAGACACCCCAGCCGCCCGTGTCGAAAACCTCGGCCAAGTGCTGTGGCGTACCCTTGGGTGTGTCGATCGGCGGATCAAGTTCAAGGACCACGCCAACACGATCGCGCGTCACCCCCGGCGTAGCGTCGACGATCGACACCCGCTGCTTCGCGAGGCGGTTCAAGAGACTGGACTTGCCGACATTGGGCCGTCCTACAATGGCGATTCGAGGCAGCATGAATCCGGAGATGGTATCGCGATACACTCTGTTCATGTCCAAGTCACAAGAACGCGGTCTGCTGGTGGTCATTTCCGGGCCCTCCGGCGTTGGAAAGACGACGATTATCCATCGCGTCCGGGATGCAGTTGACGCCGTATTCAGCGTTTCTGCGACGACCCGTCCACGAAGCGACAGCGAAAAGGAAGGGGTGGACTACTACTTCGTCTCCATCGATCAGTTCGAGGACATGCTGCAATCCGGCCAGTTTCTGGAGAACGCCGAGGTATTCGGAAGACACCGGTACGGCACGCCAAAGGAGCCAGTGGAAGCCGCTCTTGCTGCCGGCCGCGTCATGTTGCTTGACATCGATGTGCAAGGTGGTATTCAGGTCAGAAGAAACATGCCCGGAGCGTTGATGATCTTTATCCTTCCACCGAGCGATGAGGAACTCCATCGGCGGCTTCAGGATCGCGGCCGCGATGATGCAGAGGCGATCGAGCGGCGGTACAACGAGGCCAAACGCGAGATCCGACTTGCCCGGCAGAGCGGAGCGTATGATCATTTCATCGTGAACGATGATCTGGACCTCGCCGTCCGCGAAGCGACCGCAATCATCAGACAGGCGCGTTCCGGGCAGATCGCCTGACACACAGCACCATGTGCACCTTCACCGCGATCATCGGCTCACTCGATCCGGCATCCATTCATGCTCGCAATTCATCGCCGATTGCGCCACGTGGTGGGGTCCTCATGGTCCCTCTGCTCAGCGAACAGCGATCTGCAGACTGGCCGTCCACCCTTGCCGTAACGCTCTCCGACGGTCGCCGGATCATCGGACACATCGGATGGATTGAGGCCGGCTCCCCAAGCACAGCATGGACCGGCGGAAGCGCCGTTATCCGCCCCGTCGAGGCGGGAGACGACACGGCGCTTCTCGATCCTCAGGATTCCGCCAGCGGCCCTGTGCTTCTTGCGCAGTTGCCACTGAACGGCCATGGTCCCTTGTCACTCGGCGGCGACACGCTTGAGGCGCAGTGGGTCGATCTCCCCTCGCATCTCCCCAACCTCGGCATGATGCACCCGCTTGCAGGGGACCTGACCGAGGCTGCGGAACCGCCGGCGACGCCACTTCATTGGTGGCGTGCAGTTCTGCTCGCCAATCGCCATGGATTGAACGTTCCACCACCACCGAACAATTCCGATGTCGAACTCCTTGCGGCAGTACACATGGACCAACTCTGGCGCGTTGCCCTGCACCGGCTCGCGAACATGAGTCGCGGTGTCGCCGCACAGTGTCGCGACATTCTGACCGCAACGGCAAGCGACAACGAATACCTCTTCGGATGCTGGGCGGTTGACGGGGTTCATGTGGAAAAACTCCTTGCGACGCTGCTCGACACGGCGTTGCCGCAGGAAAGTGTGGTTCGATACGCCCTTCAATGGTGCGAAGCATCGCCAAGCGGACTTGCTTGGGCAGAACAGGCTTTCGGCCGTGATGTTGCCGTTGCGATCGCCAATCCATCACCACGGCATGTGCTCGTGTCCTGGCAGTGGGAGGAGAACAACGATGTCCCGCTGGCAACGGATATCCCCGCAGGCGGGACCGCCCGGATCACAGTCGAGCGTCCACAACTCATCGATCCATCGCTCTTTGGACCGGTGACGACGACCTCGGTACTGCAACGGCTCACTCTGAACATCGGCGGACAGCGGTTGTCACTTCCATTCACACCCGCAGTCATCGAGGCGAAACCTCCATCGGTGGCATTGCCCCTTCTGCATCCGACTTGGACGCTTCTAGACCTTCGCCGCGGCCGCCCTGCACTCCCCGCCATACCGACATCGGTAGAGATCCGAAAGGTCATGGGTCGCTGGGAAGTGTTCGCAGCCTGCACCTATCCCGGCACCGAAACTCCACTCCCCGGGTTGCTGGCCGATCTTGGGATGCTCGCCGGGACCGAGGCGTTCACCATCGTCTGCACGCGCGACGGGATCCCATGTGCCGAACTCGATGACACGGTCGCCGTCTTGTCAATCACACCGCAGGGCCATCGACTCTATCGGGGGGTTGACGATGGATCGCTCGAGGTTCATCAGCGTGCCACGGCCAGCCAATGGCGGGTTCGGGTAGTGCTCCCACCCACTTGGATGCCCGACTCCACGCTTCGCATCGCCTTCCTGCGGTCGCATGGCGACAGTTCCGACATCGAAACCGGGCCTCTCCCCTGCGTCCCATGGAACGTTGTGCCGGCACCAGCAATTATCACATTGGACGCCTGGAATCGAATAGAACGCGTGCCAATTACGACGCCGCACTGATTGCCCAAGAAGGACTGATCTTCCGCTCAGAAACGGAATCGGGCAACCAGGCCGATGCCTCCGGCAGGATCGTAGTCGGCACCCTGCAAGGGCGCGCCGCCAGCGGCAATCGCCTTGACATGGCCACCGAGCGACAACCCTGTGAGCAGTGACACATCCACCGAATCTGATGGATGCCATGTTGCGCGGAAGAACAGCGGCCAACTCGTTGCTTCGCCAACACCGCCGGACGCAAACCCATCGCCGTCAAGCCGAAATCGGTTGTACTCATAAGCCAGCCCGACGCCGAGCGACCAGTCTTTCCGAGGGGTCCACACAAGTTCCCCGCCTGTACGGCTGCCGAACCGCGTGGTGATGTCGCTGGTGAGCCGCAATTGATCGGTGATGTTCCAATTGACCACGATGATCGGATAGAACCGATCGCTGTCCTCCAGTTGCCCAAGCACACCTACACCGGCCCCGAGCGTGAGATCCTTGTTGATGGAATGCGCCAGACCGATCATGCCGCCGACAACAACCGAGTCAGAGGCTGAAACACCCGACTCGCCACTCCACCTCACCACCGGACCACCAAAGAACTGCGTTCGATCATCGGTCTGATGCGTCCATTGAAATGCAATGTCGACGGTTTCCACATCCGACCAAGGATCGAGCGTGCCCAAACCCGTGCCGGTGAAATCCCACGCGTCGTGTTCAAAACCGAACCGCAGAAGGAAGGAATCTTCGCTGGTCACTTCCGCATCGAGTCTCAACTGCCCGCCGAGCCGATCGACTGCCACATCCCCACCACCGTCCAACGATGAGTCAAACTGATGAATGAAGTGCGTGTCGAGTGTCACGTCAACGGGTGTCGCTGCAAGAATGGCGGCGGCGAGCAAGTACATGATGAAATCTCCGGTCAGGCAGTCGCTGTTGGAAGTGTTTCGATGAGGTTGAGAAGCACATCATCAGTCGATACGCCCTCTGCTTCGGCTTCAAAGTTCAGGATGCACCTGTGTCGCAAGGCGGGCAGAACGCTGCACCGGATGTCGTCAATCGACACGGTTGGTCTGCCCTCAAGCATTGCACGAACCTTGCCGGCGAGCACGAGTGTCTGCGCAGCCCGAGGCGATGCACCGAACCGGAAGTACGCGTTGACATCCGGCGTTGCGAGTTCGCGGCATGGATGCGTTGCCAATACGCACCGGACGGCGTAGTCCTGCACATCAGCATCGATGGGCACCGCCCGTATCTGCTGCTGGTGATACAGAATGGCGTCTCCATCCAGCACCGCCGCTGCACATTCGCTTTCACCCGCCGTCGTGCGATTGATGATCTCCATGAGATCATCGCGGCTGGAATACCCGACCTCCAGTTTGAAAAAGAACCGGTCGAGTTGGGCCTCGGGGAGCGGGTAAGTGCCCTCCTGCTCGATGGGATTCTGTGTTGCCATCACGAAGAACGGTCGATCAAGATTGTGCGTCTCGCCGCCTACAGTGACGGATCGCTCCTGCATGGCCTCCAGCAACGCTGACTGCGTCTTGGGGGTTGCGCGGTTGATCTCGTCGGCCAGCACAATCTGGGAAAACAGCGGGCCGCGGCGAAACTCAAAGTCGCGGGCGCCGTCGCTTTCCACCACGACGGTGGTACCGGTAATGTCAGCGGGCATGAGATCGGGCGTGAACTGAATCCTTGAAAAATCCAGATGCAGCGCCTCGCTGAGCGTTCGAATGAGCAATGTCTTGCCAAGTCCGGGCACGCCTTCAAGAAGGGCATGGCCGCCGGCAAAGAGACAGATCAGGACGCCGTCGACAATCTCCTCATGACCGACAATGACCTTGCCGATTTCGGAACGGATCGCCGCGTAGTCAACCTGGAAATCTCTTGCTGTTGCGGTTTCGCCGAACATGGGGGCACGATAGCACGATTCCCGCGCAGGCCGGATACCTCGCGTCACTCCGCCTTCTCAATCATCCAATACTCAAGTTCAATCGGTGCCTGCCGGCCGAAAATGGTCGCCAACACGCGAACGAGTCCCTTGTCTGGAACGACCTCGTCCACCGTACCTTCGTATCCCTGGAACGGGCCTTCCTTGATGTTGACATGATCGCCCTTCTCAAACTCCAGTTTCACCTCGGCCACATCCTCCGGCCGCTGCGAGTCAAAGAGCATCTTGTCAACTTCGTCCGGCGACATCGGCGTAGGACGACCAGCGGTGCCAACAAAGTCGCCGACTCCGGTGGTTTCCTTGATCAGGAAGAACACGTCCTGCGGAATACGACCTTCTTCAAGCCGCATCTCAACGAAGATGTACCCGGGATAGAGTTTGGTTTCCGTAATGCGCGCCTTGCCGTCCTTCGACAGGGTCCGGCTCTTTTCCGTCGGCACCATGATGTTGCCGACCAGGTGCTGCATACCCTCGATCTGAACCTTCTTCTCCAACGCGTCCTTGACATAGTCTTCCTTGTTGGAGGCAACCCGGAGCACGAACCAGTTCATGCCCTCCCGGGTTCGCACAGTTCCTTCAGTAGATTCGTCGGCAGTCACAGCCTCTACCCCTTCGGGCTGTACTATTGGCTGCTCGGTATTCGCTTCAAGATCGGTCATTGCTTACATCTCCGCTGCCACGCACCATGTCATGTTGATTGCAGCACATTGATCCACTGAAAGAACGCCGAAAAGGCGAGATCGAAGACCTGACAGAACGCCGCGATGAAGGCCGTCAGCAGAATCACCAGTACCGTCGAACCCTGTATCTCGCGGCGGGTCGACCAGTTGACCTTCTTCATTTCGCCCTCAGTGGCAATCATGAAGTCAACGGCCTTTGGTTTACGACCGATCAGGTACCACCCGATCAGGCCGAAGATGATCATGGCGACGACCGCAACGGCAGCCTGAAAGAACACCGGTTCAATTTCGCCGATGCGGACGCCCGCAACCTGATCCCATAGCCAGACGACACCCATGAGCACAACGAGCCCGAGACCGATTGCGGACATGAGCCGCACCCAGTATCCCTG
>PVBE012426459.1_pt1 | contig 21445 bp, 22 predicted proteins | sample 1631181 | NCBI WGS metagenome assembly PVBE01 (sample SAMN08397723, study PRJNA350692) | Marine metagenome, whole genome shotgun sequencing project. | isolation source: water | place: Pacific Ocean | collected 2012-04 | reverse complement strand
TGATGTGACCCTTGAGACGATTGCTAAGTTCTCGGCTCGAGAGACCTTGGCCGCGCAAGTCGAGGATAGTTATAGCAAAACCGCGCTCTTGCAGCTCGGAAATGGTTTCGAAATATTTTTCAATGAATTCAATCCGGCCGGGCACGATCACAACGGTTCCGCGCTCAGTTTGACTCGCTGGTACTGGCCAAAGCGCGTATCTCAATCGAATATCACCGGGCCGCTCGAGCCAATCAAACGTGCCGTCGGGCGGCACATCATTGCCTTCAACAATGACCGGATCAGCGCTGTATTGTGGAATATCCACGTCCTTGCCCGGAGTCCTTAGAGCAGGCGTGAGAAGATTTGCTAACCAGCCAAGCTACTCAATAGCGGTTGCAGTTTCATGGCGATGCCCATGTCTCCCTCAACTTTGAGCTTGCCTTGCATATAAGCCGAAGTTGCATCAAGCGAACCCGCCACAATGCTTTGAAAATCTTCTAGCGTCATGGAAATGGTACAGTCTGCGTCGCTATCATCGTTGCTGATGATGTTGCCGTCGCCTGTACCGTCGACGAAGATCGTCCCGGCACCATCAAGACTAAATTTGACGGTATTGCCAAGTGCCGAATCGCTTGAAAGCGCTTTCTTCAAGCCGGTGGTTAGGTCTGCAAGTTCAGCGGCGCTCATAATTCATCCTCCATATCCCACGTATCAGGACTACCATTCCCGCGACTTATTTAACGAATGCACGACTCGAGCCTATATGACCAGCCTGATCAAACAAAAACAAGGGTTCACACGGCGGCTTGATGAGACTCGTCGGCAGGCGCTTGTTCTGCCTTTCCCAGTTCGTCGGCCTGTTACAATTAAAAAAGCATGTACAAAAGACCGATTTCATGAGCTGGAAAGATGAATCAGACGAAATACGCAAACGTCGCACGCTAGCCAAGGAGCAAGGCGGTGCAGACGTGATAGCACGGCAGCACGACAAAGGTCGCCTCACCATCCGTGAGCGGATCACTCATTTGGTAGATGCTAACTCATTTTGCAAAATGGGGGAAGGTGCTGGCCACTTGGACTACGACGAGGCTGGCGAACTCGGCGGCTTCTCTCCCGCGAACTTTGTCCTCGGTCTCGCCACGATCGATCAACGACGAGTCGTAATCGGTGGCGAGGATTTCACCTTGTGGAGGGTCATAACCAGGATCAGCAGGTTTAAGGCTGTTTCTTAAGAAAAACGGCGGCACTCCAAAGCACCGCCGCTTCATAGACCTAACGATTGCAATCGGTCGTTGTCGCTATTCGGCCGGCTTCCTGAACTTCAAAGTGAAACGGTCGCTCTCACCAATTTCGATATAAGGCGCCATATCGTAGTTTTTATCCGGCTCCTGACCGCGCATCGCGTTGGACAAGGTCGGCGGCAGCGTCCAAACGCCGAAGGGTTGCTCTCGCAGATCTTTGGGATTGTTGTTCACGTCTGAAGCCGCTACCAACTCGAAACCGGCACTTTCAATCAACTCTATCGCATAGTCTTCACGGATACGGCCATTGGCGGCTTTCGGGTCCTGCGGCTCGTTGTCGTTGGCGCGATGATCGATGACGCCAAAGGTGCCGCCCGGTTTGAGTGCTTTATAAGCATCCGAAATAATCTTTTCTGCCGACCCGCCGGGTACCCAATTATGGAGATTGCGAAATGTCATCACCACGTCAGCACCGCCGTCCGGCGCCATTTGCTCAACATTGGCGCCATGAGCCGTGAGCGTAAAATCGCCGTATAGATCCTTGTCCGCAAACTTTTCTTCGAATCGGGTAACCGCATTTTTAAAAAAATCTGGCCCGGATGAGGCATCAAAGTGCGCCGCATAGAAAGTGCCGCCGCCTCGATTGACATAAGGCATCAGCACTTCAGTGTACCATCCTGCACTTGGCGCGATTTCGATGACGGTCATGCTGCTGCTGACACCGAAAAACGCAAGAGTCTCAGCCGGATGACGCCACTCGTCACGCGCTTTGTTTTTATTGCTGCGATGATCGCCTACCAAAACTTCCGCAAGCAACGCTGCATCTGCTTCTGAAATACCTTCTGCCTCAGCCGACGCATGAGCGCCCGCCAGACCGTTGCTCGTTTGAGCAAACATAAAAATAGCTACCGCGATCAGTGAGATCGTGTAAGCCCAAGATCCTCGAATATTGACCATAACATCACCTTCTCTTGTATCGAAACTCGGGGACCTTCCAGACTTAGCGTTTTGCCATCCCTGAGTTGATCGGACCCCACCTTCATGGTTACTAATGGAGCGGCACCGTAGCGACAAGAAGGATAAAGCGCTAGATCCACGGCAGAGGAGGCCCCGACTTCACCGCTTGGTGAACATCAACCGCGCCAGCCCCTCTTCAGACAACCGAGGTAGAACAGAGGCATTGCCAACTCAATGAAGTTTCCGCTCTTGACGAAAGTGATCTCCTTGGCGGTTCTTGCCGTTATGCTTGCTAGTGCGGCTGTCGCTCAGGACTCCAAATCCTTCATTCTGACCACCGCGACAACGGGTGGCACTTACTATCCCGTTGGTGTGGCACTGAGCACTCTGACCAAACTTCAGCTCAAACCAGAAACAGGCATCTCCCTATCCGCGATTAGTTCTGCCGGTTCAGCGGAGAATTTGAAACTGTTGCGTGAAGGCGAAGCCCAATTTGCATTGTTGCAGGGTCTCTACGGCGTTTGGGCTTGGAATGGCACGGGGCGCGTCGAGCGAGACGGCCCGCAAAGGCATCTACGCTCCATCACGGCTCTGTGGGAAAACGTCGAACACTTTGTTCTAGAGAGGGACTTAGCCGCGACAAAATCCATTCGAGATTTAAGTGCCCTCAAGGGGCAGAAATTTTCCGTCGGCAATCGCAATTCCGGTGCCGAGGGATCAACGAATTTCATCCTAAACACACTTGGCCTTAATCCGTTGCAAAGTTTTTCGCCGGTCTATCAGGGCTATGGGCCGAGCGCCGATGCGTTGCAAAATGGAACGATTGCCGGTATGAGCACGCCGGCGGGTCTGCCTGTGAGCGTGGTCATGCGGGCGCTGTCGGCAAATCCTGACGGCTTCGTGCTGCTCAGCTTTGCTGACCAAGATATCGAACGCCTCAACAAATCATTTACACTCTGGTCCCGATTCGTTATTCCCGCCAGCACGTATCCAGGTCAAAGCGCTGATGTGGCAAGCATCTCTCACCCAAACTTTTTGGCGGTTCACGCCGATATCAATCAGGAGACCGTGTACCAGATCACAAAATTGTTTTATGAAAACTTGCCGTATCTTAGGGCTATTCACAAAGCAACGTCTAAAATGTCCCTTGAGCGCGCACTAATTGGACTCCCAGTGCCTCTCCATCCGGGCGCGGCTCAGTATTACGAAGAAGCGGCGCTCACCATTCCGGATTCGCTTCGGGTTTCCGGAAATTGACAGAATTGGCAGCCTTCCCTTGCAAAGCTCACCTTCCGCGGTCGATTCATGGCGCACAAAAGCAACATCTGGCGTAGGACTCGCGGTTGCCTTATCGCACTTATACTTCAATACGCTGAGCACGCTGCCCGAGCTTTGGGTCTCGGCTCTGCATTTTGGGCTCTTCAGCATTTTGTGTGTGCTCGCATTTCCTGCGACGCAAGCTCAATCGCCGCGTGGGGAAAGACTCACGCTGGCGTTCGACATGTCATTGGGCACCCTGGCATTGGCCGCTTCGCTTTATCTTATCATGTTTGAAAATGCCCTTTACGAGCGCGGTGTAAAATTCAACACCCTTGACTGGTTCTCTGCCGGGCTTGCCATCGTTCTCACTTTAGAGTTCACGCGTCGTACGGCTGGCTGGATCATACCCATACTGATTATTTTATCTCTTACATATGTTGTGTGGTGGGGCCGGTGGGTTTCGGGCATCTTTGGTTTTCCGGGATTAAGTGCGGAAACTATTCTGTTTCGAAGCTATTTTGGCACAGAGGGCATGTTTGGTCCGATTGCGCGTATTTCTTGGTCATTTGTCTTCATGTTCATTTTGTTCGGTGCCTTCCTTGTGAAGTCGGGCGCTGGAGATGTCATCCTCAGACTGGCTCAGGCCGCGGCCGGTCGATTTCGCGGTGGGGCCGGTCTTATCGCCGTGCTTGGCTCAGGCCTTATGGGCTCGATCAGCGGTTCCGCCGTTGCCAACACGGTGTCCACCGGCGTGATCACTATACCGCTCATGAAGCGATCGGGCTTTTCGTCCCGCTTTGCTGCAGGCGTCGAAGCCGCCGCCTCGACGGGCGGACAGCTGATGCCGCCGGTAATGGGGGCTGGCGCCTTCATTATGGCGAACTTCACGCAAGTGAGTTACCTGACGATCATTGCGGCGGCGGCCCTGCCCGCTCTGCTTTATTTTATTTCAGTAGCGCTGTTTGTGCGCCTTGAAGCCATCCACTTGGGCATGACTACCGACACGAACGATACGCCTCGCTTCCGCGATATCGGACGCGAGGGTTGGCCTTCCTTGATTCCTTTGATTGTATTGGTCGGACTCTTGGCGGCCGGTTTTACGCCGACCTATGCGGCTAGCATCAGCATTGTCGTGGTCGTCGCGGCATCTTGGCTGTCGAAAAACCCGATGAGGCTTGCCGAGATTTTCGATGCCTTTGCGCTCGGGGCGCAGAACGCGATTGCAACATCGGTTCTTCTCGTCGCCGTGGGCTTGATGGTCAATGTGATCGGTACCACAGGGCTGGGTACGACGTTTTCGCTCATGGTGACGACCTGGGCGCAGGGCAGCCTCCTGCTTACGCTGGTGCTGGTGGCTATCGCCTCGCTCGTGCTCGGTATGGGACTACCGGTCACAGCGTCCTACGTGGTTCTCGCAACCCTGTCGGCACCGGCGATCTTTGATCTCATGACCGACATGCAACTGATAGAGACCGTCGCGCGTGGCGAGGTGAGTGAACGAGCGCGTGCAGTCCTTGCGCTCGCTGACCCCACGCAGGCCGCGCGCCTTGGTACGCCTCTACTGATCGCGGAGGCCACCGCGCTGATTGAGCGCGTGCCCGCCGAAATGGTAGGCATACTGAAACAAGATTTGCTCGATCCTACTTTACTTGCTGGTGTGCTTCTGGCGGCCCACATGATCATCTTCTGGCTTAGCCAAGACAGCAACGTCACCCCACCCGTTTGTCTCACCGCCTTCGCCGCCGCCAGCATCGCCGGGACACGGCCTATGGAAACAGGGTTTACTGCGTGGCGTATCGCAAAGGGTCTTTATCTCGTGCCGATTCTGATGGCGTATACGCCGCTCATTACGGGAGATTGGTTTGATGCTGCACGCATTTTTGTAGTTGCAGCAGTGGGCCTTTATGCCCTTTTAGGAAGCCTTTACGGCGTTCTGGAGGCGCCAGTAAACCTCTTCACCCGTGTTGCCTGTGGGCTGGCTGCCGTCCTCTTGCTCTGGCCGCACGAGCGATGGGAGATCCATGTAGCCGGCCTGGTTGTGCTCACGGCGAGTTCATATTTTTCGCAAATATATTCTGTTAAAACAATAGGTTAACGGCATTCACGGGGTCTTGAAACGGACCTGCGCCGTCCCCATCTAAGACGTGCCGGATGCCAGAACGGGTTCGGCCATGACCGGCCCAGCCTTTACAGGTGGGCCACGGGAGCCCTGAACGGGGCAAAACATATCGCTTATGAGAAGGATGTGTATCCATGCGAACCTTAGATTTCCACCCCTTTTATCGTGCCAGCATCGGCTTTGACCGTATGTTCGCTTCGCTCGACAGAGCTTCAAGCGAAGCGTCCACACAGTCTTATCCGCCCTATAATATCGAGCGCGTCAGCGATGACGAATATCGCATTTTGGTAGCCGTTGCGGGCTTTGCCGATGCTGAAATTGATATCGAGGTGCGCAACCGTTCGTTGCTGATTTGCGGCAACAAAGCCGACAAGACAGACAGCCACGAGTATCTGCATCGTGGAATCGCGACACGGAATTTCGAACGGCGCTTTGAGCTTGCCGACCATGTCGTCGTCAAGGGTGCACAGCTTGAAAACGGGCTTCTCAAGCTTGACCTCGTCCGGGAAATTCCTGAAGCGTTAAAACGGCGGAAGATTAAAATCAGAAAAGGCGTCGGTAGGGTGCGCGGCATCGAAGGTGAGTCTGAGAAAGCGGCCTAACCGTCGAAACTAGTGATACCCCACCTTGGGGGCCCTCGAAAGAGCGCCCCTTTTACATCAGCGCCGGTGAACTAGGCCGCAATGAGATTGATGCCGGTGGCACCATCGAAGATAACGTCCGGAAAGACGTGTGGGTAATTTGGGCCCCGGTCAAAACCGCGTCGGTAAAGTCGGTGTCCGTTAAACCGCCATCAAGCAAAGCGGTAAAGCTCAAATCTGACTGGCCACTGGGCAATTTACCGCCGCTGAGCTGTTATTTCTCGGAGCTGCACGTGAATAACTCGATAGGTACATCCGGATGAAATATCTTCATACGATGGTTCGTGTCACTGACTTGGATCGGTCTTTGGATTTTTATTGCACCAAACTTGGGCTCAAAGAACTGAGGCGCATGGACAATGAAGCTGGCCGATACACATTAGTTTTCTTAGCGCTGCCCGGTGACGACGAAGCGCAAGTAGAACTTACCTACAATTGGGATTCGGAAGAATTGGACGAAGGGCGAAATTTTGGCCACTTGGCCTATCAGGTCGACAGTATTTACGAGATCTGCCAACGCCTCCTGGACCATGGCGTCACAATTAGTCGCCCGCCACGAGACGGGTATATGGCGTTTATTCGATCACCTGACAACATTTCAATAGAGCTACTTCAGAAGGATGGTCCTCTGCCTCAGCAAGAACCATGGGTGTCAATGGCCAACATAGGTCATTGGTAGACTCACCACTTTCTAGTGTTGGTGGATTTTGTCGTATTGGGGCCTTAAATGAGTGCAGAGTCGCGTAAACGCGTGGCCAGGTATCCCTTCGCGTCGACGGCGATGCGTGTAAGTCCTAGTTCTCCGAGCTGCTGCAACATGGCATCGATCTTGATGGCGCCAGAAGCATCCGAGTTGACTGGCAGCAAACGGCCAACCAGGGACGATAAAAGACTCAGCCGGCTGGGCGCGCGATCCCCTGCTGCGGCTAGCCAAATATTTTCGCGCGCTTCGCCAGGCCATTTTGTAAGTTCCATGGGAGCTATGCCTGAATCGTCAACCACCACGCAAAGGCGGCCCTTTGTCGCTATGTGCGAATTCGAGAGCCACGTGGCTAGGTCCAGAAGGACCGCGTCAAAGAAAACTGCATCGTAAAAGAGATCACCTGTTTTGAGTTGATCCTCTTCGAGTTCACAAACCAGAGGGCGACCGGTAGCGACGCGATGGAAGAAGCCGGCATTGACCTCCTCAGCCTCTTCCTTACAAAGACCCAAATCCAAGGAAATGCCAGCGGCGCGCAATTCCTCCATGCCTTTTCCCTTAACACGCGTATCGGGATCGAGCGCTGCCACAATCACTTTATCGACAGCCGCCTGAATCAGAGCCTCGGTACAGGGCGGCGAAGCACCCCAATGACAACAGGGCTCGAGTGACACATAGACCGTCGAGCCATAGGCGTTCTGTGAGGCCTCTTCCAGTGCGATAGTTTCAGCATGAGGCCGTCCACTAATTCCCGTGACTCCGCGACCGATGATCTCATCGTCCTTGACGATTAAACAGCCAACCGACGGATTGGGCCACACCTTACCCAGACTAGACCTGGCCAGTGCCAAAGCTTCTTGCATATAGGCGACGTCTTCGGACGATGAACTCAATGGGTCCGATTTATTTTTCATTGGCTCATCAATACGCGTTGAATGCGCGCGAGGGGGATCCATTGGACCTCAGACCTAAATGCAGGAGTGCAGTTATCGCGGCGCAAGCTCTAGACTTCAACGCCGCAATTTACCTCTCCCCATCGCCTTATGCAAAGCAATCCCGCACTAGATTGATCACCGCATTGGTCAAACCGCTCAAACAGGTAATTTGGTCGCGCGGCTCGGTTCAAGATAGCTGCAATTTGTCAATGTCAATCCCTTGTCAAAAACCAAATGCAAAGGATTCCCCGTCGGGATTTCCAAATTGGGGATCTCTTGGTCGCTAATCCCCATTAGATGTTTGCACAAGGCGCGCACACTATTACCGTGCGCGGAAATCAACACGTTTTGTCCCTCAACCAAATACGGCCGAATCGTTTGCTCCCAATAGGGAAGCGCACGCTCAAGCGTTGCTTTTAGTGATTCTGTGGCGGGCAGTTGGTGCGTGGCTAACGACCTGTATCGCGGATCAAACCTTGGATGGCGCTCATCGTTGTGGTCGAGCGGCGGAGGCGGCACATCGTAGCTACGCCGCCATATATGCAATTGCTCCGCACCATGCCTCTCACCAGTCTCAGTTTTATTGAGTCCCTGCAGCGCGCCGTAATGACGTTCATTGAGCTGCCAAGCAGCAGTTTGCGGAAGCCACATGCGGTCCATTTCTCCGAGCATGAGCCATAGTGTTCGAATCGCACGTGTCAATACGGACGTGAATGTCGCATCGAATTCGATTCCAAGCTCTTTGACCATCTGTCCTGATAAGCACGCCTCTGAAATTCCTTTCTCTGTCAGACCGATATCTATCCATCCCGTAAACCGGTTGTCTAAATTCCACTGGCTTTGGCCGTGCCGAACCATCACGAGATGCACCATGAGCCTACCCCTCTTTGCGTGCCTTGAACGAGATAAATGCTTACCGCTTTCGCTCGTCAAGCTGAAGTCCAGCTACCGTTATGTGCGCTGACTGATCTAGGTAGGTCGAAGGCACCCGATGAAAGTCGGTAGGATCCGCCAGCTGCGGCCACCAGGACACAACCAGCCGCAACATCCCAAAGCATCGTTCCTTCTTCCCGATACATTTCAGCGCGGCCGGCCGCAACATATGCAGTTGCAAGCGAGGCGCTGCCCACCATTCTAATTTTTCGCCAGGTCCTCATTTCTGAAGCCAAATTTTGAAGCGTTTCTTCGTCGTAGTTCATTCGGGCCGGCAGGCCCGTCATCAAAACACCTTTGCTACGGTCGCGAATTTTAGAAACGGTTATGGGCGAACCATTGAGCCAGGCCCCTTCTCCTGCGATCCCTGAAAAAAGTTCGTCACGGTAAAAGTCATAAACGATCCCAACTATAGGCGTCAGGTTATCCATGAGAGCGATCGAAACGCCACAGAAGGGAATTCCGCGGGCATAATTAGCACTCCCGTCTAGGGGGTCAACAACCCAACAGCGAGAGTCGTTTTGCTCGCCCTGCCAAACTCGCTCTTCGCTCAATATGGGAATATTCAAAGCGTCCAGGCGGTCCAAGATTAGAGCCTCTGATTCAGTGTCTCCTTTGACCTTTATGTCATGATCCTCTTCTGAAGAAATGGATCTCCATTTATCGTCCTTGGCCTTTAGCTGATGGCCAGCCTCGCGCGCAGCGTCCTCGGCAAGTTCGAGCAATGTATTCAGTTCTGTCATCTCGAAAGGGCTCATTTCGATTGTGCTTCGACAATAAGGATTGTTAGATCAATCATGAAGCATGGACAATGAGAATATTGTTCCAGCTGTCTCATTCGATTTTGATTGCCCCAGCTGATATTGGCACTAGAGAATTGCTACGTTAAACAGAGGGGACACCCTGTAGCATGACGGCAATCGCTATACTAGGAATGCACCGAAGCGGAACCAGTTGCTTGGCCGGATCTCTACAGCAAGCTGGTCTCTATCTTGGTGAGGTCGTTGAACAAGCACCGCACAAAAAAAGGGGAAATCGGGAAAGCCTGGTCATTCGTAGCTTGAATGATCGCCTATTGGAAGAAAATGGTGGTGCTTGGGATTCACCACCAATTGAGATTACGTAGTCTGAGAGTTTGGCCGCTGAATGAGATAGTGTAATTGCTGCCTTCTGCGGCCAAGAGCGTTGGGGCTTCAAAGATCCACGAACGCTTCTCACATTCGTCGGCCTGTTTTCCCTTGGACTGGTATTATTGAAAAGATTTGTTGAATTCTCGGCGGAGACTTCAGGCCAGAACGAAAAATCTCGACGGGGTTACCACGCCGAGGACAAGACACTGCTCTTGGCCATGGGCATATCGACCAGCTTTGCAGCTGTTGTCGTTTTGGCTCTCTATGTCGACTCTAATGTCGCAGGAACTATATATGCTGAGCCTATCGTTATTTGGGCTTTCGTTCCTCTTTGTCTTTTTTGGCAATGCCGTATTTGGTTAGCCGCTGTTCGGGGGGAAGTTTTCGATGACCCCATTGTCTTTGCCGCAAAAAACTCCGCGTTTTGGTTCACAATAGTGGCTGCGGCGGCAATCTATACGATTGCACTCCTCGGCACGGTTTAATTCTGAACCATCGGCTCAGCGACAACATTTTTTGGCTTTTGCGTTTAAGCGACCTGATTGAGTGTGCCATCGCAGTCTCCGAGCGATCGTGCCTTGCCTGGAGCCATTTATGCGCGCACATTAACGAGCAACTTAAGGGCCAATTAAGCTCAATTCTCTCGACTATTCGACCCTCGGTGGGATGCGCCAAAGGCTCTCGCTAGCTTGAGTAAGCAAAAACGGCCGACGGTGCGTTATACTGCCTCATCGCCAGCTGATTTAGGCCTCTAGAATCAAAGACGCTTGGCGTCAGTCAAGACTACGTATGAACCGGATCAAAGACATCTACGGCCAATTTACTTCGAAAATACCGGGCGGCGATCGAGGGGTCGCCATTGGCGGAACGCTGGTCGCCGCCCTCTTCGTATGGTGGATGTTTTCCGACGGCAGCGAACAAGCTGTGGAATACCAATCCGCAACGCTCGAACGTGGATATTTAAGAAGCGTGGTGTCGGCTACCGGAACTTTGGGTGCGCTGGTCACAGTTGAAGTCGGCTCCCAACTCTCAGGACAAATCAGTGAACTGCACGCAGATTTCAATTCCATTGTCCAGGAAGGACAACTCATTGCGCGCCTAGATCCCGCAACTTTCAAGACGCGTGTTCAGCAAGCAGAGGCCGAGCTCGCCATTGCAATAGCCGGCGTCGCTCAAGCAGGCGCTTCCGTCACGGAGTTGCGGGCAGCGCTTTCGGAAGCAGAGCTTAACCTCGACCGCCAAAAAAAACTCCGCGAGCGCGGCGCGTCTTCGGAACAACAGCTCGACACGGCGAAAGCCGAATTTGATAAGGCCAACGCGCGGCTGACTTCAGCTGGAGCACAGGTCGTCAATGCAAATGCGCAAGTCAAGCAACGGGAAGCGTCGCTCGAAGCCGCACGCGTCGACATTGAGCGCACCTATATCCGATCTCCCGTGGACGGGGTCGTGATTGGACGCGACATTGATATCGGTCAGACCGTCGCAGCAAGTCTGCAAGCACCGATTCTGTTTACCATTGCTCAAGATCTGTCGAAAATGCAGCTCGAAGTAAACGTCGATGAAGCAGATATCGGCCAAATACGAGACGGCCATCGCGTTGACTTTAGTGTCGACGCCTACCCACGTCGAAAGTTTGACGGCATTGTGAAGCAGGTGCGCAAGGCGCCCATTGTGGAACAGAACGTCGTCACCTATACGGTGATTGTTTCTGCGGATAATTCCAACCAAAATTTACTGCCAGGCATGACCGCTAATGTGGAGATCGTGATCGCAGAGCGCGAAGACGTTCTTAAGATTCCAAATCGGGCGTTGCGTTTCCGGCCAAGTACATTGTCGAGGTCACAGGAACGGAGCGGCCAAGGGCAGCCATTTAATCCACCAGGTGAGGCGATCGCCGATGGACGATCTGATGCTTCGGAAATGACCGCCCGCCACGTCAGCGCCCTTTCAAAATCATTGGAATTATCGGCGGAACAGACAAAAGATCTCAAGCAAGAATCGAAATCCTGGGCGACGAAAGCTGGCGCTGAGCGACTGCGGCGCGATCGACCAAGCGGATTGCCGGATGTCATCATCGCCAATTTACGCTCAATCGAAGATATCTTAGATGAGCCCCAGCGCCGCAGATTCGATGAAATTCTCGCGGCTCACGAAAACGGTTTGATCACACGCACACGAGTTTGGATTTTTGAAAACGATGATGAAATCCAAATGGTGCCTATATCGTTGGGCATTTCGGACGGCGATACGAGTGAGTTGATACTGGGTGACATTGCCCCGGATGCAAAAATTATTGTTGGATCGACGGGTGGTTCCGAACCAAGTGCGGCGCGCGTGCAGCGCCGACGCGGGCCAGGCTTTTTCTAAAATGTCAGATTTAGTTATTGAAACGAAAAATCTGTCCAAAGACTATATTCTTGGCCCGCAGACCATTCATGCGCTCGCCGAGCTAACGCTATGCGTGAAGCACGGCGAATTTATCGCCATTATGGGGCCATCGGGATCCGGAAAATCCACACTCATGAATCTCTTGGGCTGCCTTGATCGGCCGACCAGTGGGAGATATCTATGTGACGGCGTCGATACGTCCAAGCTGGGTTCCGACGAGCTTGCAGACCTGCGCAGCCGCAAAGTCGGCTTCGTCTTCCAGTCATTCAATCTGTTGCCCCGCGCGATGGCGCTGGCAAATGTGGAATTACCCCTGCTTTACGGTGGTTTTCCACGAGCGCAAAGATACGCAAAGGCCGAAGCCGCACTTCGCTCGGTCGGTCTTGGCGATCGAATTGGTCACTTGCCGACCCAACTTTCCGGTGGGCAGCAGCAACGCGTGGCGATCGCGCGCGCGCTCGTAAATGATCCGGCGATCGTTCTGGCCGACGAGCCAACAGGTGCGCTTGACACGACGACCGGCGCGGAAATTATGCAGCTCTTTGAGACTTTAAATCGTCAGGGCCGCACCATTGCCATTGTCACGCACGAGGCGGAGGTTGCCGCCTATGCGCACCGCACATTGATATTTCGTGATGGGCGCATGATTGATGACAGAACAGGAAAACAGCCGACGTCTCAATCTTTCAATGCACCGATCGGGACACCAAACGACGTCCTGGAGAAAGAGCCTATTGTATGACTCCGGCCGATGCCTTGATGTCCGCCGTACAATCGCTACGCGCAAATCTGCTGCGCAGCATTCTGACTATGCTCGGAATCATTATCGGTGTCGCCGCTGTGGTCATTATGGTCGCTGTGGGGTCCGGTGCGGAAACCAGTGTCAGGAGCTTTATCCAAGGGCTGGGCTCAAACATTCTCAGCATATCGCCAGGCGCCAATCGCTTCGGCGGCGTCAGCCGAGGGGCCGGATCACGTATGAGTCTGACTATGGCGGACGCCGAGGCAATCGAAACTGAAATTGAACACGTGCTGGTTGTCGCGTCGACGACGGAGACGAGCGTTCAACTGATTGCTGGAAACCTTAACTGGAATTCGCGCGTTGTGGGAGCTACACCAGGGGTCTTTCAAGCCCGTGATTGGACGTTGGCAACGGGACGATTTCTGGTCGATTCGGACGTCCGCGGTGCCACAAAGAACGCCGTGATTGGGGAAACGATCGCTGAGAATCTATTCCCGGGACAAGACCCCGTGGGCCAGACGCTCAGACTCAATCGCGTGCCGTTTCGAGTTGTAGGTTTACTGGAAGCTAAGGGGCAAACATCGTTCGGTAGAGACCAAGACGATCAAGTGTTTGTTCCTTTGACGACAGTTCGACAACGTCTGAGTCGGAGGTCCTCCTCGCGGAGAGATCGTGTGGGTACCATCACCGTGAAAGTCGCTGACATTCAGTGGATGGACCAAGTCGAAACCGATATGCGAGAGCTTTTGCGTGCGCGGCATCGCATATCCGATACGGACGAAGACGATTTTACCATACGTAATCTCGCTCAGATCATGGAGACGAGCACCCAGGCTACAAGAATTATGACATTGCTGCTGGCGTCGATTGCGTCTGTCTCGCTTCTGGTCGGCGGCATCGGCATTATGAACATTATGCTCGTGTCCGTGACCGAACGAACACGGGAGATCGGTTTGCGCATGGCCGTCGGCGCGCGAGGCCGCGATATTCAAACGCAGTTCTTAATTGAAGCCGTGGCGCTGTCGTTGATTGGCGGGACGATTGGCATCGCGCTGGGTGCTATGGGTGCGGGAAGCATCGCACGATTTGCAGAGTGGCCTACCGTATTGCCTCTTAACGCCGTCATTCTGGCCTTTACCTTTTCCGCAGGGGTCGGCGTGTTCTTCGGGCTTTATCCTGCGCGTCGCGCCGCACAGCTCGATCCGATTGAGGCGCTGCGCTACGAATAGAAGCGCTTAACGGGACGGAAATGCCCCCCATGGCGACCTAAACTATAGTTCCGCCTGCGGTGGACTGGCTTTGCCTGGGCCAGGCCAGACCAACGGCGTATTGGATCTGGATGGCTTGATTAGCTTCCACCCGCAACTTCAAGACCCTACATGGGCTCTACGGCGACGGGCAGCTTGTGGTGATCCAGGCCGCAGCCACGCCATGCAGGCGTGATTAAGCGACAAATTGTTTCGCTTCGCCAATGAAGATGCAACCGCCAAGGGATTGCGGAAAGCAATCACCACAAGGGGGCGCACATTCATAGACGAAAGAAGGTCGATCCAAATCGGCAAGAGATGACTTGAGCGGGGATCCTTCACACACCAATTTAGCGAGTCTTGAAACTCCGCGTGACAGACGTCTCTCAACTCTTCCGTGAGCTGACACACCTCGTCGTTTTCCCAAAAGCCCAACGCATTGTCGGATTTTGGTAGTGCGATCGTCGAACCCAAGTCATAGCCTAGTAGATTGCAAATGCGCGCCAGAGCAGATGTGCCGCTGCGATGCATCCCTAGAATCATCAATGCAGTTTTCTCTTGGGAGATTGATTTGTCCGTTAAAAGTACCAAGGTTTTGCGCCTGCTTTCCAAATTACCGGCCAAACTTTAACTTCTCAGACATGATCCGCCTATTCAAGCGACAAGACATACCGCCTAACAAGTTCATGAGCTATCTCCTTACTCTTTTTCAAGTGACGGTACGGACTTGAGAAGTCGTTGTGTATAAGGATGATTCGGGGCGGCAAATAGGTCCTCAGTGGATCGCAGCTCCACCAGGCGTCCCTGTTTCATCACGCCGATCATATCCGCCATAAAACGCACGACGGATAAATCATGGCTGATGAAGAGATAGGTGAGTGCTAGCTCATTTTGAAGGTCCTTCATAAGATTTAAAATCTGAGCTTGAACGGATACATCCAAGGCTGAGGTTGGCTCATCACAAATAATGAAATCTGGATTGCTTGATAAGGCCCGTGCAATTGATATGCGCTGACGTTCCCCTCCGGAAAACTCATGGGGGTATCTCGTTTTATCACCCGGTGTGAGGCCGACCTGCTCTAGAAGTTCGTGGACACGCTCGGTCGTTGCGAATTGATCGGTCATCAAACGAAAGGCGTGAATAGGCTCGGCAATGATGTCGCTTACCCGCCAGCGGGGATTGAGGCTGGCATAGGGATCTTGAAAGATCATTTGTATTTGGGGCGCCGGTTTGCTTTGGCCAGACCGTACCCACCTTATTGACTCCAAATCCTGCCCTTGCAATCGCATACTGCCGTCCGTCAGGCTATAGAGACCGGCAACGCTTTTAGCGACGGTCGATTTGCCCGATCCCGACTCACCCACAAGAGCTAAGGTCTGCCCGCGACCGATATCGAAGCTTACATCATCTACAGCCTTAATCACGGAGGTGGCACTTGAGCGAAAGATGCGCTGAAACCAAGATCCACCTTCTTGAAAATATTTTTTTAGGTTGCGCACCTGAACATAAGGCATCTTATCTTTTGGTCGATTGGTTTCGAGCGGCGGCGGCGAAAACGTTTCGACCCCACTTTTGCCGATGTGCGGCAGCCGTGAAAGGGTTTTGTGCAATGGTGGAATACATGCCATGAGAGTCTTTGTATAGGTATGTGTGGGATTGTGTATGACGTCATGAACGGGCCCCGACTCGACAAGTTTGCCCGATTTCATGACTGCAACTCTGTCGGCGATTTGGGCAATGACGGCAATATCGTGCGAAATAAAAAGAAACGCGGTTTGATGCCGACGTGCCAGCCGCTTCAGCAATTCGATGATCTGCGCCTGGGTGGAAACATCGAGCGCGGTGGTCGGTTCATCTGCAATGATGAGTTTCGGACGCCCCGCTAGAGCGAGTGCGATGACCACACGCTGCCGCATACCACCGGAAAATTCGTGAGGGTAACTTTTGGCACGGTCTTCCAGGTTGGTAATGCCGACCTCCGTCAAAAGGTTCTTAGCCCTATTGCGCGCTTCATCGGCAGATACTTGACTGTGTTTACGAATTGTTTCCGTAAGATGCTTTTTAATTGAGTAAAGCGGATTGAGACTGGTTAGAGGATCTTGAAAGATAACGCCGATCTCTCGTCCCCGAATTCTATTCCAGGCTATATCCGGCATTCTGTCGAGCCGGTGGCCAGCAAAATGAATTTCGCCGTGCGCAATGCGGCCGGGCGGTTCGATGAGGCCGATGATTGACAGGCCGGTGAGTGATTTGCCAGCGCCTGACTCGCCCACGAGGCCCAAGACTTCTCCTGCCTTGATTTCAAAGGAAACGTCTTTGACGGGAACGACCGTACCGCGCCGTGTTGGAAACGCGACCGATAAGTTTCGCACCCCGAGCAGCGCTTCCGACATGGGTGGGCTCATCTCAACTTCGGGTTTAAGGTATCGCGCAGCCAGTCGCCAATAACATTTACCGACAGAACAAGGATGACCAGCATAAGCGCAGGAAACATAGTGATCCACCATTCGCCAGAAAACAGAAAGTCGTTGCCTGTCTTGATCAGTGTTCCGAGCGATGGTGTGGTGGGTGGCATGCCAACGCCCAAAAAGCTCAATGTTGCTTCCGTAATGATGGCGAGTGCCAGCCCTAAAGTCCCGAGCACCAAAACAGGCCCTATGACGTTGGGCAAGATATGGTGGATCAAAATTGAAATCGGGCCTACGTGAATCAGCCGGGCGGCCAGGACATATTCTTTTTCGCGTTCCACTAAGGTAACGCCTCGAACAACGCGTGCATATTGCGGCCAGTCGGCAATGCCAATGGCGATAATCAAGACATAAATTGCTACGTCCTCTTGAACACCGCCGGGCAAGAGTGCTTGGGCCAAGCCGTCGATCATAAGCGCAATCAGAATAGCCGGTATGGTAAGCTGAACGTCCGCGAGGCGCATGGTGAGCGCGGCAAGTAGGCCACCGAAATAACCGCTCAAAAGACCAATCACTACGCCGAGGACAATCGAAAACAGAACCGCTGCAAACCCGACCGCAAGTGAAATCCTCATCCCATAGAGAATTGTAGAAAACATATCTCTTCCCTGATCATCCGTTCCCAAAAGAAACGGCATAGCGCCGGCGTCTTCCCACAGAGGTGGCGTGAAGGCATCCATAAGATTTAGGGTTAGGGGATCAAACGGATTTTGCGGGGTAATGAGCGGCGCCAAGATGGCCGACATGATCAAGAGCATCGACACCGCTGCCGCGCTCATGGCCGACGGTGACCTCAAAAAGCCGTACACAACGTCGCTTTTTCGATAGCGCAATAATGCTTGTTTAAGAGACTGAACCCGATCCGACGTTAAAGCCATGTCAAACCTGCTAGCCCCCCTTACGACTACGACGCTTTGATTTTTAAACGGGGGTCAATGGCGTAATACAAAAGATCGGTCACGAGGTTGATGATCACGAAGACCAGTGCCACCAAGACCAGGTAAGCGGACATAACCGGGATGTCGGCAAACTGAACGGCCTGTATGAACAGAAGACCCATGCCGGGCCATTGGAATACGGTTTCCGTGATAATCGAAAAAGCGATAAGCGATCCGATGTTGAGACCGATGATGGTGATAACCGGAATGAGCGTATTCTTGAGCGCGTGGCCAAAATAAATTGAACGGTTCGTCAAGCCGCGCGCGCGCGCAAACTTGATATAGTCAGTGCGTAGCACTTCCAGCATTTCGCTCCTGACCAGCCGCAAGATTAACGTGAGCTGAAACAATCCGAGCGTAGTGGCAGGAAGTACTAGCGCGTTGAGACCACCCAATGATAAATAATTTGTCTGCCAATTGTGGATAGTGACGAGACTGTCTCCGCGACCGAAGGACGGAAACCACCCAAGAATTACAGAAAATATATATATGAGCAGAATGCCAATAATGAAGGTAGGTAGAGAGACACCAATAAGGGAAAGCGTAAGGACTAAGCGCGAGATAAGATTCTCTCTTTTGATGGCGGTAAGAATGCCAAGTGGAATACCGAAGACGATGGCAAAAATAGCGGATGCAATGACCAACTCGATGGTTGCGGGAAGGCGCTCTGCGATCAATTCGTCGACGGGACGCTGCAGACGATACGAAATGCCGAATTGGCCTTTGACGGCACCGCCGACAAAGCGAGCAAATTGAACCGGGGACGGATCATTCAAGCCCAATCGTTCGCGCAGCGCGGCACGATCTTCAAATGACGTCTCCTGACCAACCATATTATTGATTGGATCACCTACATAGGTAAACAAGGCGAACGACGCAAAAGCCACAACCAGCATGACGGCTGCCGCTTGTAACAGTCTTTGAAAGATGAGGGTGGCGATGGCTCGTTGTCCCTGACTCAGCGAGAATCAATTAAGACGAGCATACCTGAACTGAGGTACATTATCGGGCTGGATGGGCAAGTTTAGCTCATCGCGCATGGTCCAAACCAAGACCTGATGATGCAACGGGAGATAATTGTTGGCTTGTTTCAAGATTGTCCAGGCTTCAGCAATCATGGTGTCGCGCTTGGTCACATCCGTTTCGACCGCCATGTCATCGATCAATTGTTCCAGCCGCTCGTCGCGGAAACCCGTTTGGTTCCAGCGATTGTCCGGCGAAGCTAGAAATGAAAACGTGTAATGGGAATCGAGCGTGCCGCTTGACCAACCCAGCATATAGAAATCAGTCTGGCCATTTTGAATAAGGGGGAAGTGAAGCGATTTAGGCTGCGAATTGAGTGTTACGCGCACCCCAATTTGTGCCAGCATCGGGACGACGGCCTGACAGATGGCTTCGTCATTAATGTAGCGATTATTGGGACAATCAAGCCTCACCTCAAACCCTTCACCATAGCCGGCGTCCGCCATTAAAATACGCGCAAGGTCCGGATCGTAAGGCAGACGCTGGTCGAGCTCTTTGCTAAACCCATGGACGCCCGGCGGATTAATGGTGCCTGCGGGCGCCGATTTCCCGCGCATAACTTTTTTTTGGATCGCAGTTGCGTCGATCGCACGCTGCATGGCTTCGCGGACACGCGGATCCGAGAAAGGATTGCGCCCCTTGACATCTGAACTTTCGAGTTCAGCCGCGCCCATATTGAGGCCCAAAAAGATGGCCCGCACCTGGGGTATGGATTTGATCGTCAAGCCTGGCGTGCGCGCGATCCGCGGCAAGTCCTGAAGCGGCGTATCCAGAACGAAATCAAGCTCCCCAGATAGCAACGCCGCGACACGCGTGGCACTGTTGGTGATGGGCGTATAGACGATCCGGTCGATATTGTGGGGCTCGTTCTTCGACGCGTCGGTCAAGCCCCACCACTTTTCATTCTTGACCGTCACGGTTCTGATGTCGGGCTCGCGAAGCTCTAAAACAAAGGCCCCGGTGCCGTTGGCATGGCGAACCGCATAGGTCTCTTCTTGGGCTGCACGGTCCTGTGGTACTTCAATGCCGTATTCTTCCGCCCAGCTCCTGGACATCATGTAGATATCCGTAATTTGCTGCGGCAGAATTGGGTCCGGGCCGTCGGTGACGATTCTTATCCGCATTGGATCAATGGCTTCGACGCGTACAATACTTTGGATGATTGTCTTCATGTCCGACACATCATTCATCGCGCGATTGAAGGTAAAAATGACGTCATCGACGGTAAAGGGACGGCCGTCGTGAAACACAACGCCTTGTCTGATCTCGAACTCCCAAATCGTGGGTTCGACCATTTCCCACGACGTGGCCAACATGGGCTCCAGCCCGAGCGTCGGATCGCGCTCGATAAGGGGTTCGTAGATCTGACTTTGTATGGCGAGGGTCAGCCCCTCATTCTCACCGTGGGGATCTAGGGTGATCGCGTCGCCCTGGCTCGACCAGCGCACGACGTTTTCAGCGCACACTGGCTCCGCCAATACAAGGCCTACCATTATCGACAGAACTGCAAGCGCCGCTGCTGAGCTGCATCGTCTGATCGAGTGGTGTGACCGCACGTCGTCACCCCATGTCGGTGAGAGCGTTTACGTTGCTCATCTAGCTTTTATTCGGCGGGGGCCTGGCCTTCAATCCCCACCTTCGGATTCGCCTGAATTGCCGGTTCCTTCCGGGGAAAAGCCGGTTTCATTCATCAAATAAGAAATCAGATCGATGCGCTGTTTTTCTTGAGGAAGCCCCACGAAGGCCATTTTGTTCCCCGGTAGAAAGTTCTTGGGCTTAATAAGCCACTCATTGAGCCGGTCGGCGGTCCAAATAAAATCGGCTTCAAGGAGCGGTTTAGAATAGTTGAAATCCTCTCGGGTACCAACCTTCTCGCCAAAGATATCCCATAGATTGGGGCCCACCTTGTTTCGTTCGCCTGCGCCTAAAGTATGACAGGCGCGACATCTCAAAAATGCACGCTGACCCCTCTTTAGATCGGCACTTGCAAGTTGATCGTTCGTAATAATTTCTTGGGCAGAAGCCGACGGCATGAAAGCACATACCGCTAGTCCCAAAATGCCAAAAACGATTTTTTTCATGCGTCTCTCTCCATATTGCAGACCACCAAAGCTAGATAGCTCCCCCCATTTGAAGAAGACCATCAGGGCCGCACGATACTCAAACACGAGGCCATACGAAAGTCCTCGTTGGCGCAAATTGCCGCACCGCAAAATGGTGCCAAATCCTCGCAATAAAAAGTGCCGTTTGTGTGATGAGAATTGGGCGAGGATGTGGCATGCCCGAATACGTGCCCGATAGCGGGGCCATGATGGTCGGCAATCTCACTTTCGCCTCAATCGGCTACCTCAATTTTTGTCGTCGCCAACTCGAAGAGTGCTGCCAATCCGCTAACACCGCGAGTCGAGTCAAATTCACCAAAAACCTCTGTAGACAGCTCAATATTGTCAACTTAAACGTTAATATTGATATTGCTCCGCAAACGGACGTGGTGCTTTATCAGAAGCCCGAATGTTGGACCTATCCTCGGTCTAGCGGCGACTGCGAAGGCTACATGCTCCAAAAACGCAAGGATCTGATCGCTATGTCTGGTCTGCAGACTCGCTGCGCTTCACCGTTGCGCTAGAATCCAACGGCGAAGCGCATGCGGTCCTTGTTGCCGTTATAAATCGCGGAGACTACGTGCTCGACAATCAAGCTTATAAAAGTCTGCCCTGGGACTAAATACCTTACGCTTGGG
>PVBE011195678.1_pt1 | contig 21447 bp, 19 predicted proteins | sample 1631181 | NCBI WGS metagenome assembly PVBE01 (sample SAMN08397723, study PRJNA350692) | Marine metagenome, whole genome shotgun sequencing project. | isolation source: water | place: Pacific Ocean | collected 2012-04 | reverse complement strand
TCGGGATTGTCCGCCGCGATGTTGGTGCGCAGGTCCGGATCGGCGACCCGGTCGTAGAGCCGCGGCTCGGATCCATCGCGCAGGGCGATGTACCACCAAGCCGGGTCCTGGTACTGGAGGTGCTGGCCGAAGCAGCAGGTGACGTAGTCGCGGCCGGTCGACTGCCCGGCGATGGCCGGGGCCAGGTCGATACCGTCGACCGGCAGCGGCGGTTCGATGCCGAGGTGGGCCAGCACCGTCGGCATGACATCGTGGTCGTAGACATATTCTTCAACAACCCGGCCGGCACCGCTGCCGCTTGGGTCGCGGATCAGCATGATGATGTCGGTCAACTCGGGGTAGAGGTGGTCCTCGTACTTGCCGATTACGCCGCGCTCGTTCAGCGGCATGCCATGGTCGGACATCACGACCAGGAGGGTGTCGTCAAGGATGTTGAGCTCGCGGAGCTTGTCGACGAAATGTCCCAGCCAGCGGTCAACCATGGTGACCTCGCCGGCGAAGTTGGCGCGGATGTGGTTTAGCTCGGTCTCGGAAAGCAGCTCGGTCGGGCCGTAGGTGGGCCAGACGATATTCTTGCCGGCGTAGCCCGGGTCGTACATCTCGGCATACCAGGGCGGTGGGTCCCAGGGCTCGTGGGGGTCGAAGGAGTCGATGACCAGGAAGAAGTCGTCGTTCCGGTTGTCTTCAACGAACTCCATCGCGCCGCGAAAGACGCGGGGAGCGAAGTAGTCCTCTTCGTAGTGGCGCTGGCGGGTGTTGGCCAGGTAGCGGCGCAGCGACCACTCGCGCGGCGTACCGGTAAAGCCGGGGTGGATGACTTCCGACAGGTCGGCATCGGCCATGACGGTGGAGGAGCCGTGGGCGTCGCCTTCCTGGCCGCGAATCCAGTTGAACTGGTGGAACCCGCGGTGAAAGTTCATGGAGGGTTTGAACTGGTGGTAAGTGTCGGTGACGACGCCGGTGCGGTAGCCGGCGTGGGCCATGATCTCGGCCAGCGTTACCTGCTTCTCGGCCACCGGGTGCCAGCCCGGCCAGCGGACGAAATCGCCCTTGTTGGATACATGGTCGTTAAAGGGATACAGGCGGTTGCCGGTATAGATTGATTGGCGGACCTGCAAGGTGGGGAGAGCCTCAGGATAGACGTTGGTAAAACGGGCGGATTCGGCGGCCAGCGCGTCGATAGTGGGGGTGCTGATCCAGTCGTTGCCATAGCAGCCGACGTGATCACGACGGAGGGTATCGATGACGACAAGAACTACGTTCACCTGGTGTCTCCTGGACCTTCTCTTGTGATGCTCACGGCTCTCGCCTCGGCCATTATGGCGAGGAATCGAATCTGGCGTTTCGGTCATAATGCCGACGGTGGTGGATCAGCCGGGGATTTATGCTTTATGTCAAGCCCAGAGCCTTCGACCGAGCGGTTGCTGGAGACCTTCCTGGCGTTGTTGCGGGTGGACTCGTACTTCGGCGACGAGGACCGGGTGGTGGCGATTCTGACGGAGTTGCTGGAACCGGTCGGGGTGGAGTTCAAGCGCGACGCGATCGGGAACCTGCTCGGAGTGTGGCCGGGCCGGGAGAGTGACGCGGCGCCGATAATGCTGAACTCTCACATGGACACCGTGCAGTCGACGGCGAGGTTGAAGCTGGTCGTGGATGACGAAGGAGTCGGCACCGACGGCAGCACGATCCTGGGGGCGGACAACAAGGCCGGCGTGGCGGCGATCGTCGAGACGGTGCTGGCGGTTGAGGGGGCGGCGGCCGTGCACGGCCCGGTGGACCTGGTGTTCACGGTGGGTGAAGACGTGGGCCACGTGGGCTCGAAGGCGTTTGAACCGGAGTCGATTGGGGCGACGGTGGGGTTCGTACTGGATGCCGGCTCGCCGGTGGGCGACGTGGTGACTGAGGCGCCGGGGACCCGGCGGCTGCAGGCCGATTTCCACGGGCGGGCCGCCCACGCCGGGATCGAACCCGAAGCCGGGGTGAGCGCGATTTCAATAATGTCGCGAGCAATCGCCAATATGCCGCTGGGCCGGATCGACGCCGGCACGGTGGCGAACATCGGCACCGTCACCGGCGGGCAGGCGCTGAATATCGTGGCCCCGCACGCGCGACTGGAGGCTCAGGCGCGAAGCCTCAGCGAAGAGCGGTTGGACGCCCAGGTGGCGGCGATGGTCGCGGCCATGAACGTGGCCGCCGAGCACTACGGCGGGGGCGTGGACTACGTCGTCGAGCCGTTTGTGCGGGCCTACCGGCTGGGCGACGATGACCCGGCGCTGGTGCGAGCCGAAGCGGCGATCCGAGCGGCGGGACTGACGCCAAATCGCATCCCGACCGGCGGCGGCAGCGACGCCCACGAGTTCAATGCCAAGGGCATGCGGACGGTGTGCATGGGCGCCGGCTACCGAAACGCCCACGCGGTAACCGAGTTCATGCCGCACGCTGAGTTGCAGCGATTGGCCAAAGTGACGATCCAACTGGTACTGGGAGCTTGAGCGTGATGACCGAGAAGCAGCTGGCCGGCTACGGGGAATGGGAATCGCCGATCACGGCCGAGTCGATCGCCCGCGGCGGCATCCGGCTGACCGACGTGGAGACCGACGGCGACGACGTGTACTGGCAAGAGATGCGGCCGGCCGACGGGGCGCGGTACGTAATCGTGGGCGCGGCCGGGGACGTGACGCCGGCGGGGTTTAGCGCCCGATCGCTGGTGCACGAATACGGAGGCGGCGCGTTCCGGGTCTTCGACGGCGACTGCTATTTCACGAATCTTGCGGATCAGCGGGTCTACCGGCAGATCGCCGCCGGCGCGCCACTGGCGCTGACGCCGGAGGGGCGGGTGCGCTACGCCGACTTCGACCGCGACGCCGGGCGGGACCGGCTGATGGCGGTCGCCGAAGATCATTCGGCCAAAGGTGCGGAAGTGAGCAACCGGATCGTAACGATCGGGATCGATGGCGAGGCTAAGCCACGGACACTGGTGGAGGGGGCCGATTTCTATGCGAATCCGCGGGTGAGCCCGGACGGCAAGCACCTGGCCTGGCTGTGCTGGGATCACCCGAACATGCCCTGGGACGGGACCGAGTTGTGGGTGGCGGCGCTGACGGAGAACGGGGACTTAGACGAGAAGTGGCTGATCGCCGGCGGCAAATCTGAATCGGTCTTTCAGCCCGAATGGTCGCCGTTCGGGCAGCTCTATTTCGTCTCCGACCGAACCGGCTGGTGGAATCTGTACCGTAAGGGGAGCGAAACCATCGAGGCGGTGTTGCCGCGGGACGCGGAGTTCGGCCTGCCGCAGTGGGTGTTTCGGATGTCGACCTACGGATTCCTGGCCTCGGGGAAGATCGTCTGCACATTCTCCGAAGACGGAACGGAGCGGCTGGCGGTGCTGGATCCGCAATCGGGTGAGTTGACCGAAATCAAGTCCGAGTACTCGGCGTTCGGGTCGATCCGCACGGCCGGCGAGCAGGCAGTGTTCCTGGGAGCGTCGGCGACCAGGCGCTCGGCGGTGATGCGGCTGGATGTGGAGGCTGGAGAGGCGACGGAACTGAAGCGGTCGAGCGACACGGACGTGGACCCGGATTACGTAGCGGTGGCCGAGCCGGTGGCCTTTCCGACCGAGGGCGGCCGCCAGGCCTACGGTTACTACTACGCGCCGCAGAACCCACGCTTCGCCGCACCGGCCGGCGAGCTGCCGCCGCTGGTGGTGCACAGTCACGGCGGACCGACCGGCGCCACCGACGACTCGCTGAGCCTGAGCGTGCAGTACTGGACCAGCCGCGGAATCGCGGTGGTCGATGTGAACTACGGCGGCAGCACCGGCTACGGACGCGAATACCGGGAACGCCTGCAGGGCACCTGGGGAATCGTGGACGTAGAGGATTGCGCCAACGCGGCGCGCTACCTGGTGGAGCGTGGAGTAGTGGATGGCGCGCGGCTGGCCATCAGCGGCGGCAGCGCCGGAGGCTGGACCACGCTCTGTGCGCTAACCTTCACCGATGTCTTCCAGGCCGGGGCCAGTCATTTCGGGGTCAGCGACGCCGGGGCTCTGGCCCGGGATACGCACAAGTTCGAGTCGCGCTACCTGGACGGGCTGATCGGGCCGTACCCGGAACGTGAAGACCTGTACGACCAACGCTCGCCGATTGAAAACGCGGACAAGTTGTCCTGCCCGGTGATCTTCCTGCAGGGGCTGGAGGACCGGATCGTGCCACCGGATCAGTCGGCTCGCATGGCGGGGGCGATTCGCGAGAAGGGCATCCCGGTGGCACTGCTGGAATTCGAAAGCGAGCAACACGGGTTCCGCCGGGCCGAGAACGTGCAAAGGGCGCTGGAGGCCGAGTTGTACTTCTACGGGCGGGTGTTCGGGTTCGCGCCGGCGGATGCGATTGAGCCGGTGGAAATCGACAATCTGGAAAAGTAGACACAGATCTGAAGGTGGAGGCGAGCGATGGCGACTGAAATGCGTGGAATCTACCCGGTGCTGGGTTCGCCGTTTGACGAGCAGGGGCGGCTGGAACACGCCGGGCTGCGCTCGCAGGTGGACTTCTGCCTGAAGTGCGGGGCCCACGGGCTGGTCTACCCGGTACTCGGGGCGGAGTTTCAGTTCCTTTCAGAAGAAGAGCGGCAGGGCGGGCTGCGGACGGTGATCGGGACGGCAGACGGCCGCGTGCCGGTGGTGGCCGGGGTCGCCGCTCCGGCGGTGCCGCTGGCGGCGTCCTACGCCCGCGACGCGGCAACCGCCGGAGCGCAGGCGGTGATCGCGCTGCCGCCCTATGTGAGCCCGGCGACCCCGGCGGAACTGTTCGACTACTACCGGGCCATCGCGAGCGCCGGGCTGCCGGTGTTCATCCAGAACGCACAGAACGGGATGGCGGCCAGCTTCGTGGCCGAGCTGATCGATGAGATCGAGCTGATCCAGTACGTCAAGGAAGAGCAACCGCCGAGCGCCCATAACCTCTCAATCGTGCTGGAAACCCTGAAGGACAAGCCGGTCGGAGTGTTCGGCGGAGCCTTTGGTCGCTGGATGCTCTCCGAAATGGAGCGCGGCGCCTGCGGGTTCATGCCGGCCTCCGACACGGTGGACGTATTCGTGGCCATCTGGGACGCCTGGCAGGCCGGCGACAAGAAACGGGCGCGCGACATCTTCGACGCCCTCGTGCCGTTGATCAACCTCTACACGATGCTGGGCTTCGCGGCGTTCAAATACATTCTGGTCAAGCGCGGGGTCATCGCCCACGCACGCACCCGAACGCCCGGTGCGGTGGCGCTGGACGCCGCGGACGTGCGCGAGTTGGACCTGCTCTGGGAGCGCCTCGCGCCGCACCTGAAGGTCTGAGCGCCTCCGGCGCTTTCGCTAGTGGTTCTCGGACTTTAGGTCGAAGCCCAGCTCGTCGATCAGGTAGCGGCTGTTGATCTCGAGGCTCTTCGTGGGCGTCGTCTGCGAGAGGTCGATCTCAACCGTCAGCCAGCCTTCGTAGTTAGAACGGCGCAATGACTCGATGACCGCCTTGTGGTCGATGACGCCCCGGCCCAGCTCGGTGAACCAGACCAGCGGCTCGGTCCAACCCTGCTCGTTGACGATGTTGTTCTCCGGGGTGTTCATTTCCTGGGAGAAGTCCTTGATGTGCATGTAGGCGATGATCTCACCGTAGGTGTCGCAGACCTCCACCGGATCGTAGCCGGCCTTGACCATGTGCGACGGATCGACGGCGAGCTTGGCGTACTTGGTATCAACCATATCGAAAATGCGGGTGACGTCGTCGCGGTCCTGGATCAGCGCCTGCCAGTGCGGGTGGATGGCGGTGGCGACGCCCATGTCGTGGCTGGCACGGGCGATCTCGTTGACCGTGTGGGCGACCACTTCGAAGTGCTCCGGCAGCGCCGGGTCGGGTCGCGGTCGGCCGGGGCCGTAGACCAGGATGTCGGCGCCGAGCTTTTGCAAAAAACGGGCGATCCCGAGGTTGCGCTCGATGGTCTCGGCTTCGCTGCCCGGCTCGTAGCCGTTGTCGTCGCTGTATAGAGCGGCTAGTTGCAGCCCGCGGGCGTCGAGCATGGCCTTGAACTCTGCCTCGCGGCCGGCGAATTTCTGCACGACATAGGAGAAGGTCTCGGTGCCGGGATAGCCCCAGGCGCCGATATCTTCGAGGTCCTTTTCGAGGTCGCGTTTCCAGGTGCTCTGATGGACGGCGCAGCGGAAGGTGGCCATGGGCTCCGATCCTTTAGGGGGGATAGCCGGTTGGGCCTTTTTCGGACGGTTTTTCGGAGTCGGCACGCTCGCCGACAATGTCCTCATGTTCCTCGCTGAGATTTTCAATCACTTCTTCGAATGAGTCGACGATGTCGCGGGCGGCGTCACTCTTGACGACGCGATTGATGGCGTCCTCGGTCTGCTGGCCGAGTTCCTTCAGGCGGTCCTTGACGCGCTGGGCGTCCTCGCCTTCCAGGGCCTGCTCGATGTCGGCGCGGACGCCGCGCAGCTTCTGCTTGAGTTGCTCCCCGCGCTCGCCCTCAAACTCGGAACGGGCCTTGTCGGTGAATTTGTCGAGTATGTCGCGCCACGACCTCTTGTCGCTCATTGGACCCTCCTTCCGAAGGCGGGACGGGAGACTAATCTAGTTCGGCGTCGAGGACGGCGTCGGCGGCGGCCTGGCGGTGGTCGCGGAGTTTGGCGGTGAGAGCTTTGTCGGTGGTGGCCAGGATCTGGATCGCTAGCAGCGCGGCGTTGACCGCGCCGGCCTTGCCGATCGCCAGCGTGGCCACCGGGATGCCGCGCGGCATCTGCACCGTCGCAAGCAACGAGTCCAGCCCGTCCAGCGCCCAACCGGTCATTGGCACGCCGAGGACCGGCAGCACCGTTTGCGCCGCCATCGCGCCGGCCAGGTGAGCAGCACCGCCGGCGGCGGCGATGACGACTTTGATCCCGCGATCGGACGCCCCGGCGGCCCAGTCGGCCGCTTCCTTCGGGGTGCGGTGGGCGGACAGGACCTTCACCTCGTGCGCAACACCGAACTCCTCGAGGACGGCGGCGCAATTCTGCATAGTCGGCCAGTCCGAGGTGCTACCCATCACGATGCCGACCAGGGGATTCGCCATGGCTACTGTCCCTGGGCCAGGGTGTAGCCCGGCTCGCCATCGAAGGTGCAGAGGTTTTCGGTCTTGATGAAGTCCAAGCCAGCATCGGCCGCGCGCTGGAGCAGCGCGGCGATCTGCGCGTGCGAGACGGCGTTGCCGGTGTCGCCGGGCATGAAACGGCAGCGCCAGTGGTCGCCGACCTTGGTCTCCGGGAAGCCGCCGGGCCAGACCATCATCCCGCGGGTGTCGATTGTGTCCAGGGCCAGGCCGTCGCCTTCGAGCTTCTGGGCCACGGCGGCCAGGTCAGCCGGGGAGCCGGCGTCCCAGTCGAGGAAGAGATCGACGCCAACGGTTTCTTTGTTGACCGTGGCGCGCGCGACGGTCGCGCTGGTGACGGTCTGCGGCGGGGCCGACGCGTAGCCGACGGCGGGCAACTCGTTGGGCTGCTGGCCGACCCGCGCGGCTACGGCGGCGCCGAACTCACGTGTGCCGACCCTCTCGCGGCTGTGTTCTTCACTGTAGATGTCGTAGGTGTGGATGCCCTCTTCGACGGTACGCAGCCAGCCGTTGTGGACCAACTCGGCGACGTCGGGCTGACCAATGTGGACCAGCATCAGGACCGCGCCGTGCAGCAGGCCGGAGGGGTTGGCCATATTCTGGCCGGCACGCCGGGGAGCGGAGCCGTGGATCGCCTCAAACATGGCGGCGTCATCGCCGATGTTGGCGGAACCGGCCAGTCCCACCGAGCCGGCGATCTGAGCGGCGACGTCCGACAGGATATCCCCGTAGAGATTGGGCATGACGATGACGTCGAACACCCCCGGAGTGTCGGCGAGCTTGGCCGCGCCGATGTCCACGATCCAGTGCTCCGGCTCGATGTCCGGGTACTCGGGCGAAATCTCATTGAACACCCGGTGGAACAGGCCGTCGGTGAGCTTCATGATGTTGTCTTTGGTGAAGCAGGTGACCTTGGAACGGCCGTTGCGGACAGCGTATTCGAAGGCGTAGCGCACGATCCGCTCGCAGCCGGTGCGGGTGATTATTTTCAGGCACTGGGTAACTTCGGCGGTCTGCTGGTGCTCGACGCCGGCGTAGAGGTCTTCCTCGTTTTCGCGGACGATGACCACATTCATGCCCGGGTGCTTGGTCTGGATGTACGGGTGATAGGCGATGCAGGGGCGGACATTGGCGTAGAGGCCCAGGGTCTTGCGAGTGGTGACGTTGAGGCTCTTGAATCCGCCGCCCTGTGGGGTGGTGATGGGGGCCTTCAGAAACACCCGCGTGCGCCGGAGCGATTCCCAGGATTCCGGCTCGATGCCGGCGGTATGGCCGCGATTGAAGACCGCTTCGCCGATTTCGATGGTTTCGAGGTCGAGGCGAGCGCCGGCGGCCTCCAAGATTTCGAGCGTCGCGCCCATTATTTCGGGACCAATGCCATCTCCGTGGGCGACGGTTACGGGGACGTTGCTGGCCATTCAATTGCTCCATTTCCGGCCGGAACCGGCGGGGGTTCTGGTTCTGATCTGGGGGACCAATATTACAGGGGCGTTCGGGCCGCGCAACGCCGGGTCGATAGGGAACGGAGGCACTGGACGATCAGGGCGCCCAGCGGAACATCCACCACTTCTCGAAGACCCATTTCTGCCAGTGCCAAAAGCGTCCGGGCATGTTGAACTTCACCCGCGGTTTGGGTTCGGCATAGAAGTTGCCAGTGGCGCGGCCAGCGACGCCGCCACCGGTTTCCAGGAAGCACTCGCCGTGACCATAGAAGTTGGCGGTGGGCCTGTCCTTGCCGCTGAAATAGCCGGCGACACCGGCGGCGGCGGTCCTGGCCTGACCCTCGGCAAACACGCCGGCCTTGGGCAGCGGCATGCCCGACGGCGTCATGATGGCGGTGACGTCACCGATGGCGAAGACGCCCGGCACCGGGGTGGTGAGCGTGTTGTGGTTTACCGGAATCCAGCCGGCCTCGTTGGCCAGGCCAGATTCGCGAATGACCCCGGGGGTGCGGTGCGGGGGGATGCCGACCAACAGGTCGAAACCGACCCGTTCGCCGCCGGCTAGGACCACCGCTTTGCCGTCCACGTCGATGGAATCCGGGGTGAGACCGGAGCGGTAGGTGATGCGGCGCGCGGCCAGCGCCATTTCGACGATGCGGCCGAGTTCGGGCCCGGCGACCGGCATCGGTTGCGGCTCCGGGGTGATGAACTCGATCTCGACCCCGCCACGGACCCCGCGCTTGCGCAGGGCGTGGTCGATGAACATGGTGGTTTCGTAGGGGGCCGCCGGGCACTTGTAGGGGAGGCTGGAAATCATGACGACAATCTTGCCGGAGTCGAACCCGGCGACGGCGTCGCGGGTACGCTCGGCGCCTTCCAGGTCGTAGGGCGTGAGCGCCGCCTCGGCGAATCCGGGCAGCAGGTCGGGGGCCAGTTCGGCGCCCAGCGAGATGACCAGCGCGTCGTAATCAAACTCGCCGGCGTCGGTGGTCACGCGGCGGTTGTCGGTGTCGATGTCGGTCACCGCGCCAACGATGACTTCGATCCCCTTGCGGCGCAGGCGCTCCAGGTTCCTTACGATCGCGTCGAGCTTGCGGGTACCTTCCATGACCCAGAGCAGCGAGGGCGAGAAGAGATGCTTGCCGTCGCGGTCGATCAATATGACGCGATCGGACGAGCCAAGCCCTTTGCGGAGCTCTCGGGCGGCGACCACCCCACCGATGCCGCCACCGAGGACGAGGACGGTCTTGGCCATGATCGGATCCTTTCGCCGTTCGGCCGGCCGCGCAGGGGCTTCGTTGCCGCTGCCGCGCCGGAACTCCCCGCGTTACCGGGGACGGCCATTGTCGCAGATCGTGTCCGCCGGTGTCGGAGACCGAACCGGCTCAGTCGGGGCCTAGCGACGGCCAAGGCGGGAAGGGATCGTCCAGCGCGGCCCAGCCGGCCGCGCCGGATTCCATCTCCGCATCGGTGACCAGGCAGCCGTCGAGGGAAGCAACCAGCGCGGGGCGGTCCATGCCGACTCCGATGAGCACCATCTCCTGGCGGCGATCGCCGTGGTTGCCGTGCATCTGCTGCTCAATGTAGGCGCGGTTGTCGGAATCGTCGGGCCAGTCGGTTTCGGGGACCGTGGCCCACCAGGTGCCGGCCGGCGAGATGTTGATGACGCCGCCGGCCTGCGACCAGAGCCCGACATGGTCGGTGCGGGTGGCCAGCCAGATGAAACCCTTGGAGCGCAAGACGTGATGGAGTCCGTCGGCATTCAGGAGATCGGCCAGCCGGCAGGGATGGAAAGGCCGGCGGGCGCGGTAGACAAAGGTGGCGATGCCATAGCGCTCGAACTGGTGCTCTTCGCCGTCGTGGTCGTGATCATGGTCGTGCTCGGCTTCGACACCCAGGGCGCGGACCCAGCCGGACGATTGACTCACGTCGTCCAGGTCGAAAAGGCCGGTGTTGAGGATGCTCTCCAGCGGCACCCGCCCGTGCTCGGCGGAAAGGATCTTGGCGCCGGGGTTGAGTTCGGCGAGCAGCGCGGCCAGGCCTTCGACTTCCTCGGCGTCGATCAGGTCGGTCTTGTTGACGACGATGACGTTGGCGAACTCGATCTGCTCGACCAGGAGTTCGGCGATGTCGCGGTGCTCGTCTTCAACCTCGCCTTCGATTTCGAGATCGCCGATTTCGTCCAGCGAGCCGAAGTCTTCCAGGAAGCTGCCGGCGTCGACGACCGTGACCAGGGTGTCCAGGCGGGCGATGTCGTTGAGAGCGCGGCCGGCCGAGTCGGGAAAGGTGAAGGTCTGCGCGACCGGCATCGGCTCGGAGACGCCGGTGGGCTCGATGAGCAGGTAGTCGAATTCGCCGCGCCGGGCCAGACCGACGACCTCCAGCAGCAGGTCATCGCGCAGCCCGCAGCAGACGCAGCCGTTGCTGAGCTGGACGACCTTGTCATCAACCCGGCTGAAGCCGCCTTCGCCGAGCAGCTGGGCGTCGATGTTGATCTCGCTCATGTCGTTGACGATCACCGCCACCTTCAGGCCCTCGCGGTTGTTGAGGACGTGGTTGAGCAGGGTGGTCTTGCCGGCGCCGAGGAAACCGGAGACGACGGTGACGGGGAATTGTTTGAACGTCGCGTCAGTCATGCGGCGGTCATCTGGCGCGATCGCGAACGGCGTCGGGCAGGGCCGGAGGAACGTTAAGCGGCAACCGGCCGAGGGCGAATAGAACCAGGGCGATGAAGGCCGGCACGCCGGCTATCACCGAAATCCATTGGGCCTGGCTCAGCCCGCCGTAGTAGTCATCGACGCGCAAGAAGGTGAGCCCAAAACGGCCGACCGAGTAGAGGAAGAGATAGCCGGCGAAGACGACACCGGAACCGCCCCAGCGCTTCACCAGCCAGATGAGAATCAGCAGGATGAAGCCGTTGAGGATCATCTCGTAAACCGGCGAGGGGTGGGCGGGAAAATTGACGCGGTTGGCCGTGTTAGGGCTGGTGTAGAGGAAGGCCCAGGGGAGATCGCTGGGGGCCCGGGTGTGCTCGCCGTTGACCACGTTGGCCATGCGGCCGACCATCTGCCCGGCGATGAGCCCCATACTGCCGACTTCGAGCAGGGGTATCTTCGGCAATTTGTAGTAGATCGCCATTCCGACACCGCCGACCATGCCACCGATGATGCTGCCCCAGACCGAGCCGCCGCCCTTCCACATCTGGAAGGCGGTCCACGGGTCGCGGGAGTAGTTGTCGCTCCACTCCTCGGCGACGTGCAGGACCCGGGTGCCGATGACGCCGCAGATGATGGCGACCAGCGCGATCTGGTCGACCGCGTCCTCGGTGATCCCGGCGCGGCGGGCGAAGCGACGGGCGATCCACCAGCCGAATCCGATGCCGGCGACGATGATCAGCCCGTACCAGCGCATGGTTAGCGGTCCGATGTGGAACTCGGGCGCGAACGGTATCTCGATTACGGGGTTGATAGTGGCGGCCTCCGATGGCGGCGTGGGACGGGATGGACAAGGCTACCACCCGGGAGCGGGGAGCGGCCGGTGGGATTGCTTACGGCAAACCGGAGCAGAGGTCAGCGCGGGGGCCGGTGAGGATGTCCAGGCTGAGCGCGGTGGCGGTCGGCACGTAGCCGGTCAGTTCGACATAGCCGCGGCCCCGCGCGCCTTCTTCGCCGACCGCGAGGACGGCCCCCTCCCAGTAGATGTTGCCGGTGGTGGCGCGGGCGTCGAGTTCCTGGTCGGCGAGGGCGGGCCGGAGTTCCAGATCGATGGCTTCGTCCGGGATCACCAAGCGCCAGCGCGACGGGTAGACGGCGCCGGTGGCCGGGCTGAGCCACTCATCGAGCGCCTCGATTTCAAATTCGCCGGCCTCCAGGTGGAGAGCGACGCCGTCAGCGGAGACGAAGGTGGCGTACTCGAGGACGATCCGGCCTTCCTCGCCGCGCACGACCGAGGCCGTGAAGTCGCGGCCGTCATCGAGTTGCAGACTGAACCAGTCCCACCCACCGGCACCGACCGAGATGAAGTCGCCCCACTGGTGGTCCATCCAGGCTCGACCGTGGACTTCGGCCGGGCCGCCGGCGCCGGACAGCTCGCCGGACACGTCCAGCCGGGTATAGGAGTAGTAATAGCTCCAGCCGTAGGGTGCGAAGTCCAGCAACCCGTCACGGTTGTGGATCGCCGCCGGCTTGACCGGGCTCAGGTGGAGGGTGAGTTTGCGGTCGGGCAATTGGGCGGCGAAGGCGAACGCACCGTCGGCCTGGCCCAGCGTCCAGCCGCCCACGCAGAGGTCGAGTCCGGCCGCCTGCCGGGAACCGTGCGCGAAGGACGTGCGCTGGTCGTAGGCGAATTCGCCGGCGGCCGGATCGGTGAGCGCGAAGTGAGCGGCGTAGGCGATCTCGCCGCCACGGTCGGCCTGGAAGATCACGAACTCGAAGCCGTACTCGCCGCCGGTGTCATCGGTGAGATGGCCGGTGAAGTACCACCATTCGGAGAGGTTGTGGTGCGGGGCATGGTCGGCCGGGAGGCTGATGGGCGGCAGGGCGGCCGGGCTGGTGGTAGCGGGAGGCGCATCGGCGAGCGGGGCGAAATCGCGGGCGCAGGCGACCAGGGTCAGGGCGAAAAGAGCGGTGACGAGCAGGACAGGCAGCCGCTGCTGGTTGATCATCTGGCCCCTCGACACAACCACCCCGGGGCCCACCAGTTCCACTCGCCCAGCAACTTCATCGTCGCCGGGACCAGGAGGGTGCGCACGACCGTGGCGTCGATGAAGATCGCCACCGCTGCGCCCAATCCGACGGCCTTGATGAGCACAATGTCAGCGGTGACGAAGGCCAGGCTGACGACGATGACGACCGTCGCCGCGCTGGTGATGACCCGCCCGCTGCGCTCCAGTCCCAGCGCCACTGCCTCGGTGTTGCTACTGCCGGAGTCGTGGGCTTCCTTGACCCGGACCAGCAGGAAGACTTCGTAGTCCATGCTGAGCCCGAACAGCAGCGCGAACATCAGCACCGGCAAGGTCGCCTCGACGTAGCCGAGCGGCTCAAAACGGAAGACGCCAGCGAGCCAGCCGTCCTGGAACACCAGGACCAGCATGCCGAAGCTGGCCGCCAGGCTGAGGGTGTTCATGAAGACGGCCTTGAGCGGTAGCAGGATCGAACGGAACAGCGCCAGCAGGACCAGGTAGCTGACCAGTAGAATCAGCGCCACCGCCTTCGGGAAATCTTCGTAGAGGCGATCGGAGAAGTCGCTGAGGCCGGCCGCGCCGCCGCCGACCAGCAGGTCCAGCCCGTGGCGGTCGCGGTACTCGCGGAGGGCGTCAACCAGGCCGCGAGCCTCGGGGGAGGCGGCCGGGGCGCGCGGCTCGATGGACATCACGACGGTGTGGCCGCGGGTGAAGACGGCCGCGAAACCGGCCGCGTAGGGATCAGCGATGCGGTCCGGATCGGCGTAGAGCAGGCGGTATTCGTCCAGCGTGATGCGCGGGTCCAGATTCAGCGGGCCGCGCACACGGGCTACCCGGGGGTCGTTTTCGAGCGCAATTCCGAGTCGGTACAGAGCGTTGATGCCCTCCGGTCCGAGGGCCCCACCCTCGAAACGGGCGACGATAAAACTCGGGGCGATGTGGCCGACGCCGAATTCGCGGCTCATCAGGTCATACACCTGCCGGGATTCGCTGTCCGGGGTCAACACACCGGCATCAGGGGCGTTGACGCGGATGCGCAGCAACGGCGCGCCCATCAACAGCAGGAACAGCCCGACCAGCAGGAAGACCAGACCGGCGCGGCGCATAACGAAGCGAGCGAGTCGCGCCCAGCCGTCGCGGACGCCGAAGCGCGGCCGCCAGACCCGCCCGCGGTCGATGTTGGGACCCAGTACCGCCAGGATCGCCGGGACCAGGGTGGTGGCGGCAAGCACCGCGATGACCGTCACCACCGTACCGCCGATGCCGATCGAGCGCAGCATCATGAACTCGAACATCGTCAGCGACGACAGCCCGATCATCACCGCCAGGCCCGAAAAGAGCACCGCCCGCCCGGCCGTGGCCAGGGTGACCGCCACCGCGTCCTCGGGACTCAGTCCACGGGCCCGTTCCTCGCGAAAGCGGCTGACCAGAAAGAGCGAGTAGTCGGCACCGAGACCCAACCCGACCAGCGTGACCACGTTGAGCGCGAAGATCGAGAAGCTGGCCACCTGGCCGAGCAGGAAGATCGCCGCCAGGCCGACGATGACGCTGACCCCACCGGAGATCACCGGGACGCCGGCCGCCACCAGCGAACCGAAGACCAGCAGCAGCGCCAGCAGGGCGAACGGCAGGCCGATGGCCTCGGCCCGGCGCAGGTCATTTTCGCTGGTGGATTGGATGTCTTCGTAGAAGGCAGCCGCCCCGGAGACGTGTATTTCGATTTCGATCGGCGCCAGCGCGGCGCGGATGTCGGGGACGATCCGGTGGGCGCGCTCGTCGTCGATATCAACCACCACGGCCACATAGGCGGTGTGGCCACGTGGTGCCACCTGCGAGGGGTTGTCCCAGAAGGGCAGCACCTGCTGGACGTAGTCGAGTCCGGTGAGCGGGTGCAGCGCCGTGCGCGCCGCTTCGACAAACGCCGGATCGGTGGCGGCCAGTTCTTCGGAATGAAAGACAACGCTGACGGCCGAGCCCGGCGAGCCGAAGCCCTCCTGGTAGCGCGCGAAGGCGATCTCGGACTCGAGCCCGGCGGCCGAGAAACCGCCGGCCCGCAGGACCGAGCCGACTCGCGGAGCCAGCAGCAGCGAGAGCGCCACCAGCAGCGCCCACAGGCCGATCACATACCAGCGGCGGCGAGCAAGAAAGCGGCCGAGGTTCTCAAGCAAGTTCGGTGGCTCCGGGGAGGGGGATCGGGCAGGGGTCCAGAATAGCGGTCCGGGGACTCTAGGCGGCGATCGTTTGCACGAGCATGAGAGCGGCGAGGACGATGAACAGGCCGACCATTGCCTTGCGCATGAATTCCATGGGGATAACGGCGGCCAGGCGGGCGCCGGCCTGGGAGCCGAGCAGAGTGCCAACGGCGCGGACGATGGCGATGGACCAGTTGATCTGGGCGGCGGGGAGGCGGATGAGGGCGGCGACGGTGCTGGTGCCGACCACCGTGACTACGCTGGTGGAGATGCAGACCCGGAGTGGCACGCCGATGATGCGGCGGAGGAAGGGGATGTTTAGTTCGCCGCCGTCAGCGAGGTAGCTGTAGATGCGGCCGCGGGCGGCGGTGAGGCAGGCGATTGCCAGGTCGTTACCGGTGCGCTCACGGCGCAGGGTGGCGCTGGCGACGAAGAGCGTGGCAGCAGCGACGGCGGCGATCAGGATCCCGAACCAGGCGATGGCGTCGGCCTCGGCGGCTAGAAGGTAGCCGGCGAGCGCCACAGTGACCAGCACCACGGCAACGGAGAGGGTGCTTACGCTACGCATGCCATCCTCTCGCTCCTCACCCGACCCGAAAGTCTTCTACCCGCGACCCGATAATAGTCCCCGGACTCAGTGACAATACTTCCGTTCTGTCGGCCGGCGGCGCGTCTAGTCGGGCAGGATCGCCACCGCACGGATCGGCGATCCACTGCCATCCTTGATCGGCAACGGCAGACCGATGAATTCAAACCGGCTACGCGAGATGTCTTCGAGACGGACTAGGTTCTCGATGATGTAGACCGGTTCCTTGCCGATCCACGGGCGCAGCAGGAAATTGACATGCGCGGAGAGGACCTGGTTGGTGTCCAGGTTGGCGGTGTCAACGCCGATCAGGACGACCTTCCGCTCGAGGAACCAAGCCGGCGCGTGGTAGCCGAGCCCGGGGTGGATGGGCGCGTAGTTGGCGGTACTGGCGTCGGGCCCGTAGGCGTTGGCGGCGGCATGGCCGGTGTGCAGAATCACGATGTCGCCGGGGCGCACGGTATCGCCGGAGCGGGCTTCGGCGGCGTCCAGGTCTTCCGACGTGATGACGTGGCCCCAGTCGTCGCCGACCTCGGGCCGCAGATCCAGCAGGATCGCGTCACCTATGCAGATTTCGACCGGGATGGTGGTGGCGTCGCCGGCCTCGGGTCGGCCGTCGAAGTGCAGCGGCGCGTCGATGTGGGTGCCCATGTGGGTGCCAAAGAGCACCTGCTCGCTCTGCTGGCCATGGCCCTGTCCGTGCTGGCCGGCCTCCGGAGGCAGACCGTCAAAAAGAGGCGGCAGGTCGCCGCTCCAGAGGTGCTCCTGGTACCACTGGGTAACGTTGTGAGTCTGATTGGTCCAGAGCAGCGGGGCGCGGGGGTGGAAGGGGGCGTTCTGGACCATGCCTTCTTCGATGGTGGCGGTCAGGTCGATGATCTGGCGGGGCATGGGCCGGTTCCTTTCCAATGAATTGATTCTGCGCAATCAGTCCTGGGGCACCAGGCAATCGCCGAATACCCATCCCTCGCGCGCCTCGGGCAGGTCCTCGCTGCGCGATTCGAGCGTCGCCCCGGGCAGTTCGCGGACCGTCGCCTGGAGTCCGCGCCACTCGTCGATCCCTTCGAAGCCCGAAGACCGCTCGGTCAGCCCTTCAATGAAGTAGTGGGTGGGGATGACGACGCACGGATCGAGACGGTTGGCCAGGCGCTCAGCCTCGGCGGCGCTGAGGATCAGGCCGGCGTCTTCGACCGGCACCACCAGGATGTCGAGCCGGCCGATTTCGTTGCGCAGGCACTCCGACAAATTCGCCTCGTTGTCACCCATCAGCCCGATGCGTAAACCGGCCGTTTCGAGGACGAAGATGGTATTGAAGTAGTCGATGTCGCGGCCGAAGCGAGCCGAGTGCCGGCCGGTAAGCCCGCGGATGCGGAAGTCGAGGCCGGCAAGTTCGCCCTCAGCGTCGAGAAGTCGCGGTTGGCCGAGCGCAGACTCGGAGCGGTCATGGTCGGCGTGGGGATGGCTGACCAGCAACACATCGGCCGCGACGTTCGCGCACTCTCGCTTGAACCACTGGCGGCCGTCGGGCCAGTTGCGGTAGGGATCGACCAGGATGCGCTGCCCGGCCGGGGTGGTGAAGCGGAAGGCACAGTGGCCCAGGTAGTCGATGGTGAGCGCACCGGTTGTTTCACTCATATCGGCGACCTCACGGTTGGCGGCGGTGGACTCGGGGCCATTATCCCCCACCGTCCCGGCGAGTGCCGTCAGGGAGTCACCACGGCCTTGATGCACTCGTCCTTGGCGTCGCGGGCGAACTGCAGGGCGGCTTCGGCCTCATCCAGCGTGAAGTGCCGCGAGATGAGCTTCGCGACGTCGATCTTGCCGGCGGCGACCAACTCGATCCCCCGGGCATAGGTGTGAGCGTAGCGGAACGAGCCGACGACATCGAGTTGCTTGATGATGAATTCGTTGGTGTCGATGGCGACGACCTCGGCGGCGACGTGGCCGACCAGGACGATCGTGGCCCCGGGAGCGGCGATGCGGGTCGTGGCGGTCGTGGCGGATTCCGCGCCGGCGGTCTCGATGACGATGTCGAAGCGGCCGGCGTAGTCGGTTTCGAGCGCGATCCGGGCGACGTTGACCGCCGCCACGGCGCCCAATTCCATAGCCTTCGCGACCCGGCTGTCGAGGATGTCAAAGAGGGTGACATCGGTGATGCCCTGAGCGGTGAGGGCCAGCAGGACGGCCAGCCCGATGGGGCCGGCGCCCAGCACGGCGACGCGCTGCCCGGAGCGGGCGCCGGAGCGCTCAACCGAAAACAACCCGACCGATAACGGCTCCATCATCGCGGCTTCGTCGAAGGTCATCGAGTCGGGGATCTTGTAGCAGTAGGCGGCCGGGTGGGCGATGTACTCGCAGAAGGCACCGTGGACCGGCGGGGTCGCCATGAAGACGACATCGGGGCAGAGGTTGTAGCGGCCGGAGCGGCAGTAGTAGCATTCGGCGCAGGGGACACCGGGCTCCATGGAGACCCGGTCGCCTAGAAGAAGATCGGAGACCTCAGCGCCGACTTCCACGACCTCACCGGCCGACTCGTGTCCCAGGATGAGCGGCTCTTCGACGACAAACGAGCCGATACGGCCGTGCTCATAGTAATGAACATCGGAGGCGCAGACGCCGACCGAGGCGACCTTCACCAGAACGTCGCGGGGACCCGGGGCGGGCCGAGAGATGTTGCGGATGGAGACCTGATTGGCGCGGTCGAGGTAGGCGGCTTTCATGATTTGACCTGCGGTTTAGTAGCGCCGGGCGGCGAGGACTTTGTCCGGTGTTGCTGCCGGTATTATGCTCCGCTTCACGGACCCGATGACGCTGGAGATTGCGTTTCCTGGCGATGAACGAGCCTACACAGACACCTGAACCCGAGGAGGAGCACAGGCGACGGCGGCGGGTGGTGCTGGTGATCCAGCTGGTGACGCTGGTGACGGTGCTGGGAGTATCGGTGGCGGCGATCCCGCTGGCCGACGCCCTGATGCGGATCAGACCGAGGGATACCTGGCGCTATTCATAGCGGCGGTGCTGAGCGGGACGCTGTTCATGTTGCCGGGGTTTGGCTGGACCGCCATCGGGGCCTATGCAATCGCCTTCGAGAACTGGTGGCTGCCGGCGATCATCGGGACGACTGGCCAGGTGATCGGCGAGATGTACTCCTATTTCCTCGGGTATACCGGCTCGCGCTGGATTCAACGCAACCGCTGGTACTTTCGCATCCAGGGCTTCCTGCGGATTCACGGATTCGTGACGATCCTGGTCCTCGCGGCTACGCCAAATCCGATCTTCGACATCGCCGGGGCGGTGGCCGGGGCGGCGCGGTTCGGCTGGCAACGCTTCATCGTCGCCTCCTGGCTCGGGCGGCTGGCGAAGAACGTGGCGATCTCGGCGCTGGCGGTCCTGGGGGCGGACGTAATCCTGGACATCATCGGTGCCTAAGGCACACTCCATTCTGAATCCGTATTCGCGAAGTGGTGCGATCGGCATACCCCGGGGCTGATGCTGGCTCCCATACCCTGATGGTGTTGATGCGATCGCCGGTTCGCGATTCGAGCGCAAGTAAGTTGGCAACCCGGTGCAGGGACTACATCGCGACACTTGCCCCGGTTCCGGGTAGCCGCTCATAATCCAGACCGCGTTGTCGTGGTGTGACCGGGAGCCGGTAGATATGAAGATCGCCGTGGGGCAGCTGCGAAGTCTGGATAACGAGGCACTGGCCTACGCGGCGCAGTTGGGGGCGACCGGAATTCAGCTGAACAACCCGGACCTGCCCGGCGCAGAGCGCTGGGAGTTCATGGACCTGCTGAACCTGCGTACGCGGGTCGAGGACGCCGGACTCGAACTGTTCGCCCTCGAAAACACGCCGAACTCGTTCTTCGATAAGGCGATGCTCGGCCTGCCGGGCCGCGACGAGCAGATCGAGAACTACGTCGAAACGATTCGCAACCTGGGCCGGGCCGGCGTCCCGATCCTGGGTTTCCACTGGATGCCGAACTCGGTCTGGCGGACCTCGCGGACGACCCCGGGGCGGGGCGGGGCGCAGGTGACCTCGTTCGACATGGACCTGGCCGCCGACGCGCCGCTGTCGTTCGACCGCGAGTACAGCGCCGACGAGATGTGGGCAAACCTTGAATACTTCCTGAAGGCAGTCGTGCCGGTGGCCGAGGAGGCCGGCGTCAAACTGGCGGCGCACCCGGACGACCCGCCGGTCGAATCGCTGGGCGGGGTGGCGCGGATATTGAAGGATCGCAAAGGTTTCGAGCGGATGCTGGCCATCGTCGACAGCCCCAACCTGGGCCTGGACTTCTGCATGGGCTGCTGGTCGGAAATGATGGGGATGCAGTGCCTGGAGGCGATTCGCGACCTCGCCGGGCGCGACAAGATCTTCTACCTGCACTTCCGCGACGTGCAGGGGACCGCCGGCAAGTTCCAGGAGTGCTTCCTGGGCGAGGGCAACGTGGACGTGGCCGAAGCCATCCGCACACTCCGCACGGCCGGATTCGACGGCTACCTACTGGACGACCACGTGCCCGGCATCGTCAACGACGCCGGCTACGGCTACCGCGCAAGAGCACACGCAATCGGCTACATTCAGGGACTTGTCGCCGGGACCGCATAGATGAGCGGGAAAAGGGAGCGCCACGTATGAGAATCCTACGACCGTCGCAGGTGAAGTTCGGGACCGAGGCCGAGCCGGGACGCGACTACGGCGACCGCGTGCGCCCGAAACCGCCCCGGATCTACAACGGCCTGCGCGGGGTGCGGACCTGGAACAAGGACAAGGCTTGGGCCGGCTACACCCTGTTTTCGTCGGCGTTCGGGGACACCTCTTACCTGGTCGACATGAACGGAAGGGTGGTGCATTCGTGGCCGGTGGTGCACAACCAGTGGGGCGAGTTGAACCCGGACGGATCGCTGTTCTGGGACAACTACTTCGGCGGGCTGTTCGAGTCCGACGTCGACGGCAACCTTGTGTGGACCTGGCACGGGCGCGTGCATCACGACTACCACCGCTACCCGGACCGCGACGCCATCGTGACGCTGTTCCAGCGCGACGCCGACCGGCCGGACATCTTCAGCCGCGGGCCGATCCAGGACGACCTGATCTTGCAGATCGACCGCGACAGCATCGTGCACTGGGAATGGCACCTGAGCGATCACATCGATGAGCTGGTCGAACTGGGCGGGCTGGAGCTGCCGCGTAACCAGGCCGACTGGGCACACACGAATACACTGACGGTGCTGCCGGACAACCCGATCGGCCGCGAGGACGTCCGGTTCCGTGAGGGCAATTTCCTGCTGAGCCACCGCTCGCTGGACATCATCTCGATCGTCGACCAGGACTCCAAAGACATCGTCTGGGCCTGGGGCCTGGGCACGCTGGACGGCCAGCACCAATCACAAATGCTGGACAACGGTCACATCCTG
>PVBE010916282.1_pt1 | contig 21447 bp, 18 predicted proteins | sample 1631181 | NCBI WGS metagenome assembly PVBE01 (sample SAMN08397723, study PRJNA350692) | Marine metagenome, whole genome shotgun sequencing project. | isolation source: water | place: Pacific Ocean | collected 2012-04 | reverse complement strand
GGACTGCTACCTGCCGGCCCTCGACGCCGTGCTCCAGGCCCGCCAGCCCCGCCTGACCCTCGTGGCCCACACCGCCGCGGGCATGGACCTCGCCCCGGCCCTGGCCGCCCGCTGTGGCCTGCCCCTGGTCACCGACTGCCTGCACCTGGCCCTGGACGGCGACGGCCTGAGCGCCACGCGGCAGGTCTACGGCGGCAAGCTGCAGGAGCGGCTGACCCTGGCGACCGCCGAGCGGTACCTGGCCAGCGTCAGGCCCGGGTGCCACGCCGCCGCGCCCGCCGCCGCCTGCGCCCCGCAGCCCGTGGCCCCGCCGGACTGGAGCGTTCGTCGAGGCCGGCGCTTCCTCGGCTACGTCGACGCCGCGCTCGAGGACGTGGACATCACCGCCGCGCCGGTGCTGGTCTCGGTGGGCCGCGGCGTGGGTAAGCAGGAGAAGATGGCCACCGTGGAGGCCTTCGCCGAAGCCATCGGCGCCACCCTCTCCTGCTCCCGCCCGGTGGCCGACAAGGGCTGGCTGCCCAAGAGCCGCCAGGTCGGCACGTCGGGCCAGGTGGTGCGCCCCAGGGTCTACGTCGCCCTCGGCATCAGCGGGGCCTACCAGCACGTGGCGGGCATGAGCAACGCCGACACCATCATCGCCGTCAACAGCGACCCGGCGGCGCCCATCTTCGAGGTGGCGCACCACGGGATCGTGGCGGACATCTTCGAGGTCCTGCCGAGGCTGCAGGAAAAGCTCGCAGGGAGGTAGCCATGGACTTTTCGTTGAGCCGTGAGCAACGGGACATCAAGAGCGCGGCCCGGGAGTTCGCCCAGGGGGAGTTCACCCTGGAGCGGGCCATGGGGTACGAGCAGGCGCACCAGTTCCCCCGAAAGCTGTACCGCAAGGCCGGCGAGCTCGGCTTCATCGGCCTGGACTACCCCGAGGAGGTGGGCGGCGGCGCCCTGGGGGTCACCGAAAACGCGCTGGTCATCGAGGAGTTTTGCAAGGCGGACTCCGGCATCGGCCTGGCGATCCACCTGTCGTACCTGCCGGCCAAGATCATCAAGCTCTTCGGCACGGCGCAGCAGCACGAAAAGTACCTCGCCCCCCTGGTCGCCGGCGAGCAGGTCTCGGCCATCTCACTCACCGAGCCGGACCACGGCTGCGATTTGACCCGCATGAACACCACGGTGGAGGCCCGCGGCGACCGGCTGGTGCTCAACGGCACCAAGATCTTCACCACCAACGCCTCCTACGCCGACTACTTCGTGGTGCTCTGCCAGGAGGATCCCGACGCCGGCCCCGGCAAGGGCATGACCACCGTATTGGTCGACCGCGACCCGCAGAGCTGGCTCGGCGGCGAGCTGGAGATCGAGGAGCTGCCAAACAAGATGGGCCTGCGCATGACCTCCAGCGGCGAGCTGATCTTCAAGGACCTCGAGGTGCCGGCGGCCAACGTGCTCGGCGAGCGCGGGCGCGGCCTGCTCAACGTGCTCAACTTCCTCGACCAGAGCCGCATCGAGATCGCGGCCCAGTCCCTGGGCATCGCCGAGGGCGCCTACCTCAAGGCCCTGGCCCACGCCAAGGGGCGGACCCAGTTCGGCCAGCCGATCATCGACTACCAGGCCATCGGCCATATGCTGGCCCGTATGTGGAGCAAGCTGCAGTCGGCCAAGTGGAACACCTACTACGCCGCCTGGTCCTGCGACCAGCAGTCCAAAAAGACCGCCCACGTGGTGCCGCTGCTGACCTCCATGGTCAAGCACTACGTGCCCGAGACGGCCAAGGAGATCCTCGACGACGCCATCACCATCTTCGGCGGCTACGGCTACTTCCTCGAACAGGACGTGGAGCGCCGCTACCGCGACAACCGCATCATCGAGATCTATGAGGGCACCGTGCAGGTGCAGCTCAACAACATGGTGCGGGTGCTCAAGAAGCTGAACCCGGACTACATCGACGCCCACCTGCTGTAAAACGCCCACGTCAAGGGCCCGGGTCCCCTGGCCATGGTCTGGAAGCTCAATCCAAACGGGCAGTGAGCCGGGCAGGCGCCGAGGTGGCCTCCGGTCGCGGGGTCGTGATATTTTTCGTGTATCACAAGGGCAACGGGCAAAAAGAAACGCGTGTTCTGGGTTGTGGTTGCGGCCGCGGCCGCAGCGGCCGTGGCGCTCGCAGCGTGGCACGTTGCCTCGCCAGGCGGCCCCGCGGATCATGACGGGGACGGGTACGTGGCCTGGCACCAGGCCGAGGACCCCGCCCTGGCCGACTGCGACGACGGCGATCCCCGGGTGACGCCGGCCTCGGAGCGCTTCATCCCGGCGGGCGCCTTTTGGCGAGGCAAGGTTGGCGTGCACGGGGCGGCGCCGGCGGCCAGCGTCCACGTCTCGGGGTACTGCATCGACGTCCACGAGGTGACCAACCTGCAGTTCGCCCGCTTCCTCTCCAGCGTCGAGGACTGGAAGGCCAAGCAGCTCTACGACCACATCGACGGCGACGACGCGGTGGCCTCGCGGCTGACCTCCTTCAAGGGCAAGGTCACCCTGTCGGACAACAAGTACGCCCGCCACCCGGTGACCGAGGTGACCTGGGCCGGGGCCTCGGCCTACTGCCGTGGTCAGGGACAGCGGCTGCCCTCCGAGGCCGAGTGGGAGAAGGGCGCCCGGGGCGGCGCCGACCGCCGCGCCTACCCCTGGGGCGACCAGCAGCCGGACTGCGAGCGGGCCAACTTCAGCACCATCGAGTACACCAAAAAGCCCGCGTTCAAAAAGATCACTCACTGCGTGGGGGACACGCGCCCGGTGGGCAGCTACGTCAAGGGGCGCTCGCCCTACGGCCTGTACGACATGGCGGGCAACGTGGCTGAGTACGTGGCCGACCGCTACCAGAAGGACTACTACGCCCAGGCCGCGTCCCGGCGGGATCCGAAGGGGCCGTCCAAAGGCTTCGCCACGGACGAGGTCAACCCCAGGGGCTTCGAGGCCGTGGTCACCCGGGGCGGCGGCTGGGCCGGCGACGACCAGATGCTGCGCGTCTTCGATCGGCACCCGGACCCCATCGCGGGTTCCAGCAACGGCGTGGGCTTCCGCTGCGCGCGCACGCCGGCCCGCGCCGATGAGCAGGCGACGAGGTGAGGGGTCTGGAGGGCCGCCGCGCGGTACGGTACAGTCGCCCCATGCGGTGGCTGTGGCTCCATTCGACCGTGCTCATGCTGTTCGCGGGGCCCGCCCTGGCGCAGCAGCCGGGACCCGCGGAGCCGCCGCCGCCCACGGACATCGAGGACGTCGACGCGCCGGCGCCCGCCCCTGCCCCGGATCAGGAGCCTGAGGCGGTGACCTTCGAGCAGCTCCGCGCCCGGCTGGCCACGGGCGACACGGGCCAGCGCAAGTCCGCCGCCATCGACCTCGGACTGCTGGGGGATCGCCGCGCGGTGCACCTGCTGATCAGCGCCCTGCGCGGCGACCGCGCGGCCCTGGTGCGCGCCGCCGCCGCCCGTGCCCTGGGCACGCTCAGGGCTCGGAAGGGGGTGGCGCCTCTGCGCCGCGCCGCCTCCGCCGACCCCGACCCGCGGGTGCAGACCTCGGCCCGCACCGCCCTGACCGGCATGGGCCGCTCCGTCCGCGCGCCCCGCGCGCAGCCACCGCCACGCAAGGCGCGCCCGCGCCGGGGAACCGCCCACTCGCCCGCGAGGGCGGCCTACCAGTCGGGACGGCGCCTGCGCCTGAGCGGCATCGTGATCCTGGCCGTGGGCGGCGGCCTCGGTCTGCTGGTGGGGGCGCTCACCGCCGCGGCCCACGGGCAGTGCATGGACGAGTACCCGGCCGCCTTCCCCGACGAGCACAAGGTCCACTGCACCAACAGCCTCCACGCGGCGATCGTCGGCTTCTCCCTGGCGGGGGCGTCCCTGGGCGCGGGCGTGCCGATGTGGTTGGTCGGCGCGCGGCGTATGGCGGCCAGTGGCCAGCAGAAGAAGACGGCGCTCGTGCCGGGGGTGGGCCTGTCCACCGACCGCGTGGTGCTCCGCTGGCGATTCTGAGCAGTACCGCAGAAGATCCACTTTCTTGGCGCTCACGCCGCTGTTCGGTTACATTCTCAGGAGGGACATGATGATCAACAGATGGGAACGTGTTGTGGTGGTCGTGGTGACGCTCGTCGTGCTGGGCGTGTCGCCGGCGCGTGGCCAGGCCCCGGCGGGCTCCAGCTTCGAGCAGCTCTCCGAACAGCTCAAGTCGGGCAGCGCCCCCAAGCGCCAGGCCGCGGCGGTCTGGCTGGGGCAGATGGGCGACATGCGCGCGGTGCCGCCGCTGATCGGGGCTCTGGAGCGAGATCAGGAGGCCGACGTGCGCGCCGCCGCCGCCCGGGCCCTGGGCATGTTGCGCGCCCGCGCCGCCATCACCGCGCTGCAGCGCGCTGGCCGCTACGACCCGATCCGCAAGGTGCGGGACGACACCGCCGCGGCGCTGACCCGCATCGGCGACGTGCCGGCGCTGGCCGGAGACGACGCCTCGGGCAAGAAGCGCTACGCCCCGGACCCCGAACGCAACCCGGCCTACCGCTCGGCCCGCAGCAGACGGCTGGCGGGCATCCTGGTGACGTCGGTGGGCGGCGGCGTGGGGGCGCTGGTGGGGCTGCTCGGCCTGGCCAGCTTCGTGGACTGCAAGGACAACCCCTACCGCTACGCCTCGGACTGCGGCGGCTCTCTGGCCACCGGCATCGTCGGCGGGGTGGTGCTCGGCGCGTCACTGGCCGTGGGCATCCCGCTGTGGATCGGCGGCAAGCGCCGCATGGAGGCCATCGAAAAGGGCGAGCCCGCGAGCCTGGTGCCGCGGGTCAACGTGGCGGTCAGCGACCGGCAGGGTCACATCACCTTTCGCTGGCGATTCTGACCTGCCTGACGGTAAAGTTATAATTCGTTGAATTGCGGCGAGAGGCGGACCATGAAGCCCATGAAGGCGGCCCTGTGTGGCGTCGCGTTGATCCTTTGTCTGGGGGTGAGCCAGGAGGCCGCGGCCCACTGGTGTAGCAATATCTGGAACGCACCGTCGCGTATCGTGGTCAAGCCGGAGAAGAGCACCGTGTTCCTCTCGGCGGGCAAGGCGGTGAAGCTGCGGGTCTACCTGCAGAACAACTTTCCCTACCGGCTGTACAGCGTGCAGCTGCGCGGCCAGGCCTCGGGGGTCTCGGTGACCGCGTCGCCGGCCAAGCAGGACGTCTTCCCGGGCCAGAGCGCCGGGTACCTGCTCACGATCAAAAAGAGCAGCGGCTCGGGCAGCGTGCCGGTCGGTTCGCTGAACCTGCAGATCAAGTTTCGCCCCGGCGAGTACCCTTACGACTGGATGGGATCGTCGCACCAGGTGCTGGCGCAGAACCCGTCCCAGGGCCTGCTCAAGCAACGCAGCTCCTACAAGTTCTCCTACCAGGACGCCTCGCTGGCGGCCTCGACGATGTCGGCCAAACACCCCGCGGCCAAGCTGGCGTCGGGCAAGCCATACTTCGGGCGAACCGGCCTGCAGCAGGTGATCCACTGGTTCGGCTACCGCTTCTGCTACAGTTCCAGCGGCGGGTGGCGCTGCGGTAGTCAGAACTGCCCGTCGCCCTGCAAGGAGGGCAGCGCCTGGGGCAGCCTGGTGCAGTTCCCGCAAAATTGCATGCGAGCCGGCGTCGAGGTGGCGGCGTGGCACGCCCGGGGCAAGCTGGGCAGCGAGCTGACCAACGCGCGCAACGCCGCGATCAATGCCATCAAGGGCGGCGGCAGCGCCTGGCACCGCTGCCTGGCCGCGGTGGTGGGCGGCTACCTGCACCAGGGCGCCAGCGGCAGCGCGCTGACCGGCGCGCTCAACAGCGTGCCGGCTGCATGCAAAAAGGCCGGGCTGCGGGCATTCAACGGCAGCAACCCGTCCAGCTGCTCGTCCGGCCAGTTCTACGAGCGGGCGGCCTGCGCCGCGGCCGAGGGCTTGCGGGGCAACGACGGCCCGGTCAAGGGCTACCTCAAGACCAACGCCGGCGACGGCGCCAGCAGCTTCGACGGCTCCGACGACAGCTCCGGTTACCGCAGCCTCTTTATTTCCTACATGCTCTACATCGTCACCGCCCACCGCATGGCCAAGAGCGGCAAGGTGACCTACTACCCCGACGCGGGCGCGCCCACCACGGCCAAAAAGGACACCGGCGGAACCAAGAAGGACACCGGCGGAACCAAGAAGGACAGCAAGCCGGCCCCGGGCCAGGAGGCCGGTGCGCCCCAGGCCGACGCCGGCGTGGCCACCGGAGAGGACGACGGCGGCTGCGCGGTGGCGACGCCGCTGAGGGGCCGCGGCCTGGCCGCCCTGGCCCTGCTGGCCCTGCTGGCGCTGGCCCGGCGCCGGCCGTAACGGCAGCCCATCGACCTGGATGGAATACATTAATGGAGGTTAATCATGCGTAGACTGTTTCCCCTGCTGCTCTGTGGCGCGCTGGCCTGGATCATGGCCTGCTCCGACGACGACACCGACGCCGACAGCGGCGCCGCGGACCAGAAGGTGGTGGCGGCGGACAAGGGGGCGGACAAGGCCGCGGCCGACAAGAAGGTGGCCCTGCCCGACAAGAAGGTGGTCCAGCCCGACAAGGCAACCGGCGGCGACATGTCCGTCTCCGACGCGGTCAAGGCCGACGCCATCGCCTTCGTCAAGGCGCTGACCACCGCCCTGCCGTCGGCCGGCAGCACCAAGAAGGTTGAGACCTTCGTCCTCGGCGACAACGTGGTCAAGGGCTGGGTCGAGGACGCCGCCAAGGGTAAGGGCGTGGAGTCGGGCTATACCAAAAAGGACATCGAGGCCATCATCAACGGCTCCCACGATCCCTACGACAAGGAGGGGAGCAAGGGCTTCGCCAAGCAGGACTACAAGAAGGGCGCCCACACCATGATCCTCTTCCTCTGGCAGATGAACACCGCGGCCGGGGCCAAGAAGATGTTCGACAAGAACAAAAAGGACGGCGAGGACAACGCTGGCATCACCTTCAAGGCCATCCCCGGCGTCAAGGACGCGGCCATCATCGGCGACGACAAACCCCAGTGGAAGGCCTACGCCCACATCGGCCCCTACATCTTCAAGATCTACGCCAGCTACCTGTAGGTCGAGGCGTCAGGTTACGGGCTTCAGGGGTGCGTTTTTGGACGGCATTGTTTCTCGTGGCCGCCCTGGCCGGGTGCAAGTCGTCGCGCAAGCCGGTGACGGTGTTCGCCGCGGCCAGCCTGGCCCGGGCGCTCTCCGACCTCGAGGAGCGGGTGGAGCAGGACCACCCGACCCTGGACGTGCTGATGGAGATCAGCGGCTCCCAGGTGGCCTGCCGCAAGATCGCCGAGCTGAACCGCCGGGCCGACGTGGTGGCCACGGCGGACCACGGCGTCATCGACGACATCCTCGTGCCGGGGCACGCCGGCTGGTCCTTGCGCTTCGCCACCAACGCGGTGGTGCTGGCCCACATGCAGCACAGCCGCGAAACGGAAAAGATCGCGGCGGACAACTGGCACGAGGTGCTGCTGGGGCCCAAGGTGCGGCTGGGCCGGGTGGACCCGAACCTGGCGCCCATCGGCTACCGCATGCTGCACGTCTGGCAGCTGGCCGAGCGGCACCTGGGGGACAAGGCGCCGAACCTGGCGCGGCGGCTGGAGCAGAAGTGCCCCGCCGAGCACGTGGTGCCCCACGAGGGTGAGCTGCTCAAGCTGCTGCAGACCCGGGCCATCGACTACGCCTTCGTCTATCGCAGCACCGCCGAGGAGCACAACCTCAAGACGGTGGAGCTTCCCGAGGCCTACAACCTCGGCGCGGCGGACCGCAGCCAGGCCTACGCCCGGGCCAGCGTCCGGGTGCAGATGCGCAGCGGCCAGCGCGGACGGTCCATCACCGGCGGGGCGGTGATCTACGGCCTGACCATCCCGAAGAACGCGACCAACCCGGCGGGCGCGCGCGTGCTGGTGCAGGCGCTGCTGGCCGACCAGGGGCGGCGCTGCCTGGCGCGCACCGGCTTCGCGCCCCTGCGCCCGCCCCGCAGCGCTCAACGGGCAGCGTTGCCGGCGTGGCTGGCCAGGCAGGTCAAGGCGCCATGAGAGGGGCCGTCTGCTGTCCCAAATGATACACTGCCTGACGCGATGAAGGACAAGGTGACATGGCTCCGCGCGGCCCTGGTCATGGTGGCCCTGGGGCTGGTGCACCTGGCCGTGGGGCTGCTGCCGGGCAGCCCGGTGGCCCTGCCGACCAACGTGGTGCTCTTCGCCGCCAACCTCTACGTGCTCTACTGCGCGCGGCTGGTCATGCGCGGCGGCTCCACCACCCGGGTGGGGCTCTTCGCCGCGGGCTACTTCGTGCTGTTTATCCTGGTGCTCGGCATCCTCGACCGCCAGTCGCTGTTCATCCTGTTGGTGGTGGTCTACGCCAGCGTGTTCCAGGTGCCGGTGCTGCTCGGCTACTTCGTCGTCTTCGTGCTCAGCTTCGTGGTGCTGCAGCCCTACGCCGTGGAGTCGTTCGTCCCCCTGGCGTTGATGTTCACGGTCATGTGGCAGGCGCGCCGCGCCGCCTCGCCGTTTTTGTTTGGCTGCCTGGCCGTGGGGCTGACGCTGATGGTGCTGGTGCTCTTCCCCCTGCTGCACCTGTCGATCCAGGACTCGCCGCGCACCCTCGGCTTCGTGCTGGAGCGGGCCGACGTGCAGCTGGCAATCTGGACGTCGGTGGCCACCTCCAGCGTGGCCACGCTCATCGTGGCCCTGTGGGGTGTGCCCCTGGCCTACGCCCTGGCGCGCATGGACTTCCCCGGGCGGCGGGTGGTGGAGACCTTCGTCGACCTGCCGATCCTCGTGCCCCAGTCGGTGGTGGGCGTGGCCATGCTGTCGCTGCTCGGGGCGGGCAGCCCCCTGGGCCGGGCGCTGGACGAGCACCTCGGCCTGCAGATCTCGGGGAGCTTCGCCGGCATCGTGCTGGCCCAGGTCTTCGTCTCCTGCCCCTTTTTGATCAAGACCGCCATGACCGCCTTCGAGGGCGTGCCGGCGCACCTCGAGAGCGCGGCGCGCACCCTGGGCGCCTCGGCCAGCGGCGCCTTCTTCCGCGTGGCCCTGCCCCTGGCGTCGCGGGGGATCCTCGTCGGCATGATCCTGGCGTGGTCCCGGGCCATCAGCGAGTTCGGCTCCATCATCCTCTTCGCCAGCAGCCCGGTGACGGCGCCGATCCTGGTGCACACCGAGTTTGTCAAGGCGGGGGTCTCCGAGAGCCGGCCCATCGCGGTGCTGCTGCTTGTGATCTGCCTCTGGATCTTCGTCCTGTTGCAGTTCGGCCAGACCCTGATGCCCGCGGCGCTGCAGCGCCGCACCCAGGAGCGCCTGTGATCGCGGTGGAGCAGCTGCGGCGTGGCTTCGGCGCCTTCAACCTGCAGGCCGACCTGCGCGTGGAGGCCGCCGAGTACATGGTGATCCTCGGGCCGAGCGGCTGCGGCAAGTCGCTGCTGCTCGGCACCATCGCCGGGCTCTACGCGCCGGACGCCGGCCGCGTGCGCATCAACGACCGGGACGTCACCGACCTGCCCCCCGAGCGCCGAGGGGTTGGCTTCGTCTTCCAGAAGTCGTCGCTCTTCCCGCACCTCGACGTGCTGGGCAACATCGAGTTCGGGCTCACCGTGCGGGGCGTGCCCCGGGCCGAGCGGCGTGTCCGGGCCGACGAGCTGGTGCAGACCCTCGGCCTGCAAGGCGTGGTGGAGCGCCCCGTGCCGACGCTGTCCGGCGGCGAGGCTCAGAAGGTGGCCATCGCGCGGGCCCTGGCTCCGCGGCCCGACGTGCTGCTTTTGGACGAGCCCCTGAGCCTGGTGGACCACAACACGCGCCTGGAGCTGCAAGAGCAGCTGCGCGCGGTGCACCGCGCCGCCGAGGTCACCGTGCTGCACGTGACCCACAACCGCGAGGAGGCCCGGGCTCTGGGCAGCCAGTGCGCGGTGATGCTGGGCGGCCTGATGGTGCAGCAGGGCGAGATGGAGGCCGTGCTCGCGCGCCCGCGCTGCGTCTTCGTCGCCCACTTCCTCGGCCTGAAGGGCGAGGCGCCAGAGGAGGTCGGCTGCTCGCGGGTCTGCCTCGACGGGGGCGGACAGTGCGATGGAGAGGTGAGCCCATGAGCAAGAAGCGGCGCCGTCACGCAGGCAAGCAGCACGCAACCTGCGTGAACGAGATGTCCAGCAGCGTCGCGTCCCACAACTGGCGGCCAGACGGGACATATCCCACTCGGACGATTTATCCAGCCACGTTATGTCCCGCAAACCGCGGCAAAATGGGACGTAACAGGCGCGGACGACATGTCCAGTCGCGTTGTGTCCCACGATCATCGACCAGACGGGACATAACCGGCGCGGACGATATGTCCGGCCGCGTTGTGTCCCACAACCGACGGCCAGACGGGACATATCCCTCGCGGAGGACATGTCCAGCCGCGATGTGTCCCACCCGATGTGCTAGACCGTTGTCATGAGAGCAGAGAGGCAGCACACCGCCCGCCGTGCCCCACCCCCCGGGCCCCCCAAGGGCCCGCCCGCCAACGCGCACCTACACGACTCCCTGCCCGCCACCACGTGCCAGGGATTCCCCGCGTTTGGCTGGTTCGCGGGCGCCCTCCAGCCTGCCCTCCCGGGGAACAGCGGCCAGAGGTATGGTGTCGAGAGGATTATCGAGCGCTGCGCGAAAAGGTTGCGTGGTCTGGTCACTTTTCTCGTCTTTTTTGTTGTAGCCCTCTCCTCGCCCCCCGCCGCCCTGGCCGACTCCGGCATGCAGGTCAACCGGCTGCCGCTGTGGAAGGCCTTCGACCAGCCGTTCTTTTCGCTGCAGGGCAGCCACGTTGAGCTGCTCTCGTTGCTCTTCCTCTTCCTCGCCACGGTGGTGGTGATGTCGGTGCGGCGGCGCCGGCAGCTGGTGCGCCACCTGGTGCAGCTCGTGTCGCTGGTGGTCTTCTTCTACCTCGTCTTCTCCTGCCTCGGCGTGTTCGGCATGATCCGCAACACGATCCATGGCATCTCCCTCATCGGCACGGTGTACACCGAGTCGTTCTTCTGGATGAGCCTGCCGCTCTGCGTGCTCGCCTTCTCCCTGGTCACCGGGCCGTTCTTCTGCGGCTGGATCTGCCCCACCGGCACGATCCAGGAGTTGTTCGCCATGGGGCGCGAGCTGGTCACCGGCCGGCTCCCGCTGGAGCCGTCGCGGCGCAACCTGGTGCTCATCGGCCTCTTCTTCGGCGCCTTCCTCTACCTGGTCTTTGACATCAGCGAGGAGCGGAAGCTGTTCATGGAGGACTCCAGCCTCTACTGGGCCGCGACCATCATCCTCATCGTCTTCCTCGTGCTGACCCGCCTGGCCGACGACCTGCCCACCCGCAGCCTGCGCTGGGTCAGCCTGGTCTCCATCCTCGCCAGCTCGGTGTTCAAGACGATTATCACCTCGCCGGTGCACTTCGCCTTTGTCGACGTGCAGGACCCGGCGTCGGCCACCACCACCATCATCCTCGCCGTGGCCTCCATCTTCATCTCCCGCGCCTGGTGCCGCTACGTCTGCCCCTGGGGCCTGCTGATGTCACTGCTGCACCGCTTCTCCCGGCTGGTGGTGCGCGCCGATCCAGCGGACTGCGACGGGTGCGGCAAGTGCGTCACCTCCTGCCGGATGGCGGCCGTGGAGCGCGTCGAGGGGGTCACCACGGTGCACAGCGAGCACTGCCAACTCTGCTTCGCCTGCATCGACGCCTGCCCCAAGGCCGGGATCCACGTGGAGGACCGCTGGCACAGCCCGGGCAAGAAGAAGGCGAGGGCCAGGTGAGACGCGCGGCCTGCATCACCCTGCTGCTGCTCCACGCCGGCGCCGCGGCGGCCCAGGGCGGCTGGCCCATGGTGCGCCGGGACACCGCCGGCAGCGGCGTGACCAATCTCGGCGCGGTGCAGGGACCCAAGCGCGGCTGGCAGTTTCAGGTGGGCAGCCACGTCTGGGGTTATCAGCCTGGCATGGCGGTGTGGTCCACCGCGGCCCTCGGCACGGTGGAGGGGCGGCCGGTGGTCATCGCTGGCTCCTACGACAACAACCTCTACTGCCTGGACGCGGCCACCGGGCGCAAGCGGTGGCGCTTCACCACCGGCGGCGGCATCTACCACGCGCCGGCCCTGTGGAAGCCGCGCCAGGGCAAGGCGCTGGTCTTCGCCACCGCCACCGACCGCCTGATCTACGCCGTGGACGCGGACCTCGGCCGGCGGGTCTGGGTCCACGCGGTCAAGACCTGGCGCCCCACCATGGGCGGCGCGCGATTGTCGGCCCCCGCCGTGGGCCAAAGCGGCGGCAAGGCAACGGTCTTCGTCGGGCACTGGGTCTGGGACAAGTCCATGGCCGGGCACCTGCAGGCCGGCGGCCTCACCGCCCTGGACGCCCGCACCGGCAAGCGCCGCTGGACCGCGGACCTCGGCGACAATCAGGTCTCATCACCGATCTTCGCCCGCATCAAGGGCAAGGAGATGGTGCTGGTGGGCTCGGAGAACGGCAACCTCTACGCCATCGACGCCCGCGACGGCCGCGTGGTCTGGACGTTTGCCGACCGCGAGGCGATCAAGGGCAACCCCGCCCTGTTCGTCACGCCCGCTGGCCCCCGGGTCGTGTTCGGCTCCAAGTACGGGCGGGTGCGCTGCCTTGACGCCGCCACCGGCAAGGAGCTGTGGCGCTACATCACCGGCCACTGGGTGGACGGCTCACCGGCCGTGGCCCGGGTCAAGGGGCGCACGCTGATCTTCGTCGGCGCCTACGACAACAACCTCCACGCCCTGGACGCCCGCACCGGCGCACCGGTCTGGCGCCACCGCGTGGCCAGCGGCGTCTACTCCAGCCCGGCGGTGTTTTCGGACGCCGACGGCAAGGTCAAGGTGCTCTTCTCCGCCTGGGACCACCACCTGCACTGCCTGGACGCGGCCAGCGGCACGTCGCTGTGGAACGCCTACCTCGGCCGCCCGCTGTGGGACTCCATCAGCCTGGGCGACAGCATCTGGGCCAGCCCCTCGGTGGCGGTGATGGACGGCAAGGCCACCATCTTCTTCGGCTCCTACTCCGGCCCGCTCTACGCCATGCCGATGCACGAGGTGAGCAAAAAGGCCCTGGCCCGGCCCAGCTCCAACCTCCGCTTCTGGGTCACCATGCCGGTGGTGATGCTGCTCACCGCCGGGCTGACCATCTTCCTCACCCGGCGGCACCGGCGGCGTCAGCGCGCGGCGCGATAGATCGCTCGCGTCACCGCGGCCGATGAAAAACCGACCAGCACCTGGCGGCCGATCTTGAAGGTCGGGATCGACCCCCGCGGGTTGAGGCTGCGCAGCTCCATCATGGCGGTGCGGTTGCGCTGCACATCGTAGATCGTGTGGCGGACGTTCTTCCGCTTGAGCCAGCGGCGCGCCTTGCGGCAGGCCGGGCACCAGGACGTGACGTAGACCACCACGCGCGCGCGCCGGCTGGCGGCGGCCACGCCGGAGATGCGGCCGCTCTCCTCGCCGGGCTTGATGATCTTGACCGTGGGCTTGTTGAAGGGCGAGCGGATGGAGCTACGGATCTGGCGCTGCTTGCGCGTGGGGGCGTGGACGGAGGCCTTGTTGGAGCGGCGAACGGGCGGCCGTTGGCGCTTGCGGTAGGTCGGCCTGCTCCAGCGGCTCTTTCGGGTGCCGGCGTCATCGCCCGACGCCTGCTGCCCTTCCCACGGCCCCTCCATCACCAGGGCCAAGGCCTGCTCCTTTTCCCAGCGCTGGTACCAGGGCCAGACGAAGAAGTAGCCCACGGCCGCGCAGCCGCCCAGCACCAGCAGCACGGTGAGGAAGCTGACGAAGATCTGGTAGCCGCTGCGGCTCTGGGCCATCTGCCCCAGCTCGTACTCGCGCTGGCACTGGATGCAGCGGCCGTCCGGCCCGAGGGGGATCTTGTGCACCTGGCAGAGGGCCGGTCGCGGGGGCTGGTTCGAGTGGGCGGTCACGGCGTTATTTTAGCGCATATGTCGACACGAGGGGTCCACCTTACTTTCGGATCCCTCGGGGTTGCTGGATGAACGGCAGCGTGCGCAGCAGCGCACAGATGGCCGCCGGATCCCGCCCCACCGCTGTCTCGTCGGACAGCACCACGCCGGCCCAGCCCTGCTCGGCCGTGTCGTAGAGGTGCACCACCTCGCTACGGGTCGGCGCGGAGTGCTCGGTCATGTGCTCCAGCACCTGCCCCGCCAGCAGCGTCGGCACCGGCAGCCCGGGGACGCGGCGCGTCAGATCGCGCTGCAGCGGCCCCAGCGCGGCCAGCCCGGCCTGGGAGCCGAGGTCTCCGCGGCAGAGCCACAGCTCGTCGAAGGCGTCGGCGACAGCCTCCACCCGCTGCAGCGCCTCCGGGCGCTCCAGCTTGGCCACCAGGTGTGCGTCGGTCTCCCGGCGGAGGCAGGCCGCCTCGCTGCCGTCCAGGACAAAGGAGAAGGCGAACTGGCAGAACGAAAAGCCCCGCGCCAGGTCCAGCGCCCGGCGATCTGCGCCGGACAGGCCGCCGAAGGGCACCGGGTGGTCGGCGCGGTTGATCCCCTTGTTGGCCTTCAGCACGCTGCCGTCGAGCACCCGCGCGTGGATGCGCCGGTCCGCCACGCGCTCCACCTCGAGGGTGATGCGAGCGTCATCCAGGGTCAGCCGCTCGCCTGGACGGACCGCCTCGAACAGCTCCGGGTGTGGCACCGGGACGCCCCGGGACGGGTCGTCCACCTCGGTTGCGCAGACCAGCGTCACCGTGTCGGCCAGGCGCTGCTTTTGGGGCAGGCGGCCGACCCGCATCTTGGCGCCCTGCAGATCGATGACCACCGGGCGCGCCGCACCCTGTCGCTGGAACACCTCGTCGAGGCGCCGCAGCCAGATCCCCAGCGCGTCCCCCGGCAGGTGAGCCGCGTTGAGGCGGAAGCGCGCCGCGCAGTCCATCAGGGCGGCGATCTGATCTGGCCGCTCGGTGGCTGGCCCCAGTGTCATCACGACCTGCATCAGTCCTCCTGGCTTCGTCGCTCAGCAGATGCGCGGCAAGGGGTCCGACGCGGGGGTGGTGATCAGGCGGCGGCCGCCCATGGAGGTCTGCAGGACCACCCGCGGCGCCCCTTCAGCCACCCGGCCGATGATGGCCGCGTCGGCTCCCTGCTCGTGTGCGCGGAAGGCGTCCAGCGCCCGGCGCGCGGCCTCGGGCTCGGCCAACACCACCACCCGGCCCTCGCAGGCCAGCTGCAGGGGATCCAGACCCATGAGCTCGCAGATGGTGCGCACCGGCTCGGACAGCGGGATCGCCGTCTCCTTGACCTCGATGGTGACGCCGGACGCCTCGGCCAGCTCGCAGAGGGTGGTGGCCAGGCCGCCGCGGGTCGGATCGCGCATGGTGTGCACCCCCTCGGGGTGGGCCATGATCGGCTCCAGCAGCCCGGTCAGCGGCGCGCAGTCCGACAGCACCGCGCCGCCAGGGTCCAGGCCGGCGCGGGCGGCCATCACCGCCGCCCCGTGCTGTCCGGGGGTGCCGCTGATCAACACCAGGTCGCCGGGCTTGCCGCGGGCCGCGCCCACCTCCAGGCCGGGCACCGGCAGGCCCACGCCGGCGGTGGTGATGTAGCACCCGTCCCCCTTGCCCAGGGGCACCACCTTGGTGTCACCGGCCACCACGCTCACCCCGGCCTGGCGCGCCGCCCGGGCCATGGAGGCCACGACGCGGCGCAGGTGCCGAAGCGGCAGCCCCTCCTCGAGGATGTACCCCGCGGTGAGCGCCGCGGGCCGCGCGCCGGCCACCAGCAGGTCGTTGACCGTGCCGCAGACGGACAGCTCGCCGATGTCGCCGCCGGGGAAAAAGATCGGGTCCACCACGAAGGCGTCGGTGGTCATGGCCAGGGGGACGTCGCCGGCGGTCACTCGCGCGGCGTCGTCCAGGGGCGCCAGGGCGTCGTTGTGCAGCTCGGCCGCGAACACCTCCTCCACCAGGCGCTTGGTCATCAACCCTCCTGAGCCGTGGCCGAGGAGGATGTGTTCGTGTGGGAGTTTGTTCTTCATGGTTGTCTGTTTGTCAGGTCTGGGTTGATGACCGTTACCGCGCTCCGCGGTAACGGTACCACGCGGCGCAGGTTCCCTCGGAGGAGACCATGCACGCGCCCACCGGGTCCTCGGGGGTGCAGGCGTCGCCGAACAGCGGGCAGTCCACCGGGTCGGCGGTGCCGCAGAGGATCTCGCCGCAGATGCAGCCCGCGGGCTCTCTGGCCGGCGGCAGGTCCAGGGTGAAGCGCTTGGCCGCGTCGAACTGGGCCAGCTCGGGGCGCAGGCGCAGGCCGCTGCCCGGCACGGTGCCCACGCCGCGCCAGCGGGCGTCGCAGGGTTCGAAGGTCTCTTCCAACACCTGGCGGGCGCGGGCGTTGCCTTCGGGGCGCACGAGGCGGGCGTAGGCGTTGTGGACCCTCGGCTTGCCCTCGGCCAGCTGCTCCAGCAGCAGGGCCACCGAGTGCAGGATGTCCAGCGGCTCGAAGCCGCTGACCACGCAGCCCACGCCGGCGGCGGCCAGGTCCTCGTAGGGCCGGGTGCCGATGATCACGCTGACGTGTCCCGGGCAGAGCAGCCCCTGTATGGCGAAGCTCTCCTGTCCGCCGAGGAAGGCCAGGGCCTCGGGGATGGTCTTGTTGGCGCAGAGCAGGCTGAAGTTTGCCACCCCCTCGGCCCGGGCGGCCTGCAGGGTGGCGGCGATGGTCGGCGCGGTGGTCTCGAACCCCACGGCCAAAAACACCACCTGCCGGTCGGGGTTCTCGCGGGCCAGCGCCAGGGCGTCGAGGCAGGAAGTGACCACCTCCACCTGCGCGCCCTTGGCCCGCTCGGTGGCCAGGGAGCCGTCGCTGCCGGGCACCCGCACCATGTCGCCGAAGGTGGTGATCCACACGTCGTGCTGTCGCACCAGGGCCAGGGCGGCGTCGACGTAGTCCACGGGCGTGACGCAGACGGGGCAGCCCGGGCCGCTGACCAGGCGCACGCTGTCCGGCAGCAGGTCGCGGATGCCGTGGCGCGCGATGGACATGGTGTGGGTCCCGCAGACCTCCATCAGCGTCACGGGCCGACCGAGGTCAGCGGCCGCGCGGGCCACGCGCTCGGCCAGGGCGGTGCGCCCGGGTCGCCGCACGCAGGCCTCGCCGCCCGGCAGGGGGAAGAGCCGCAGGTGCCCCAGCCGCTGGTAGGCACCGGGCTGCTCACAGAGCAGCAGCTCGCCGCCCCAGACCGTGCCGTCGTCGCCGTACCCCGTGCCGTCCAGGGCCAGGCCGAGCACCGGCCCATCCAGGCCCCGGTCGCCCACCACCGCCGCCACGTGGGCGTGGTGATGCTGCACCGCCCGGGCCGGCAGGCCGAGGCCCTCGGCGTGGCGCGTGGTGACGTAGTCCGGGTGCTGGTCGTGGACCACCGCCTCGGGCGACAGCCGCAGCAGCCCCGCCAGGTGCTCCACGGCGCGGACGAATGCGTCCTGACTCTCGGGGCTCTCCAGGTCGCCCACATGGGGGCCGAGGAAGGCCTCGCGGCCGTTGGTCAAACAGAAGGTGTTCTTCAGCTGGCCGCCCACGGCCAGGGTGACCCCCGCGTCCACCGGCAGCGGCAGCGGGTCCGGGGCGTACCCCCGAGAGCGGCGGATCAGCACCGGCCCGTGCGCCATGGGCCGCACCACCGAGTCCTCGCAGGCCACGAGGATCTCGCGGTCGTGGGCCAAAAACGCGTCGGCCAGCGTGGCCAGCCGCTGCCGCGCCTCGCCGTTATCCGTGGCGATGGGCTCCTCGGTGAAGTTGCCGCTGGTCATGACCAGGGCGGGCAGGCGGGCCAGCAGCAGATGGTGCAGCGGGGTGTAGGGCAGCATCAGCCCCACCATGGGGTTGCCCGGCGCCACGGCCGCGGCCAGCTCCTGCTCGCCGTGGACCCGGGGCAGCAGCACGATGGGGGCCTTGGCCGAGCGCAGCAGCGCCGCGGCCGCGTCGTCCACCTCGGCCACCCGCCGCGCCCAGGACAGGTCGCGTACCATGACGGCGAAGGGCTTGTCCGCCCGGCCCTTGCGCCGGCGCAGCAGTGCCACGGCCTCCTCGCTGCGCGCGTTGGCGGCGAGGTGAAACCCGCCCAGCCCCTTGACCGCCAGCACCTGGCCCTCCAGCAGCAGGGCCGCCGCCCGCTCCACCGGGTCGCCGCCCTGGGCCGCGCCGGCCGCGTCGGTCAGCGCCAGGGCCGGGCCGCAGGCGGGGCAGGCCACGGGCTCGGCGTGGTAGCGCCGGTCCCCCGGGTCGCGGTACTCGGCCGCGCACTCGGGGCAGAAGTCGAAGACCGCCATGGTGGTCTTGGGCCGATCGTAGGGCACCCCGGAGACGATGGTGAAGCGCGGGCCGCAGTTGGTGCAGTTGATGAACGCGTAGCCGCCCCGGCGATCGGCCGGGTCGCGCAGCTCCTCGAGGCAGTCGTCGCAGGTGGCCAGGTCCGCGGGGATGCGGGCGCCGCGGGCCCCGGCGTCGACGCTGGCCAGAATCTCCAGCGCCCCGGCGCCCCGGGGCTCGGGCCAGGTGGCCTCCACCTGCTCCAGCTCGGCGTGGGGCGGGATGGAGACGGGCAGCAGCTCGAGGAAGTCGTCCAGGGCCTCGCGCGCCCCCTCGAGGTCCACCACCACGCCGGCGTCGGTGTTGGCCAGGGTGCCGCGGAGCCCGCGGGCCTGCGCCATGCGGTACAGCGACGGCCGGAACCCCACCCCCTGGACCCGACCCTGGATGACGAGGCGCAGCCGGGCGTTCATCAGACGCCCTTGAGCCACGCGTACCACTGCTCCAGTCCGTCGCCGGTGCGACAGCTGACGCGGAAGACCTCCAGCTCGGGCTGGATGCCCCTGGAGTCGCCCTCGATGCGGTCGGGGTCGGCGTCGACGTACGGCGCCAGGTCCATCTTGTTGATCAGCAGCACCCTGGACTCGCTGAACATCAGGGGGTACTTGGTCGGCTTGTCGTCCCCCTCGGCCAGGGAGAGCACCATGGCCTTGGCGTGCTCGCCCACGTCGAACTCCGCGGGGCAGACCAGGTTGCCCACGTTCTCGATGATCAGCAGGTCGAGGTTCTCGATGTCCAGCTCGCTGGTGGCCGCGGCGATCATGTTGGCGTCCAGGTGGCAGGCGCCGTCGGTGTTGATCTGCACCGCCGCCGCCCCGGCAGCCTCGATGCGCTCGGCATCTTGCGATGTCTGGATGTCCCCCTCCACCACGCCGATGCGCAGCTCGCCGCCGAGGGCCGACACCGTGCGCTCCAGCAGGGTGGTCTTGCCCGCGCCCGGGGCGCTCATCAGGTTGACCACCCGCACCCCCGCCGCGTCAAAGCGCGCGCGGTTCTCCGCGGCGAGCCTCGCGTTGGCCTCCAGCATGTCTCGAACCACGGTGACCTTCATTTATTCTCCTTCGAACTCGACGATCTGCAGCTCCTGCCCGGCGAGGATCTCACCCCCCACGCGCTCACACCCGGGGCAGAGGAACAGCAGCTCGGTTATCTCGTACTCGCGGCCGCAGTCCGGGCAGCGCGCCCGCCCCGGCACCTCCTCGATCTCCACCTCCACGCCCTGGGCCATGGTGCCATCGCTGGCATACTCCATGCCGGTGCGCAGCAGCTCGGGCACCACCGCCCGCAGCACGCCGATGCGCAGCAGCACCTGCTGCACGCGGCTCACCTCGTTGCGCGCCGCCTCCTCGCAGAGGATGTCCACCACGCCTTTTGCCAACGCCAGCTCGTGCATGATCGTGCGCGGGGTTTACTTACCCCGCAACCGACTTTCCGTAGGCGAACAGATCCCCCGCGAGGTAGATGTCCTGCTGCACCCCGGACATCGGCCGCGCCTTGTAGACGTCGCCGGTGCCCTGGTGGGTCACCTTGCCGCTGGCCAGGTCCACCTGCACCCTGTCGCCGGTGGCCACCCACGGATCGCCGCCGCGCAGCGCGTCGCTCAGCCCGGCGGCCTCCATGATCGGGAAGCCGGCGTTGATGGCGTTGCGCTTGTAGATGGCGCCGAAGGACTCGGCGATCAGCAAAACGACGCCGAGGCTGACGAAGCAGTCCACGGCCTGCTGCCGCGAGGAGCCGGAGCCGAAGTTGCCGCCCGCCAGCACCACGTCGCCGGCCTTGACCTTCTCCGGGAAGTCCTCGTAGCCGTCCAGGTTGCCCAGTGCGTGCTGCCCCATCTCGGCGATGTCCGTGATGGCCAGGTGGGCGTTGTGGAAGATCATGTCGGTGTCGATGTCGTCGATCATGACGCCGTCAGCGTCCCGCAGGACCCAGATGCGCCCGGTCTTGACCATGTTCTTTATCTTGCTCATGACTTACCTCCTGCGCTCAGGCCTGCGGCTCGGCGATCTTGCCCGCCAGGGCGCTGGCCGCGGCGGTGAGCGGGCTGGCCAGATAGGTCTCGCCCAGGCCCTGCTTGCCGCGGAAGTTGCGGTTGGAGGTGGACACCTGCACCTCGCCCTTGCCGGTCATGCCGATCTGCCCCGAGGCGCAGCCGCCGCAGCCGGGGTTGGAGACGATGAAGCCGGCCTCGTGCAGCGCCGTGGTCACGCCGAGCTTGAGCATGTCGGTCCAGACCTCGCGGGTGGCGGGCACGGCCTTGGCCATGACCCCGTCGGCCACGTGCTTGCTCCAAACTGCCCGGTGCGCCTGCCAGAAGTCCAGCAGGCGGCCGTTGGTGCAGGAGCCGATGAACACCGAGTCCACGGGCGTGCCGGCCAGCTTTGACACCGGCTGCACCTCGGCCGGGCTGCCCGGCATGGCCAAAAGCGGCGTGAGGTTGGTGATGTCCACCGTCTCGTGACGGCAGTAGGTGGCGTCGGGGTCGGCCAGCACGCCGAAGCTGCGCTTGCCCGCGCGCACCGAGGCGACGCGCAGCACCTCGCGGCTCGGCTTGATGAAGGCCGCGATGGCCCCCATCTCGGTGGCCATGGAGCAGACCGTGATCCGCTCGGCCAGGCTCAGCGTGTCGATGGCCGGGCCGTAGAGCTCCACCGCCTTGCCCAGGGCCCCCTTGGAGCCCATGTGTCCCACGATGGCCAGGGTCAGGTCCTTGGCCGTGGCCGGGGCCTCGAGCCTTCCTTTGACGTCGACGCGGATGGTCTCCGGCACCTCGAACCAGGTGCGCCCCGTGGCGAAGGCGAAGGCGATGTCGGCGTCGCCCATGCCCTGGCCGAAGCAGCCCACCGCGCCGAGGATGTTGAGGTGGCTGTCGGTGCCCACCACCGTGGCCCCGGGCACGGCCTTGCCCTGCTCGATGACCACGTGGGAACCGATGCCAGCGTCCACGTCGAACAGCCCCACCTTGTGCTCGCGGGCGAAGGTGCGGCAGGTGTGCTGGTTCTCGGCGTAGGGGATGGTGTTGGCCGGCACCACGCAGTCGAAGGTGAAGGCGGTGCGCGCCGGATCGTCCACCGGGCGGTC
>PVBE010386301.1_pt1 | contig 21449 bp, 16 predicted proteins | sample 1631181 | NCBI WGS metagenome assembly PVBE01 (sample SAMN08397723, study PRJNA350692) | Marine metagenome, whole genome shotgun sequencing project. | isolation source: water | place: Pacific Ocean | collected 2012-04 | reverse complement strand
TATTCCTCCAAATCGCTCGAGACTTTCCGGCAAGGCACACACCAATATGCAAAAAAATCGAGAATAACGACACTCCCGGAAAAGTCATCCAGTTCTACTAATTCCTCGCTCTCAAACCTGTTGAGCTTAAATGCAGGGAACACCTCCGGCGTCGAGGCCCGCGATCCAGCCACACTTAAAAGGGAACCAAGGAGGATTGCGAAAGAAACACGAAGCAACAGCATGGCAACTATTTGCAAGAAGTACAGCCGGCCGCCTGACCGCCACCAGATGCCGCCGAACCGGGTTCGATCTGCGCGATCAATCGGTTTTGATAAACGAACACGCCGCTTTGTGAAAACAGCATGTTAGGCTTCGAAACCATTCGCTGCTCAGAGACGCTAACCTGCCCCACGCTGGAACATCCAACTGCGCAAACCAGCAAACTAAACAATAGCATCTTCCTCATCACTGCCCTGAAAGTAGCAAACCAAAGGCCATGTTAAAACTCATTATAATATCCTCTTAGATGTGTTCGTTATCGTACCGTTTCAAGGTGAGTAGTATGAATGAAAAATGACACTGAAAAAGTCCCCTGTTAAAGAATGGCCGGTCAATTGAATGTTTATTAATTATTTTCATTTCTTAACACGGTAGAAACTTTGTGGGATTGGAAGATCAGTGGGGACAACCACTTCTGTTAAATCACCGTCGGAAATCAATTCTTCTTCCAACTTCCATTCTTTTAAATCGAAGGAGGATTCAAGTTCATATTTTTCACCAGATACAGAATTAAACTCGAACCGTAATCCTCCTCGAGTTAAACCAACAATTGATAGGTTTATAGGGAAGTCAATTCTTTCATATCTCATCTCATCCAACCAAAGGGAACTGTCCCCGCCTTCCTCCTTTGGCCCTTGCAGGAAGATGAATGTGACCTCGTGCCGACCTTCTGGAATGATCAGCGAATACTCCGTCCAGGGCACTTCCCTATCACGCAAAGTTACAAAGTCTACATCCCATATAGTTGACTGACCAATAAATGACCTAAAAATTTGCATATCACCTTCAACCTTGGCCTTGAAAAAAAGTTCCCCGGGGCCCTCAAGTCTTGTCTTCATTTCGGCATAAACCACGTCGCCCCCCCAGTCCGGCAACCCGGTGACATGTAAAGCATCCTCTCCATCAGAAGTTTCGTCAGTTTGCAACTCCCATGCAAATTCAGCACCACTAACAAAATCAATTCCTTCGACATCAAGGGCTTCGGCCAAATCTTCATTATTCTCCCAATTGAGTGTTAATTGGGCATGCACACTCTGAACTTCGCCCTGCGTATTTTGAGCGACCACCCAGTACTCGCCCTCATCCTCAGGCCAAACAGTGTCCATGGTCAGTTTGGGGCTTGTCTCACCAATGATCGACTTACCATCGCGGTACCATTGGAGTTCAGGAAATGGCCAACCATCAACCTCCACACTGAATACAACCCCCTCGATGCCTTCCACCGTCGCATCCTCCGGTTGCTCGACAAATTCAGGCACTGCATCTTCCGGGACGTAGAATTGAAGGGCATCGAGATAACCGGAGTGTTGTCCTGCTTCCCACGAATCCCGAAAAAATTCCCATTCCAAGACGTGACGTCCTTCAGGAATAAAAGTCCGAAAAAATTCCCATTCGCTACTACCAGATAATGTTTCAGTTTGTTTACCGTCGATAGAAAAAATTAAACCATCACCAAACTCGGAGCCAATAATCTTCCAGTCAAATTCAAGCACCCCGGGGCCTTGAATCACAGTCATAACCCAGGACGATTGGGCTTCTTGAAGCGATAGATTCCTTACGGCGTCGCCATCCTCTGCATCATTTACCTTGGTGCGAGACCACTTTCTATCTCCACCTGTGACAAACTTGAGCCCTGTGACATCGAGCCCATCCGCAAGGCTAGATGCCCCTTCACCCGAAACGGTCACCTTAAACGGTTCACTCTCCAAGCTGCCGTGTTCATTGGACGCCACAACTGTGTATTCTCCGGCATCAAAACCCCATGCGCGTTCCACCTTGTAAATACTGTTGGTGGCTCCCTCAATCGCCTCACCTTTCAACCGCCATTGGAAAGTCGGAAATGGAAAGCCATCAGCTTCATGCACACCAAAAACAAGAGGATCCCCCAATTCCACGTCCGGCTCAGGAGTGGAAATGGTAACAACAATCGGTTTGCCAGTCTCGACCGGTTTGAACACCATTTGATCCATATAAGCCTTTCCCATTAGCTCTGAATCTTTCAGGAAAGTGAAATAAACCGTGTGGTTGCCTTCGGGAATCATCACCCAATTATCAATCCATTTGGCCTTGGATCTAGTTTTGACATCGGTAAGCACGGCGAGTTCATTCTCATCCTCAAAGGCAAACTGGTCATCCAGGGTGCAACTTAATCTGAACTCATCAAATTCATACGGAACACGACTAGACTCCAATCGCCATTTAAAGGTCAGAAATCCTGGGCCCTCAAACCGCACCGCAAAAACCTGTTCCGAGAACCAATCCCTTGTAGTGGAATAGGCACGCGCTGAATCCTCGCCATCAAAGGAGCTGACGGTGGACAGTTTCCACGGTTGTAATTCCTCGTCAAACTGAATCGATATAACCCTGCCATCTTCCAAATCAATGGCATCTGCGAGTTCCTCATCCAAAATTTCTGTGACAAAAAGATCGGCCACTTGGGATTCCACTTCACCCAGTTCATTGGACATCACCACGCTGATCTCACCAGAGTCGTCCTCCCAGAGGTTATCCAGTGACAAGACACGTGCGGTCTCACCCTCCAGCGGTTCGCCATCACGAAACCATTGGTAGGTCGGGAATGGATAGCCTCTGGCCTCGACTTCAAAAAACGCAAAACCTGGTGCTTCTGTCACTCTAGCTTCTGGATCCAAATATATATCCAGTTCCCCTTCTTCAACCAAGCTAAATTCAAACCAGTCTATAATGGCATTCCCCAAATTACGCTGAACCAGCCATCTAGCCTTGTGTTCCCCCTGTGGAATCTCCGCCACTCCACGATTCCAACCCTGTTGATCGGTTGTGAACCGATGAAGATGCGTGTTTAGGTCGAATCTTTTGCTATCCAAGTAAAACTGCAACGAAGTTTGACTCGAGTTCTGCCCAAACATCTTGTGAAAAAACTCCAAATACCCCGGCCCGTTCAGGGTGATTTCAACCCAAGTCTCACCACCAAGTGGAGTTATGATATTTGCCAATCCACCCTCTTCATCCAATCCATTGGTTTTGTCTACCAACCAACTTCCCTCTCCACCAAACTCCAATGGGGTATCCGCATCGAGTCCCATCGCCACCAGCATTTCTTCCTTGATTTGCGCTTCGGTCATAAATCGCACTTCATCCAGCCATCCATACATGTTTTGATCAAATGCACTTTGTTTGGAGTATTCCCAACGAATTAAATGTTTCCCCTCACTCAAGCGAACGGATCCCGTCAGCCATCGTGATTGCTCCCACGCATAGCCCTTTGGAAAACTGGTGACCAATTCGTCGTCCACAAAACATTTAAAATCCTGATTGTAATCGTTGGTCGTTCGCCAACTGAAAAACACCGTTCCTGGACCATCGACCTCCATTTCCACCCAAGTCGATTGATTATTTTCAATCTCTGGGCTGCGTGCCGAGTCTTGATCGGAAGAATGAATTTCCTCATCCAGCGACCATGTTTCCTCCGGACCTGAATCAAAGGCATAATCGCTGTTGTCCAGGGCCTCCTGCAGGGTGTTCACCACTATTAACGAAGCCATCTCGCTTGTGGTCGAACCGTAATCGTTGGTGATCTCGACGTGATAATTCCCAACCATCTCCATGGTAACATCGACAAGAGTCAGCGCGACCGACTTGCCGCCATCAATTGGTTTCTCGTTGAAAAACCATTGATACGACATTGGCTTAGCTCCAACTGTTTCCACTGCAAACTCCACATCCTTCCCGACCTCTACCGTCACCTCACTGGGTTGGCTCAAAATCGACGGAGCCACATTACTTCCTACCAATTGAGCCGCGGCAGTGGTGGTCAATTTGTGCTCGTTGGTGACCACCACTATGTAGGTGCCTTGGCTTTGGGCCTGAACGTTAAAAATGACTAACTTCGGGCCAGTTGCCCCTATCAATTCCTGTCCGTTAAACTGCCATTGGTAGGTTAGACCCGTGTCGTCAGTGGCTTCCACCTCGAACACCGCCGTGCCTCCCAGTTCCACAGATTGATCCTCAAGGGACTGTATAATCTCCGGCGGCGGAAAACCGGGCTTCACCTTGTCTATAATCGTAATAAATTTGCGTGCCCCCTCGTATCCCACCTCCTTGTAAAGCACCTCCCACTGCTCATAGTCACTATTCCCTGCAACACCGTTGAGGATCACAAACATCGGGATGGATCCCTCCTCATTAAACTTATTCCAGGCGACTCTCTGCAAGTCATCACCCGCCAACTCCAAACCGGCATCCTCGACAAACTGATCTGTGCGATCCGGGTTGCCCGACTCGATGTTGACCGCGATCACCGTCACCGGCACGCCATACTTGTTGCCGCCTTGTTCCTCGAAATACTGGTAAACATTCTTCTCCACGTCCGGTGAAGACGAACGGCACGGGCCGCACCACCAGGCAAAAAAATCAAGCACGACCACGTGCCCTTCATAACCACTCAACCTGAGCAGTTCACCGGTTTCGCGGTTCGTAATTTCAAAATCCTCAACTACGTCCCCCACTTTCGCGACCTGTGCCTGGCCTAGCGCTTGGCTCATTAGGAGTAGACATACTCCAAAGCCAACGGAGCCAGAGGCTTTCCGCAATCCCAAGTCCAGTACCATCGTCAGTTTTTTTGTTGCAGATGATGCCATTTCCTTAGAATAATAAAGATTTCCATGGAATTTTCAATATTTTTTGTGTTTTTATGAATTTTGAATAACCAATGAAAACTACACCCTTATTTACTCATTCCAGCTGCATGATTCGCAATCTAATGAGATGCGCCCACCGGTATGAGTCTACTTCAAAAGGTGGCTATCGTTGATTCTTTACCAGAAGGTTTCAAGAAATGAGTTCTCAACTCTACCGTCACCCAAGCGACGCTCATATGGATAAATAATTCGAAACTTATTCTAAAATATTTTTCATATCGCTTACCGGAAGCGCCTGTGAAAGTTATGATTCAATTACTCGCTGGAGGTGGCCAGTTCGCGCAGGTCGGTTCTTATGGGGACTGCCCTTTTCATCTGTTGTACATAATTCAAAACTGGGAGTTCGACAACCAGAACGGGGCCTACCCTTCCAAGGCGGCCAGCTTGATGTAGGATAAGCATAAACGAACGAACTGGGGGCGTTTTCACTTGCCTCCGCTTTCCAGTTCCTCCCCGGTGTTGCCTCCTTGTTTGCGGAGGATGGCCGCGACCTCCTCTTTTTTATTCCTCACGGCCCAATCCAGCGGCGTGTCCCCGAACGCAACAGTCACGTTGACGTTAGCGCCGTTGGCCAGCAGCAACTCAACGATCTCTTTTTGGCCAACCGAAGCCGCCTTGTGCAAAGGAGTCGTTCCACCATCCCCGTTCACGTTGGCCCCCTTGGCGACGAGCAATTCAACCATCCCGGGCAGACCCTCTTTGACAGCAGAATCCAGAGGTGTTTCTGCATAAGCATCCTTCGCGTTGACGTCTGCGCCGTTGGCCAACAGCAACTCAACGATCTTCCCTTGGCTTTTTTTCACTGCTGAAAAGATGGGCGATGCCGTGCGTTCGCCCCCCTTGGCCTTGACGTTCGCACCCTTGGCGATAAGTAACCCTGCCACCTCCCCATGGCCGGCACTTGCCGCGAAGTGCAACGGAGTCAAGCCGTCCGCATCCGTCGCGTTGACGTCTGCGTTGCTGGAAATCAATAGCCCAGCGACGGCTGCCTGTCCGCCTCGGGCCGTGTAGTGCAGAGCGGTTGAGCCCCATTTGTTTTGTTCATCCACGCCGGTACCGGCAGCGAGATGCTGTCGGACGATCTCCATGTCACCCTTCCACGCGGCCCGATGAATGGGCACGCTGGGCAGTTCCACCCTGGCGCCCGTTTGGACTGGTTTTGCAGCTTCTGCAACTGGTTCAGCTGATTTCGCTTCTACTGGAGGAGGTGATGGTTGCTCTGGCACTTCAGCAACAGGTTCTGCGGGTTTCGCTTCTGGCGTAGTAGACGACTGCTGCGACTCACCACACCCCACCAGCACCACGGCTGTGATTGTTGATATGATTGTTTGTCTCATTGGCTTAATGAACGGGAGAACGGTAGCAGTCCGCCCCGAACCGGCCAACTCCAATCCCTCGGCATGGGCCGGTCAACGGACAACGTACGACAATAACTCGTCCATCACCCGGTTAATTTTAGCGCAGGCGGTTTCGGAGGCCTCCCGAATTTCCGCTTCTGTTTGCACATAATCCCCCGACACCAGTTCGTCGCCGCAATGCTCGAGGATCAACGCGGCGGATTCCGGCGTCGTCTCTAGATGGAACTGCAGCCCAACAACGTTCGGCCCAATCTGAAACGCCTGGTTCTCGCAAGCTTCGCTCTTGGCCAAGTGCACTGCGCCCCGAGGCAGGTCGAATGTCTCGCCGTGCCAGTGGAACACCGGCACACCGGATGGCAGCCGAAAAACATTTCCTCCCGTGTCCTCCGTTTCAAGCGGAAACCAGCCGATCTCCCGGTGCCGACCAGGATATACTCTCGAGCCAAGCGCGCTGGCAATCAACTGCGCCCCGAGGCAAATCCCAATGACCGGCAAGCCAAGCTGAATCGCCTGCCGGATGAACGTCTTCTCCGGCACAAGCCATGGGTACGCCCGCTCGTCGTTGACACTCATTGGCCCACCCATCGCAATCACGAGATCGCACCGGCTCGTATCCGGCAACTTGGCCGACTCGAAAAATCGCGTGTGTCGAACAGTAGCACCCCTCTTGGTCAGCGAGCGCTCCATACTCCCTATTCCCTCAAAAGGTACATGCTGTAAGACGTGAACATTCATCCCGAGCCAGCGCCTACCAGGAAGCCACCAAAACAACCAGCCAGCAGGCGACAACGGTGTACAGGGTCACCGTGCTGCTGCCCCTGAGTTGGCTGCCCGAAGTCAGAACATAGCGGTGAATGATCGCCGCTATGAAGAGCCCAAGCGCCGTCCCTACAACTGGCACGATCACAAATAACCACACAAGTCCGTGCACCAAGCTGAGCAGCAACGGCAGCAGGCCAAGCAGCAGCGCGATCAATAGCAACGCCCCAATCGTCCATAAAATTGATTTACTCATCGTTCGCTCGCCGCGGCCAGCAGATCGCAGAAAGATTTTACCGTGTCGATGCACCGGTGTACAACCGCTTAATCCCGCCACGCTTGCCAAGCGATGGCTGGCTTCGCAGGGTGACTCCTGTTACAGTTCTCGGCAAACCAATGGATAACGTGATGAAACATTTTCTACTGACTGCCGCGTTGGCCACTCTCTCAGGCCAAGTGCTTGGCCAAATCACCAAACCGGCCGATGCACCCAAGCCTCTCTCCCCCGCCGATAGCGCAAAGCTCGTCAAACTCCCGACCGGATTCCGGCTGGAGCTTGTCGCCGCCGAGCCTCTCGTCCGCCAGCCCTCCGGCGTCTGCTGGGACGCCCACGGCGACCTCTTCGTCAGCGAACTGCACGGCTACAACATCGAGGGCCAGTTCGATATCGAGGATCTGAACAAAACCGGCAAGCTTGACCGCGTCGTTCGCCGCATTGCTGCCAATGAAGACGCCATGCGCCGCGCCGAGAAGAAACAGTACGGCACTATCAAGCGCCTGCTCGACTCCGACGGCGACGGAGTGATGGACCGTGCCGAGGTATGGGCCGACCGGTTGCCAGTCTGCCTCGGCGTTTGCCCGGCTCGTGGCGGGATTATTGTCGTCTGCGCACCGGACATCGTCTTCCTCGCCGACCGCGACGGCGACGGGCGGGCGGAGGTGCGAGAGACACTGTTTACCGGCTTCCGGTTTGGCGTCATCGAGCGCCGCATCAACTCGCCGATTTGGGGACCGGACAATTGGATTTACATCGACGGCGGCCAGGGCGGACGCATCACCGGGCCGCACCTCGCCGCGCCGGTTGACATCCCAGTGACCGGTTTCCGCATCAAGCCGGACGGCTCAGCGATCGAGCCGGTCAGCGGCCATACCGGCACATACGGCTTCACCTTCAACGGCGACGGCGACCGACTCGTCATCTCCACCGGCTCGCCCGGCATTCAGGTAGCGCCGCTGCCGTGGCGCTACCTGTCGCGTAACCCGGATGTGGCCATCCGCGCCGCGACGCACAACGCCGCCAACTACAACACCTCCTTCCCCTCCAGCCAACCGCACCCGTGGCGCACCAAGCGCGCAGGCGATCCCGGCTTCGGCAAATATTACAGCGACCACTATGGAGCGGCCGAGTCGATCCCAAACGGCTACTTCACCTCTGCCTGCTCGCCCCTAGTTTACAGCGACAACGCCTTGCCGGGACTAAGCGGCCAGATTCTTGCCTGCGCTCCGGCGCAAAACCTCGTCCATCGCGCCCTCCTGAGTCGCGACGGCACGATCCTGAAAATCCGCCGCACCCCGCAGGAGACAAAATCGGAATTCCTCACCTCGGAAGACATTTGGTTCCACCCGATCCACCTCGCTATCGGCCCGAATGGCGGCGTGTGGATGGCCGATTATTATCGCGAGATTATCGAGGACTACTCCGCCATTCCGCGCTATTTGCAGCAGCAATACGGGCTGGCCGACGGCAACGACCACGGTCGCATCTGGCGACTCGCACACGACGACATGCCCCCTCCACAATCGACCGACATGACTAAGCTCAGTAATGCCGCACTAGGCCGCGAAGTCGTCAGTCAGCGTTTTTGGCGACGACAGACCGCTCGCCGATTGCTGCTTGAACGCAACGCCCGACAAACCGATATCCCCCTCCCGCCAAATGACTCCAGCGCCGCCGTCAACGCGCTGTATACGCTTAATGCCCTCGGGCAACTAAATAAAAAGAAACTCGCCTCTGCACTTGGACACAGCGAACCAGGCGTGCGACGCCATGCGTTGCGTCTGGCCGAGCGCCGGTTTGGTAAAAGCGAAAAACTATTCGCCGCCGCGTTGAGCCTTGCGGACGACGACTCGTCAATCGTCCGGCTACAACTCGCCCTCTCGCTGGGAGAAAGCAGCGATCCCCGTACGTTGAAAACTCTGGCCCACTTGGCCAAGAGGCACGGAGCCGACAAGTGGCTCGACAACGCCATTCTCAGCGCCCTGGCCGGCCGAGCATCCGACATGCTTGCGGTGCTCATCGACAAACCACTAGACTCTCACGATGCACGCGGACTGATCGCCCGACTGTGCGACTCAATTGCCACCCGGCGAAACACCGGCGAACTGTCTGCCACCATCGTCCACATCGCCGAACTGGCGGATCGCAGCCTGCAACAGGCTTGCCTCGCCGGCCTTCGCAAGCCGTTCAAGTCTGCCACCACTCTGGCACTCTCGGATGCCGCGCGCACGGCGCTTGATCACCTGAGCACGACTGATGACAGTGAGGTCCGAATCGCAGCGGTTGGCCTTAAACAAATCCTGACACTCGAGTCGCCCGCCGATCGCCACGCGCGCCTGAGCAAGGCATTGGGCGAAGTCGCCAATGTGCAACTTAGCGCTGCCCGCCGCCTCGCTGCCGTACACGAGCTTGGCTCGGAGACGGATTCGCGCATCGTGGCGCAATTGTTCGACGCCTATCCGGCTGCCACGCCACCAGTCCGCCGCGCCATTCTCGGCGCAGCCTTTGCACGTCGTGACCATTTGCCCGCCGTGGTGGCAGCGTTGGAGCAGCAAAAAATCTCTGCCTCCGCACTCAACGCCGTCCAGCACAACACGCTACTCAACCAGTCGGACGCCAACCTGACCAAGCGGGTGAAGGCCCTGTTTGCCACGCTCGAGCCGATCGATAACGAACTTCTGCAGCGTTTCATCGCCGCGCTCAACGACAAACGCGACACAGCCCACGGGCGAGAGGTGTTCACCCAGCACTGCTCGATCTGCCACCGTGCTCACGGAATCGGATTCGCGGTCGGACCGGACTTAACAGCGGAGTTTCGCCGAGCCGAGGAAACAATCGTGCATGATATCATCGCGCCAAGCTCAGCGATCGTCGCAGGCCACGAGACGTACACTGTAGAAACGAAAGACGGACGGGTACTGAACGGCGTCCTCGCTGGTGAGTCGCCTAACAGCCTGACGCTAATGCTACCAGGCGGGATACGGCTCGATGTTTTGCGAAAGGATGTGCAATCAATCAAGTCACTGCCGGTATCGCTCATGCCGGAGTCGCTCGCGAAATCGTTGCGACCGGCCGATGCTGCCGACGCGATCGCCTGGCTACGCCAGCCGCCGAAGCGCCAGCTGTTGTTTGACGATAACCCGGCGTTTATCGATCTGCTCACCAAAGGTGCCGGCACGGCAACCGTCGTGACGGATGAACACTTCAGCGGCAACGCAGCGCTGCGGATCACCCCGACACAACGCGAGGCATCGAGCATCCCCGGCTGGGCGTTTCGCATCCGGGAAAACCCGGGGGCGGGTGAGTACCGCTACTTGCGCTTGGCATGGAAGGCGCCCGAAGCACTGGGCGTGATGGTCGAACTGGCAGCCAGTGGCGGATGGCCACCACCAAATAGCCCAATGCGGCGCTATTTCAGCGGCAAAAACACCACACCTTGGCAGGCCACGCGAGTCGCTGACGATACGCCCCGGAAGTGGAGTGTAGTCACGCGGGATTTGTGGAAGGACTTTGGCAAATTCACCCTGACCGGCATCGCCCCGACTGCGATGGGAGGCCCGGTGCTGTTCGACCAGATCGAGTTACTGCGTTCGAAGAACGACTGACTTTGTGGAAAGGTAGAGCGTGCTGTCCACAACGCTCGCCCAAGTGACCGCCTCAGCCTTTTTCGTAGAGAACCGTGATCAACACGTCGGAGGGAGCGCTTGTTGTGGTCTGCAGCGTCGAACCAGGCGTGGCACCGGGGTTATAACTCTGGGTGGCAATGTTGCCGGTCGCTTGGAGAAGCTTCGCCCCCTCGCTCTCGGCCCAGTCGTTGATCTGCTGTTCGAGTGACTCGATCTCAGTCTCTAGGCCCTTGAAAAGTTTGACGCGTTGCATTGTATGAATCTGTTAATCCCGGGACATCAACAGATTGCCGATGGCGGATTCATCAACAATCTGGAGCTGATACGGCGGTGAAAGCTTGCTGTCGGTGCCGCGCATGAGCGCTGCGTTGTATTGGTAGTCGAACTTGAAATGGTAGTTGATGACCTTGGTGCCGCCAGGGATCGGCACCGGTGTCTCCCATCGCCCTTTTGCCAACTCGGTTTTGCGCATCGGGAAAGCCTGATTGTTGAAGATTACCATCGGCTTCATCGTGGTTTTATCGAGTGAGCGTTGGTTGCTCTGGAACATCGCCTCGACCGTGTACAGGCCTGTTTGGCTGCGCGGTAGTGCGCGCGGGGTGAGATTGGTTATGGTGCTGGTGGTGCAACCTGTCAGCAGGAAAATACTCGCACAAATGGAACAAAACCACCTCATCAACAACGGGTGAGAGGGTGCGCCATCTCGGGACGGATTGTAAAGTCCGTAATTGTGGAACATACATCCTTTCTGCACAGTCGTTCACAAAGCGTAGGTCAGGAAAAAAAAGATCAGAACAGCAGCCACCACCATCCAAACCCAGTGCAATTGGCTGCCGCGGGGCCGACCGCCCTGAACGAACTCCCGCGACACAAAGTCGTCGTAGTCGAACTCCTCCCCCGCCAGGTGGGTTGACTCATATTGCGCCTCGTCGGCCCAGCCGGTGTCCGGGCAGGCACCGCAGTCGGGACAGACGCGCGCCTTGACCGGGAGATCGACACCGCAGTTTGAGCATTCGTCGGGGGTCATCGTTGGCACTTGGCCCAGCGGCCGGCCCAGCCCGGCTTCATTCGCATCACCGGGTCCTCGAGCACCGCCGGGTCCACACTCCAGATCGAAGCCAGCACCGGCAACCGATCCACGTTCGTGCCCACGGTCTCCCACTGCTGATACGACCCAAAACCGCCGGCCGCAAGGTAATCAAAACAGCTCATGCCTGTCTTCTTCTCGGCCAGCGTTGACTTGCCTTGGTTCCATGTCGTTTCGCCGGTCCACGCGTAGGCGCGGACGACCTGCCGTTCGATAAGCTTGGCCCATGCATGGTGACCCAACTCCGAGCTACTGTGAAAATACTGCACATGCCCCAGTCTCTCGCTCATGTCGGCGAGGAACCGGTAGCAGGCGTCGATATCCTCTCCGGCATCGGGCAACGGATGGCCCATGACCACCACCCAGCCGTTGACCGGCGGCGAGACGAACAGTCGCCCGGCATCCTGCTTAGCCAATGCCTCGGCACAGGCGCAAGGATGCAAATCCCCCAGTCCCATCGAACGAGCGACATCCTCCGGATTGCGAGACCGCACAGTCAACCAAGTGCGAGGCCGGCTAAACACCGACGGCCCGAGCCGCCGCCGCACGCTGCGTGCGAAGGTGATCTCGTCAAGCTGCACCTGCCTAGCACGCCGCCGCCCCAGCGTATAAAAAAGTACCGCAACAGCCCACACCAAAACAAACGGGCCAAGGATGAGCAACATCGTCATTATTGAACGGGCCAAGGTTGCCCCGCTTGGCCAAATAGCGCAAACGCAAATTCACTGAGGACGCTTTTCAAGCGCTTGGCTAACTGATAAATTCACCCCTCGGCGAAATGACCATCATCACCGACGAACGCTGCACCACCTATCACTCGCCGGGACATCCCGAGCGGCCATCCCGCGTCAGTGGCACCGTCAAGCAACTCAAGGCGCAAACGGACCTCAAACTCGAGTGGCTCAAGCCTAAGCCAGCACCCAAGGCCAAGGTACTACGTGCCCACACGAGCAACCACTTCCGGCGTTTGGCCATGCCGCACGATTTTGATAGCGACACGCCCTCCCACGCAGGCATTCGCGACCACGCGCTGCGCAGTGTCGGCGGTGTGCTCAAGGCACTCGAACTGGCCAAGGCAGGCAAGCCGAACTTCAGCCTACTGCGTCCTCCCGGCCACCATGCCACAAGGGAACACGCGATGGGGGTTTGCTACCTTGGATCAGTAGCCATCGCCGCGCTCGAGGCCAAGGCTACCGACTCGAATAAAGTTGCCGTGTTCGACTTCGACGTGCATCACGGTAATGGCACCGAGGAAATTCTCACTCGAAAAAACGGTATCGAGTTTTTCTCCGTTCACCAGCACCCAGCCTACCCCGGCACCGGCGCCAAGTCGTTCGACAACTGCCACAACTATACCGCCCGGCCCAACCTGCCACGCGAGGATTACCGGAAGATCGCTGAACGCTCGATCGCCGACCTGAAGGAGTACGACCCTGACCTCGTGATCGTCTCCGCCGGATTCGACGCCTACGCTGGCGATCCTCTCTGCAACCAAAAACTTACCGCTGATGACTTTCGCTGGTTAGGCAAAAGGCTCCTGAGTCTCGGCGTGCCGGTGGTCAGTGCGATGGAGGGCGGCTACAGCGACGATCTGCCGGACCTCGTGCTCGCCTACCTACACGGCCTCCTCGGTAAATAAAAATCTGTCGTCTTCAGCACCGGGCCGCTCTACATTCCGGCCGTGGCTTACGAGTACAAGGTCATCCGCACAATCGAGTTTTCCGAAACCGACATGGAAGGCATCGTACATTTCTCCAACTACTGCAAATTTGTGGAGACTGTTGAGCGTCAATTTTTTAAATCGATCGGCTACTCGATCGCCACCTCCCAAACCGATCCCCCGTCGGTTGGCCGCGTGTCCGCATCGGCTTCGACTACAAAAAACCGCTGTCCTTCGAGAATGAGATCGAGATACACCTGCTCGTCGCCAAGCTTCGCTCAAAGTCAATCACCTACCGCATCTATATTCGTAAACTCACCGATGACACCAGAGATCTCGCCGCCACCGGCGAGATGACCGTCATCTGCGTTTCCTGGATCGACTCCAGCAAGATGAAAGCCTGCAACATCCCAAAAGAAATCGTCGCCAAAATCGAAGTCGCCCCGCCGGGGCTGCTTAAGGTGTGATCATGCACGGTCTGCTTGGCATCGAGTGCGGCGCCACGCACACGGTCGTGCTGTACGAAACCTGCGGCCAAACGACCCGAGCCGAGTTTGGCCCGGCCAACCTCCGTCTGATCAACAAGGCGCAGTTGGGCAGCCACCTCCGTCAAATAGCCAAACAATTCCCCAAACCAAACGCCGTCGCCATCGGCATGGCCGGTGCCCGCTCGGATGCCGACAAACAACGCCTTCGCCGCGCTGCCACCCGTGTCTGGCCAAGTGCCATCGTCCACGCCACCAACGATCTCGAGACCGCCCTCGCCGCAGACTCCCGGCACACGCCGACCACCCGCGTGCTCCTGCTCAGCGGCACCGGTTCATGCTGCTTCGGCCAGACGCCCGACGGCGCCACCTCCAAACTCGGCGGCTGGGGACACATTCTCGGCGATCAGGGAAGCGGCTACGAGATCAGCCTGCGCGCCCTCAAGGCCTGCGTGTTTCACCTCGACCGCGATGGCGCTTGGACCGCGCTAGGCCAACGACTGTTGCGTCGCCTGCAACTCAACTCCCCCGACCAACTCATCGACTGGGTCGCCCAAGCTGCAAAAAGCGAGGTCGCCGGCTTGGCCAAGGAAGTTTTCTCAGCGTGGGCCAAGCGCGACAAAATCGCCGGTGATATCCTTAACGACGCCGCCGCCACTCTGGCCAACGACGCCTGTAACTGCGCCAAAAAGATTGTCGGCAAAACAGCTCCCGTTCGTTTTTTATTATCCGGCAGTGTACTGGTCAAGCAGCCCAGGTTCGCCGCAAAAGTCGCGAGGGCCATCCGCGCTGAACGGCCCGGCTCACAGGTCGTCACACTGAAAAACGAAAGCTGCACCGGTGCGCTCAACATCGCCCGTCGCTTGAACTCCTGCCCTCCCTCCAAGTCAGACGCCACCACGACCACCTGTCACCCAGCCATCCCCGTTCCATGTCTCGCGCAGCTTGGCCAAGCTCCCACCGAACAGCGCCATCCCCGCTCGATGAAACTCGATAGCATGTCGCTTGGCGAAGCCGTCGATCTGTTCCTCGATGAAGACAGCCAACTTCCCAACGCCATCGCCCGTGAGAAAACAAAAATAGTGCGAGTGATAGGCTGGGTGCATGATGCATTCAAGAGCGGAGGGCGGCTGTTTTACAGCGGAGCCGGCACAAGCGGCCGCCTCGGCGTGCTCGACGCCAGCGAATGCCCACCAACCTTTCGCGCCGATCCCAATCAGGTGCAGGGCATCATCGCCGGTGGTCAACCGGCTCTGTACCGTTCCATCGAGGGCGCCGAGGACAACCCCGACGCCGGGGCCGAAGCACTGCGGTTTCGCGGCATCGAAAAAAAGGACGTGTTCATCGGCATCGCCGCCAGTGGTCGGACGCCGTTCATCTGGGGCGGAATCTGGGAGGCCAACCGGCGAGGTGCTCGCACGGCACTGCTTTGTTTCAATCCAACGCTGAAAATCCCTCTCGATAACCGACCGGGTATCGTCATTCAACCCGACATTGGCCCCGAGTTACTCACCGGCTCCACCCGGCTCAAAAGCGGCACCGCCACCAAGCTGATTCTGAACATGATCACCACGATGGCGATGGCCAAGAGCGGCAAAGTGATCGGCAACCTGATGATCGACCTCGACCCGAGCAACACCAAGCTGCGCGACAGGGCGGTGCGCATCATCCGTCAACTCACCGCCGCCAGCGAAGCTGAAGCCAAACACGCCCTCGAGCAAACCGGCTGGAATGTCAAAAATGCCACCGCCCGACTGGGCAAAAAGTAAGAGACCTCTCACGCGAAAAAGGTCACTCTTTCAGCGTGGCTAGTTTTTTGCGAAGGCGTTGGGATTGTTTGTCGTTGAGGATTTGCCATACGGCTAAGCCGTTGCCGACGAGTCCCCATTCGTCGAACTCCCAGACAACTTTTTTGTCGCGTGTAATCTCGAAGATTTGCGGATTGGCCTCGCCGGCGTGGCAGTTGCCGATGATGAAATTGCCATTACGGAGTTCCTGCAACGCCGTCATCCAGCCCAAACCGATGTCGGTTCCGGGAACTTTGTCTTTGATTTCCCAAACGACTTTTTTGCCGGGCGAAACCTCGACCACGCTGTGGCCGCTGCCGGAGGCGATCAGAGTGTTGCCGTTCTTCAACCGGATCGCACCATAGCAGCGGGTCTTGATGAGGTACTCCCAAACGATCCCGCCCTTGCGGTTGTATTCGGTGACAACACCCGGATTCTCGGAGGTGACGAGGTAGTTACCCTCCGGCGTGAAGCGCACCCAGCGCGTGTGTTGGCGGCCATCCTTCTTCATCGGAATCTCGTGAACGATATTGCCTCTGTTATTGACCTCTATGATCCGGCCCACCCCGCTCTCGACAATCGAGGTGTTGCCGTTTTTCATACGCGCAAAAGCGTGCACGTCCACCCTCTTGCCCTTATTCCCGTTCATCGTGGCGGAGTCGTAGGTCCACACGACTTTCTTTCCGAGCGTCATCTCAGTGAGCTTGGTCCAGCTATCGTGATAGAGGATGTTGCCGTTGGGCAGAAGGTGCACGTCGTGGTGGCCGGCGTGGCCCTTGGCCGGGCCGGAAGTCCTGTGCGACCAGATGACCTCCCCGTCACGATCCGTGATCGCGATGATATTCTTGCCATACGACGCGCTGACCAAGACCAACCGCTCGGCATTGGTCGCAACGGCGTTGAGCAACAACGAAAACACAATGAGGAAACGTAGCTTGGTTTTCACGTCGGCGAAAGTAGTCGCCTAGCCAAGCAGCGTCGAGCTTGGGAATTTCCCTTCAGGAGTCAATGGAGCAAATGGGGTGCGCTTGGGCAAGCTTTCTCTACCAGCGAGAGAACGCAAACTGATCACGACGCCGCGCGGCCTGCTGCCAAGCACCGGAATATTATCAGCGGTAGAGGCGAGTCTCGAGGCGGTTACTGTCGTCGCCCAGGCCCTTGCTGGGCATTGCCTTGAGCGAGAAGACCAAATTCACGCTGAAGTCGTTTTTGCCGGAGCGATGGTTGCGCAAACGAAAGCGCAAGCCCGCCGTCGCGCTGGAAAAGTCACGGAATACGCCGTAACTCTGATCCTCCATTGTACCGTCGCTGGCCTCGAATTGGTGAACCATACGGAAACCCCACTCCTCGTTCAGTCGATAGTAGATGCGGCTGAACAACAGATCGTTGCCCCAGCGCCAGTCGGTGTCGATTTGTTGACTGAAAAACGGGTCGTAAGGGTACCGCTCGCGCAGTTCCTCTGGCGACAGATCTCGGAGATACCGGTGGCCGACAGTCCAACTCCAGCGATCGTTGGGCAGTAGCGAGATCGTGTGATTCGCCTCGTTGAGCAAACGGTCGTTCGGGTCGAATCGCACCTCGGAACCGAGCAACAACCAAGAGCGCGGTTTCACTTCCAAGTCGGAGTAAATGTCGTTGAAGCGAGGCTCACCTCCGTTGGTTTCCAGACGCCAGTCGGTGAACATTTCCCAGTTCAGCAAGTCATCGACTTGACCATCGCGCTTGGTTTGCAGCCGGTTTCGGATTCCCAAACGCACGACGTTGCGCGAGTCGATGCTGTCGATCGAGTTGTAGTCGGGAAAGTCGACCGGCCGGAGACGCAGCGCCTGCAACTCGCGATCGAACTGCGGCAGTTCCCACGGATGCCTGTTCGGCTCCGGCACATAGATGTAATTGGCCAACGGCTGCACAATGTGCCGCAGGCCACCGACATCAAGCAAGCGACTTGACGCGTTGGCCCACGTACTCGACGCCTTGAGCGACAACTCGACGCCGGTGTTGAACACGGAGCGATCCCTCCCTCCGGCTTGACCAAGAGCGGGATCACCCCCGGATGTCGCGCCGTAATGCGTCAACCGGACACCGGCGTGAGGCGTGACATTTAGCCAACCGAAGTAGGTGCGCGGCACAAGTAGTTGCTGATGCGTGTCAGCACGGAACGCCTCGTAGTTAAATAGGCCAAGTTCAGTGGCAGCCGGACGAAACTCGAAATAGCCGACCGTACTCTCGCTCTCATAAAAAACCGGTGTGACACTGAGTCGCTGGCGAAGACCGGTCACACGAATCTCCGGCAACCGCTCGACAGTCTGGTAAAAATCATCGACCTGCGGCTGCGCCAGCAGGCTGACGCTGAAATTGCGCCAATGCTTCGCCAACTCAACATGCGACGCCGGCTGCGGATTGCGGCGGAATTGGCCCTCGAAAAAGTCGCGGTTCACGAATGCATCGCTCTGGTTCTGCAACACTAGTTTGGCCATGAAGTCGGGCCGAAGTTGGACCGAGTGATACAGACTAAGCCGGTGCCGGTTGTTGATGTCAGCAAAGTCGCCAACTCGGGAGCGGCGGTCTGCGCCGGCAGCGGGATCGCGGTCGTCGAGCAGGTAAACAGAAGCCTCGCCGCTGCCGGCTAGGCCAAGGTCATAGTCCGAATTCACGCCAGCGGCCCAGCCCCGGCGCGCCCTGTAATCGAGGTGCACCTCGCCATCAAGCCGTTCGCTCAAGCCCCAATTGTAGGAGCCCTCGAAAAACAGGCCGTAGCGACTGCGGTAACCGGGCGTGATGCTCCATTGACTCGGCGTCCGATCGAGTTGGCGACGATAATACGGAAAATAAAACAGCGGAACCTTGCCGGCGTACAGCGTTGCGCTCGTGGCCTCGACAAATTTGCCGGGGGCGATACTCAAGTGTCGGGTGCGGATGCGCAGTATTGGATCGGATCGGTCGTCGGTGGTCAGCCAGGCGTCGGCGGCCGAATACTGGTTGCTCATCGCATCGCCCTTGATGTTCGTGCCCTCTACAAAAAACGGCGACTGGCCAGCGCGAAAATTGTCGGTCTGCATCGCGCGGGTCTGGAAGTTGTAATACAAGCGATGGGATGTAAATACACGATCCTGACTTTGCAGTGTTACGCTGCCCTCGGCAATAATCTCACCAGTGGCCTGATCGAGTCGGCCGTGGTCGGCTGTGATGAATACGCGCTCGCCCTGCTCCTCGAATGTGATACGAAATCGATCGTTCATGATAACCAACCCTTTCTCGAGATTGTAGTCAAAATCACCCGGTTTAAGAGACTCAATCTCCCACACTGGCGCGTCCGGTGACACCTGTTCGGCTACCCTACCGTCACTTGGCCAAGCGACGAGCAGCATTAGAATAGAACTCACCAAGCGAAGATGCATCAACGGGCGCTGAGTTAAGCAGAGGGTCACAACTCTGCCAAGCCGGAGTTGCTCTTAATCCAATCACTTAACCAAAAAAGGACGGGGCTTTTTCTGCCCCGTCCTTGGTTTACTGTTTTTGTAACAGCTTGAATTACATCATGCCGTGGTCATGCCCACCGCCACCCGCTGGCATAGGCGGATCCTTTTCGGGGATCTCAGTGATTAGGCATTCGGTAGTGAGGAGCAATCCTGCGATGGAGCCAGCGTTTTGCAGCGCGGTGCGGGTAACCTTTTTCGGGTCCACCACGCCGGCTTTGACAAGGTCCTGGTACTTCTCAGTCGCAACATTGAATCCGGTGTTGCCTTTACTATTCAGGACTCCCTGAACAATCACGGCACCCTCAAGGCCAGCGTTCGCAGCGAGAGCGCGGAGCGGTGCCTCGACGGCGGCGCAGATGATGGAAACACCGATCTGCTGGTCACCCTCAAGATCCAGCTTGCTGATGGACGGACGGGTACGCAACAAGGCGACACCACCACCGGGGACGATGCCCTCTTCCACAGCAGCGCGGGTGGCGTGCAGAGCATCCTCGACTCGAGCCTTCTTTTCCTTCATCTCAGTCTCGGTGGCTGCACCGACATTGATGACGGCCACACCGCCTGCCAGCTTGGCCAAACGCTCCTGCAACTTTTCGCGATCGTAGTCGGAAGTGGTCTCCTCGATCTGGCGACGAATCTGGTTCACTCGAGCCTGGATCTCGGAGGACTTGCCGGAACCTTGGACGATGGTGGTGTTTTCCTTGTCCAACACGATGCTCTTTGCACGTCCCAAGTCGCTCAACTCGACAGACTCGAGCTTGATGCCGAGATCCTCTGTGATACAGCGGCCACCAGTCAGAATGGCGATATCCTCAAGCATGGCCTTGCGTCGATCGCCGAACCCAGGCGCCTTCACTGCGGCGATGTTCAACGTGCCGCGGATACGGTTGACCACGAGAGTAGCAAGCGCCTCGCCCTCGACGTCCTCAGCGATAATCAGCATCTGCTTACCTGTCTTGGCAACCTTCTCCAGCAGTGGAACCATGTCCTTGAGACTGCTGATCTTCTTCTCGAAGATTAGAATGTAGGCGTCCTCAAGTCGGCACTCCATTGAGTCCGTATCAGTGGCGAAGTACGGCGAGAGATAGCCCTTGTCGAACTGCATACCCTCGACGACGTCGAGAGTTGTCTCGATGGACTTGGCCTCCTCGACGGTGATGGTGCCGTCCTTACCTACCTTGTCCATGGCATCAGCGATGATCTCTCCAATTTCATCATCCCAGTTGGCGGACACGGTGGCTACCTGCTTGATCTCCTCCTTGTCCTTCACCTTCTTGGTAGCCTTGTCGAGCGCCTTGACGGCGGCCTCGACTGCCTTTTGGATACCGCGCTGGATTGCGATCGGACTTGCCCCTGCAGTGACATGCTTGAGACCGCCGCTGTAGATGGCCTCAGCCAGCACAGTTGCCGTGGTGGTCCCGTCACCGGCGGCGTCACTAGTTCTACTCGACACCTCGCGTACCATCTGGGCGCCCATGTTCTCATACGGATCCTCAAGATCGATCTCCTTAGCCACAGTGACACCGTCCTTGGTGACCGTGGGGGAGCCGAACTTCTTATCGAGAACGACGTTGCGGCCCTTGGGGCCGAGGGTTGCGGTCACTGCCTTGGACAGGGTGGTAACACCCTTCAACAAGGCTTGCCGCGCGGACTCATCAAACTTCAGTTGTTTTGCTGACATGCTTTATTATTCCTTTCCAAATTTATCCAACGATTGCGAGAATGTCGTCAGAATTCAAAATCTTGAGTTCCTTGCCATCGACCTTGACTTCGGTGCCGCCATATTTGCTGATCAACACCTTGTCACCCTTCTTGACCTCGAATGCAATCTTATCGCCATTGTCATCGGTCTTGCCTGTGCCCAATGCCAACACCTTGGCTTCGGTGGGTTTTTCCTTGGCAGAATCCGGGATGATAATACCACCCTCCGATTGCTGCTCCTTGTCCTCGATCGGCTCAACAATAATTCGATCGCCGAGCGGTTTTAGTTT
>PVBE010322103.1_pt1 | contig 21449 bp, 20 predicted proteins | sample 1631181 | NCBI WGS metagenome assembly PVBE01 (sample SAMN08397723, study PRJNA350692) | Marine metagenome, whole genome shotgun sequencing project. | isolation source: water | place: Pacific Ocean | collected 2012-04 | reverse complement strand
GCTTTGCGTCGGAATGCGCAGTCCATACTTATATTTTTCATAATTTATGGATTTCGTAACCTTGGGCTCCTAGTCGTCATTAACGAGGAGTTATAAGCTGATAGGCACGCGCCTATCAGCCAACTAACCACCTACGTTATGAAACAAGACAACATAAAAAACGTGTCGCACGATGAAGAGCTTACAGACAAGGACATTGTAGTACTTGCTCAAATATTTGACCTGTTTCTAAAATCCCGGACCAGTTGGTAAAGTATTTTTATCACTGGAAAGGAACGATAATGGCGAAACGGAAGAATTATTCAGCAGAGTTCAGGCGGGGGTATGGGCGAGACTGGACGTTGGTTCCTGGCTCAGTTCCCGGCCCAACTCCAACCAGGAGGGTGCGATCGCATCAAAGGCTGATTCCAGTCGAGCGGAAAGAACGGGAAATTTCTTTTCCAGGTCAAGATTTTCCGACCTTGGCTCAATAGCGATCCAATGATCGTAGGAGTCAGGGTGTGGTAGATCCCGAGCCTGTCGAAGCAACACGGTCAATTTTTTGCTGCGCCTTCTTCAGGACGGCGGCTGACAATCCACATGTGAGAAGACCGGCATGAATTCTTGAGCATTTCCTGAAAGGCCTGGCGCTCCTCGTCATCGACTTCCAATATCAATCGTCGAATAGCGGGATCGCCCACGCACTCTGCGTCTTCCAGTGCAGCATTTCGTACAATATCAACATCCAGTTCACCTGGCGTCGTGATGCTCAACAGTTCAAGCCCGCACCGTTCGATCATGACTTGCGTCCCGGCAATGCTCAGGAACGTCAGGTGGTGAGGAGGCGAAACGGGTTTTGACTGTTTACCCAAAACTTGAATATCAAACCCACTGCCGCTTAGGCCAGAGACGACGATTAGGCCGCCTGGGCGAACAAGCCCACAAAGATCAGAAAATAGCGAAACCGGATCGCTGACATGCTCGAGCACCTCGAAGCAGGTAACCACGTCGGCGCTGGCCTTCCAGTCGGATTGCAAAATCGCTGCATCGCTATAACCTTCAAATATATCAAAACCCTTGTCACGAAGGCCAGCAGCATGAGCTGCGCCTGGTTCGACAGCGCGGATTCTGACTTCTGGGTTCAGCCGGCTAAACTCCTCAAGAAACAATCCCGCCCCGGCCCCGACATCAATAATTTGTTTTGGAACAATGTCGTTGTCTTTGACGATCCTGTTGATGCGTGCGGCCCGGGGCTTGTAGATGGGTTCGCGACGGGCTTCGGCCACGGCGGGGAAAAATACGTTGGCCCAGTAGTCGGCAGACGGGCTGTCTCTGTAAAACGTAGCCATGGCCTCTTCCGGAGGCACCGGATTGACATAAAGGCTGTCACATCCGTTGCATCGAACCAGTGTAAAGCCGTTTTTAACGAAATCCAGGGTCGCATCATCAATCCCACAACCCGGACAAGGGCGGTTTTGCATTTTTCCGGCTTTTGACAGAAGGTTTTGCCCGTCCTCAGTATTTAAACGTAGGTACTCGGCCAACAGGTCAGCCGGGCGGATGTTCTGCTCACGCAAGGTCATGTTTTGTCAGACGGGGAAATAGACTTGGTTTCGGGTTGCTGGTTTGAAAATATGCCAACCTGATTTTCCCTGCGCCCCTTCGCGAGGGATTAAAATTAGCATCTTCAATTTCTTCGCCAAGAAACCTGAAAACATCGCGGATCATTTCGGACGTCCTTTTATTTCCTCAAGATCATCAATCTTCGAATGACCATCCAACAGCGCCGCCATCACATTGGTGCCGCACCGACCGGGGCCTGTCATGAAAATAAATTGATACACTGCTTAATAATCCGTCTCTTACAGGGTGTGTTCGGAATCAAGGCTTGCCAGTTTCACCATGCGTTTGAAATATGCGTTGCTTTTCGCCAGTTCTTCAAATGCCCCGCTATCGACAATTTTTCCACCATCTAGCAGCACGATGCGGTCACAATGGCGGACCGTGCTTAAGCGGTGGGCAATAATAATCAGGGTCTTTTCGCCACCAAGCAAATTAATCGCATCGGAGACTTCTTTTTCGGTTTTGTTGTCCAGGGCTGCAGTCGCCTCATCGAGGATCAGAATGTCCGGGTTATGGTACAGGGCACGGGCGATTGAAACGCGCTGACGCTGGCCACCGGACATACGTACGCCGTTTTCACCAAGCACCGTATCCAGGCCATCGGGAAGATTCTCAACGACGCCGCCAAGATGTGCCAGTTCGATGGATTTTGTGATGGCGTCTTCGTCTATCTGGTCCGTTGCGATGCCCAGGGCAATGTTATTGCGCAGGGTATCATTGAGCAGGAAAACCTCTTGCGGGATATAGCCGCAACTGTCCCGCCAGGAACGATGATTGGTTGATATGTCAACTCCATCCGCCAAAATTCGCCCCGAAGTGGGATCAAGCAGCCCGAGCAACAAATCCACCAGGGTTGATTTTCCCGCCCCCGACGCGCCGACAAAGGCAACGGAGGACCCCTTGGGGATGGTCAGGTTAATGTCATGTACCGCCGGCAGTTCGCTACCGTCGTAAGTGAAGTGGACGTTTTCAATTCGTAATTCATTACCAAGGGTCATCGGTTCTTTTGCTGGCGTTTTGGGAACATCGGAAATCAACGGCAAATCCTTGATGTCGTCATAAATGGTCTCCATGGCCACTATCCCCTGCTTGAGACTATTGAACTGGGTAATAATCCGGTTGGCCGATGGCATGATTCTAAGGATCGCTATGCTAAAGGCCCCGATAACGGGAATTAGCTTTGCCAGGTCATATTCGAGGACTAAAATAACAACCAGCGACAGAAGAATTCCGCCAACGGCCAGGATTTCCAGGAAGGCGCGCGGAGTGTTATTTATTAACTGAAAGCGCCTTTGACAATTGGCGTTTTCTTCAGTGCTGACGCCGAAGGCCTCATCAAAATAGTTTTCCCGGCCCAGGGCCTTGATTTGTTTAAAGCCGCTGAAGGCCTGGTTGGGCCACTGCAACATTTCCGCCGCCGCCACCTGATTTCTTTCGCCCCAGTATTTTACCCGCTTGCGTACAGTTTTCAGAAAAATAACCGCAGCCAATGCCAAAACACCGACGGCGGTAAGTGCGACCCAGGGGCTCAGCCAGATCAGGAACCCGAGAATCGAAAGGGAAAGCAAAACTTCTGTGGCGATCATCAGCACCGGCATCATCATCCCTTTAAAAATACCGATAAGGGTAATGTTGACGTTGCGCAGCAACAGGCCGGAACTACGCCGAACATGGGTGGCGTAGGTGGCGTGAAGATAGTGCCTGAACAGGCGGCGGCTGTAATCGGTTAACAAATTCCACGTATACAGATATTGTATATGGATGAGATACAAGCCGAAGATGTTTTTAAATAAATAGATCAGAAAAACGAGTGAACACAGGGCAATCATGAAGGCCCTCTGTGTAGAAAAATTCAGCCCTTCATAGGCCGCAGACAGCCAGGGACTTTTCTGCAGGGCGTCCGCCGGTTCCACGGCGATCTGCAAAATGGGTAAAATCAGGCCAATGCCCAGAACCTCAAGGACGCCGCCGATGATCATCGTAAAGAAGATGAACACCCCCTTGCGGCGGGCGGGCTGATCAAGCAGTTCCCATAGATGGCGGATGTGAATGAGCATGGTGTTCCAGGGTTATGGAAAGGAAACAGGAAATTGTGGAAATTTACAAAAGTTCCCGTTGCGACAGAGTTAAATCAGGTCGCTGTATTTCACGGAAAACCGCGGACCAATCCTGGGGCCGTGTATGTTGACATCAGGCAAATCTTTCAGGTGACGATTTCCAAACGCATCCTGCTGGTCCGTGGCCTCCTGCGTTGGCTCCTTGCCTTCCAATAGATCAAACATATCCTGACAAAGTTCGGCAATTTCTTCTGAACTGTTGTTAATCAGTGTGTAGCGATCACTCTCGTAGATTTCTGCATTGTTCCAATGGCGACTGTTTAAGTTGTATTGCTGTGCCGAACCGATCAATTCGAAAAATGTCTCATATGTTGCCAACTGCCCGGTTTTTTTATCTTTGAGAAGCTTGGAAATAAACAGGCTATTGCGGCCGCAAACATTAGGCACCGCCGGAACAAGATTGGTCAGGGCAACGGGAGTGCCAAATAACATGGGAACCGTCGTCGTGCCCGTTGACGAGCCAAGGAAAAACCTGCAGTTGCCCAGCAAATAGACATCCCCAAAATCTGAGCGGTGTTTCGTTGCGTAGTCGATAATGCGCGGATCGAGGCCATCAGGAAGGGGTTTTTCAACTGTCGAGCCAATCCTGATGGCGAAGCCGCCCATATCGGTAATCATCTGTGCGGCTTCAAGAAAGGATTCTATTTTCGCATTGCGATGACGAGCATAATCGCTACCGATGCGTTTTTCGTGATAGGAAGAATCGCGCGCCTGAAAGCAGACGAACCAGTCATCCTCACCAAGTCCCATTTCCTGCAAAAGATCCCGCCCCCGTTCGTGTTCGCGGGGAGTGAATTCAAGAACGCCTCCGCATGTCGTCACCAGTTCATGGGCGTTGGGAATATATCTTTCGTCAATGCCGCAGTCGTCTGGCAGCACCCGGAACATGGGAATTTCGCTGACAATATCCTGACAATTCATGTAAAGGCCCGTCAGGACGCGGCTTTCGTAAATTGGAATTAGATGGTGCCACATGTCGAATAATTGTCGGTTGCAAGGGTTGGCTCCAAAAAAAAGACGCCCCTTACACTTTTCCCCCTGCCCAAGGCGCTGTTGGGCAACATACAAATAGGTATTGAGGGATAGATGCCCAAACCGCGCCGTAAATAGCGGCGTCAAGCGTAGTTTCCAAACAGGTTCGATCAAGTGGCAAAGCGGCACCACCAAAATACGTGCAAAAAATCGCACGATAAGCCGAACAATAAAACGAGCCGCAACCTTCATGGTGCCCACTTAATTTTTAATTGCATTAAGTGGGTTGGATACATGTGTTTGTGATCATAATGGATACAGTACGGTATGTCTTGGCGAACGTCATTATTGTAGGTTTTTTGTGTCTACGGTTATCCCGGCACGTTCGAAATCAGATGACTTCTCAAATTCCTTGAACGAGCCTTTTTTCACGGTTCCTGTTTGGCGATTATTCCTGGCCTTCATTTTCAGCCACGCCTCGCGACGCAGGGTTTCAAGTTCCTCCTTGGTCGTGTCGGGCAGTTCTATATTGGCCAGTGAAAAACGAAGGTTGTCGGGATCGAAGTCGCCGACAAGAATGCCGCGTTCGACGCAGTCGTCATACATGGGGGTGCCGGGCAGGGGTGTTGCCACAGAAATAAAAAAATCATCGACGTTGAGATTCATAGCCAGTTCAAGGGTCTTGTTGATTTGTGCCTTTGTTTCGTCTGGAAAGCCGATCATGAACAGGGGATGGACCGTCATACCGCGACTTCTAATGTAATCAACCAGGGCCGGAATGCGATCAAGCTTGACCTTTTTATCGACATGTTCGCTTTGAACACTATCATCCCCGGCTTCAATCGCTATCATAACTTTATGAAAATTGGCGGCCGCCATAAGATCAATCATTTCCTCATCCATGGCGTTGGCTTCGGCTCCGGCGGGGACGCTAAAAATTACATTGTCATTGGCAAACTCTTTAGTGATCATCTTGCACAGATCCTTGACGCGTTTTTTGCTGACAAAAAAATTGTCATCCAGAAACTGAATTTCCTGAATATTGTAGGTATCAATGTTATGGCGGATCTCGGCAATCACTTCTTTGTTGCCGCGTCGACGATAAGCCTTGTAGCCGCTTAAAAGTGGTGACGTACAAAACGTGCAAACATTAGGGCATCCACGGGTGCTCATAATGACCAAGAAACGCTCGCGCATAACGTCGCCACCGCCGATGCGAACGTGCGAACCCCAATACGCATCCATGGGGAATATTTCCCAGGCAGGATAGGGCAAATCATCCAGTTCCGAAGGCACCGGGGCGTCCTTGCGCTCATAATATTTCCAACCATTGCCATCAACAGAGGATGCAACATTTTCCATTGAATTGATGATGCTATTACCATCGCGGTAGAACAATCCTTTGACTTGTGGCTTTTCAAGGCGATCGTTAAGTGCTTCCATTAGGTCAACCATCGACTGATCTGCTTCTCCGGCAATGATAAAATCCACATGAGGTCGTTTCATTACCTGGTCAGGCATTGCCGTTGGGTGTTGACCACCGAAGACCATTGTTACATCTGGCAACACCTTGCGAATAGCCGCCGCAATTTCATGGGTTTCCCAAATGCGGTTTGAAAATAGAACACTAAACCCTATAACATCCGGCTTGGCGTCTAAGGCACGTTCAACAATTTCATTAATATCCAGGCCGTAAACAAGAAAGGGCTTGATATAGCGCTCGTTTGAGTAGCCTTCAGCAAGAGCGTCTATGATCTCTACATCATAGCCGTTTTTAATAAGATTGCCGGCTATATAGGCGAGACCAAGGGGCGGCGTGCAGTGTTTACGCTCGCCGATGCCACCATCCTGACGGACAAAAATCTTGCCGGGGGGATTTATTAGCAAGATTTTTTGGAAGGCGTCGGTTGCCGACATTTTATGATGCCCTTTCTTGTATTAGAAAATCACATAGACCTGCACATGGCCAGCTTAGAAATATATTTTCACTATTATATAGTGGGCTGTTAGCACTTGGCCAACTAGCTGCGTTGGTAAATGGCGTTTCTCCAGACCCAGTCGTCTGCGATATTTCGTTCCGGTCGCGATTCGCTGGTTACCCGTGTGCTGATTTTTTTGAAACCTTCGGACTGGAATATCTTATCGATTTCCATATATAGCGGATCGTCACGTTCTTCCTCAATCAAAATATGCTTAAGCTTGGGGTTTTTGAGAATAGCTCTCATGCCCTTGATAATTTCGGGTTCGTTGCCGTCAGTGTAAATCTTGATATGGGTGGGGCATTCAAAATTAAACTTGTCGACAAAATCATCTGCGGACACGCCCATCAAAACTTGAGTGAGGCGACTTTGGCGTTGTGGCCCGGAATTTATTTCCCTGGGCTTGTTCGACGAAACAAATCGATTCCATGCGCCACTTTTAGTCAAGTCATGAACAAGAAGTTTTCCAAGGCCTGTGACATCCATAAGCGGAATCATTGCCGCTGTAATTTGCTCTTCCATTGAATTAAGAGCGATGTTCTCCATCATTATTGCATAGTTTTGAGCTTCTGGCTCAAACGCAATGACATGGCATCCACTAACCTTAGCGGCATAAATTGAGTAAAGACCAACATTGGAGCCGATGTCCCAAAGCAAGTCATCTGGACCAATTGAATTTAACCAATCAATGGTTTCGGGTTCTTCTGAATAGAAAGTTTCCGCCCGCCAGTGCAAGCGCCCATGACCACCGCGGCAATAGATTTCTCCAGCTTTTGTCGGAATTGTACAGACAGGGCTTATTTTTTGTACAATTTCTGTAGAGAAGAAGCCTCCGCTGTTCAGTCGCAATAACGCGATGATTGCCGATGCTGCTTTACGGGCAAAGTATTGGGTCTTCGTGCGCGCCGCATCAGAGCCCATGGCTACGGGATTGTAGTCTTTTGCACTATCGTTTAATTTAGTCATGTTATACTCTGTTCACGTCAGAAACTGAAAAAAAACTACCGTATTTTACTACCAAAATCGCAGAAAACTATGCTGTGCCGCAGTTCACGTCTTTCGGGTTTTGACGTGAACGAGGTATATAGCAACTCTTGCAAACGGTTGGAATATTGCCATCAACGTGAGACTGGCGGAAATTCCGGTAAGCGGTGCCGGACCATATGTCTGCAAATGAACGGCCGTCATCACAGCCGGATTCCAGCTCAAATTCGTCGGGGTTTCCAATCATGCAGCACGGCACGACACGCAGGTCAGATGCAATATAGGAGCGCTCGAAAGGCCACGGGCAAAGATCCTGCGATCGCGCAGTCGCGTACTTGTCACTGACATTCCAGAACCGCACATCAACGCCAAGTGCGGCACCACGCTCGATCAGTGCAAACAGCCGTTCGACATCAATATTATCCTCGACCATTTGATCACGGTTCCGGGCCATTAAATCGTCGTCGGCCCAGCCGTGCATATCCAACGAGAATACCATGTTGGTGAATCCCGCTTCCTTGGCGAGATCGACCAAGGCTTCCAGTTGGTCGACGTTGCCGCGCTGAACAACCGTCCACATTTTTGTTCTCTGCACGCCGATTTCTTTGCAGTAATCATTGATAAGCTTGCAGTTTCCGACAACCCGCTCGAAAACCGAACCTTGCCGGATCGACTGGAATGTTTCGGCGTCGGCGCCGTCCAATGAAATCTGCACTTCGTTGGGATCGCTGTCGATTAGCTTTTTGTAGTTATCCTTAAGATGCAATAGCGATGCATTGGTTGTCGTACGCACCCAGATTTTTTTAGCGCGCGCATAGCGAATCATTTCAAAAAAATCATCGCCCTGCATGGTCGGCTCGCCAATACCCTGCAGCTTGATCTCGACAAGGCCATATTGTTCGTCAATCAGGGCCTTGAAATCCTCAAGGGCAAGATCGTCCGCCCGTTTGCCTTTGTGCCATTTGCTGACGGTACACATCGTACAACTAAAATTGCAACGGCTGACGTTTTCGATGTCCAACTTGATCGGCTGGTAATCAACATCGGCACCACCGCGCGCCGCGCCTTGGAAGCGCTGGTAGTTTTCTCGACGCCGCCCATCAAAGGCAAGCGCCTCATCGCGGATTTGATCATAGTAACCGGCACCGCCCGCCGCGTCCGGACGCGGCAAGTCACGCAGACGGCGTTTGTGCTTCGATATCAGAGCTTCTTGTACGGGCGGTGTCATTAATTATATGACCTTCTTGAAGTCCAGGCCTTGCAGGATGATGTCGTCCATGTCGACGTAGCGATAGGTACCCATGCGACCGACAGAATGGACGTGGTCCGGCAGGGCATCGACGTAACGCTGCGCCAGATCGACCTGTTTTTTGATCATCGTTGGGTACAGCTTGTTTTTCATCGATGGCACCTCAAGGGTGATCAGGGTATTGGGTGAGGAGTGTTGGGTGAATTTCTTGAATTCCGTAACCCGCGTTTGTTGTTCGGACGCATTCGGGTAATAAAGGAAATACACATCGTCGGGCAGCGCCTGTTCGATGGGCAGGACGATCTTGAAAAATTCGCGACCGACATAAGCCAATTCTCCCCAGCAATTATCAAGAAGAAGGTCGGGAGATATGGTTGAGATCATTAGGTCACCCGAAAGGGTTTCGCCATTTTTGAGGCGAACGGAACATTTATCCAGATCAAAATCGACAATCTCCGTATCCAACAACACTTTGCAATCCTCAAGTGCGGCATCGAAGAAATTGTTGTAGCCGTCGGGCGCTGTCGGATAGGCGTTTAGATAATCAGTATGAAATTCGTAGCGCGGACCGGTTTCAAGGGGCTTGCGTTTGACAGTTGCCTCAAAGCCGAAATCCATTTGTCGGTTATCATCCAGGTTCCATGCTTTCAGATTGTAATGTTTGTTGAAACGCTCATAAAGCGTTTCACCGACCCGGCCAATCCAGAATTCCTCGAAATTCGTCGCCTGTGTTTCTTCCGGTAAGGCGGCCAGTTCTTCGCGAATTTTATCTCCATCAGACAATTTCTTGATGTCGTCTTCATGCATCGGGTAAGACACAAACAGGTCGTCTTTTTCCTGATAGCTAAGATTCATTTTATCAATATGTCGCATGGGCACGTATTTTTCGAGAAACTCAAGAGCGGCTATGTTTTCCTCCGGGCCTATAAAATGCCGGGGGCCATAAGTAAACGGATGGCCGCCATGATAAAAGGTACGAACACCGCCACCGGTTACGCCAGCCTTTTCAATGACCGTTACATTCCATCCCTTTTCCCGAAGCATCAACGAGAACATACACCCCGTAAATCCGGAGCCGATAACCAGGGCTTTTTTCATTGTTTCACTTTTGACTATATATTGTTGAAATTCTTGGATTCGTTACGAAACCAGGGCAACCTGCTCGGCATAGTCAGGAGAGATCGTTTCGTTGGTGATCTGTCCTTCGTCCCAGACGTTGCAGTTCTTGCACAATGAGATACACGATTTTTTGTCGCTAAGGTGAGCCTCGCGTCGCTCATTCATAACTTTGGAGCGCCACAATTCGCCAATGGAGTTTTCAAGGATGTTGCCGGTCGGGTACTTATTATTGTAATCGACGTTGCACAATGGTACGTCGCCATTGCCGAAGATAACCAACAACGACCACAGAGCGACACATGGCAAGTTAGGCTCGAAACTGGGGGCTATTGCTTCAAATCCGTCAAGCTGACCTCCCCAATTGAACAAATTGTGATAATATAGCCGATCATTATCGGCCAGTTTTGGTCGCCAGAAGGCCTCATATGAAGGCCATTCGTCAAGGTTTTCAGGTTGGCGAATCATGCGCATGTATATACGTGTCTGCGGCCGAATTTTATTGCGAAGTTCGATAAAGCGAATTGCATTCGCCAGGACCTCATCAAAATCCAGGCGAACACGAATGCCTTCGAATATTTCTTTCTGCAGGCTGTCGATCGACAAAATGATCATATCAAGGCCCGCGTCGAGTAAAGCCCTCGACCGACTCTCGTCCAACAATGAAACATTGGTGCTGATCGAAGTTACGTTGACGCCGCCTTGTTTCAGATAGGCGATTCGCTCAGGCAGCTTTTTGTCAAGCAGCGGCTCACCATCGCGATAAAGGCTGACCCGGTTAACCTCGTCGCGATGATCGATAATCTCGTCAGCGATGCGATGGAACAGGTCATCCTTCATGGTGGGCGTGTTACGTTGCCAGTCATCGATGGTGCACATCGGGCAACGGGCGTTGCAAGCATTAACCGTTTCAATCTCTATGAAACGCGGGAAGTTCAGCAGGTCTTCGTAAGATTCCTGCGGGCTAATTCGCCGCTGCAGGTATTCCCTAGCGGTTTGAATGTCCATGAATGTACTTGTTCCTGTTTTTTGGCGCTTACAGAAGACCCGCCAAGTGGGCTGAATAGGCAGTTGCTTCCTTGATGTCAAGGCCAACGGGGGCCCAATCAGGGAAAATGCTGTCCCCGTCCCCTAAAAAAGGACCGGGCTTGTTCTCGTGGTAGATAACCACGTCCGAAAGCGGCATCACCGCATGGTTCATATTGACGCCGACACGGAAAATTTCGCCGGCCTCAAGTGCCCGGGCTTCGATACCACTTCCGGCATCGTCAAACGTGAATATGCCCATGCGGCCTTCCATGATGTGAAAAGTCTCACCTTTTTTCGGGTGCTTATGCGGACGGTAGTACTTTCCTCGATGCCCGAGAATAATCATGTCGTGATGATCGGCTTCAGGACTATCATGTAAACAGAGCCGCACATTTCGATCACCCCGCGCCACAGACACTTTTTTCAACTCACTGATCAGCTCGGCATCGACACAAACCGGATGACGCTTACAGAAAAAAGCAACGGTTTTAGCGCTGGTATCCTCCCACAAGACCTCCGGGTCAGGGTTTGTCAGGCTTATACTTGAAAGGGACGTCATTTTATCCTCGTTGTCATTTTCCGGCGAACATGGCGTCGGCGATGATGGCGCAGCTTTCCTCGGCTGTCCTCAAACGGGTGCCCATTTCGGCGACCAGCTTGTCGGGTTTCATGGACACATCAAGCGGGCGTTTTTCCGGCAGATCAAAATCGTGAATCGAACAGGTTTCGATCGACACATCGATTTTTGCATGACGCCGTGCGGCGTTTATCGCCAAATGCAGGCATTCGAGGCGACTTAGACCCTGTGGTCCGCCAACATGATAGACGCCGTTCAGTTTTCCCTCACACGCCGCCAAAATGGCGTCGCAGACATCATCAACATGGACCGGTGAAAAGCGTTGGTCGGAAGCGATGCGCATGGCCGTTTCGCTATAGGCCGCCGCGACCAAGCCGCTGAACAGGGTTCCGTCATCGAGATCGTCGCCGAAGATCTTGGCCAGCCTGAGAATGGCGTAATCATCCGTTTTGTCCTGAATATATTTTTCAACGGCCAGTTTTTGTTCGCCGTATAAAAGGATCGGGGTCGCTTCATCACTTTCCGTGTAGTCGCCCGCTTCGCCATCGAATATGAATTCGCTGGACGTAAACACCGGACGAATATTCCATTCTTTCAGTCGATCAATGATGTGCTTTATGCTAACGACATTGGCAAGGTGCGAGCGTTCTCGGTCAGCAATGCATGAATCGGGCTGCGTATCGCCCAGCAACAAAATAGCATGATCGATATGCGCCGGATCGGGTACGATATCGGCCAGATCCATCGATACGGAATCGAAGTGCACGCCGCCATCGAACGGATTGTTGTTGAAGGTGGCGATAGCGCGTTCAGCCCCCAGGCGCTGATAAAGACGCCGGCCGACAAAACTCGATCCGCCAAGAATTAGATGCTGTTTACTCATTCGAAATAAATGAACCCACTGTCGCCTTCGTATCCGGCCTGGTCGTAAAACCACTGCCACTCGTCAGGCCCATAGAAGGTTTCACACGTCAGTTGCCAGTAGAGCAAGTTGGCCTTTTCGCTTTCATTGCGGTAGCTCTCGACACAGATGTAACGGTTCTTCTTGCCCACTCTTTGCATTTCCTTCAAGGCCGCCATCAGTTCGAAGTTTTTCAGGTTATGAAAGGTGTTCAGGGAATAAACAAAATCAAACTCGTTGTCGGCGTAGGGAAGTTCCGTACAATTGCCGGTTTTCAGGAATGGTCTTGTTTCTTTTTTTGCATTGTCGATCCCGTACTGGGAGATATCAAGACCGGCAATTTCTATACCCGGCACGGCTTGGGTAAATTCATGCAGCAGGAATGCCTTGCCACAGCCCGCATCGAGAATTTTGTCCCCCGCCTTCAGCCCGTAATGAGTCGCCATTTTCTGTGCGACGGGCAACCAGCGTCCATCATAGCGCATGCCACCAAAACCGTACTTCCGGTCGCCATCCCAGTAATCAAAGCCCCATTGTTTTGCGATTTCGGCGCATTCGGCCTTGTCGTATTCGACAACACGCTGGACATAATCTCGCTTGGTGCCAGTGTGCAACGAGGAAAGAAAGTCGATATTTGCCATAAGTATTCCTGAAGGAGTTAAACGAAACTGGCGTGGTCGGGATCCAAGTCAAGAAGGCTCAGGAGCGCCATATTCTTGGAATGGGCTACGCAATGATGGCTGCAGGATTTCGACGGGTCGAGGGCGTAGATGTTCTTCAGATTCTCATCAGAGAACCAGAATTCCTTAAATGACCGGTCCTTGATCGACCCCAAAAGTCCGGCCGTATTGAAGGCTTTGTCCTGACACGTATAGACCTGACAGTCTGCGCCAATCACTGTCAGGAACTGAAGGAAGGGACATATATCATAGTCTTTTTCGAACCGGTCCTCGAGTTCATGATAATGGTTGACGATCTTGAATCCGCTATCATTTAACGCTACTGCCCGCCCAATCTCGGCGTCGACTGATTTTCTGATCTTTCCGTGATAAACGTTATTTTCATCCAGATCATTGGAGATGACTGCACCCGATATCTTGATGTGATGTACCCCGGCATCCCTGAATTGTGAGCAAGCCTCATAAAGGTGGTCATAATTGTCCTCAGAGACAATAAAGCTGATCCCAAGCGTACACTTGGTCCCGGTATCGACAAAATTTCGAATGTTTTCAAGCAGTTTTGTAAACGAGCCGTCCTTGATCTTTCGAGATGCGCTGTAACTGGCATTATCCCAGGCATCCACCGAAACCCGGACCCAAATAGCATGTTCCGCAAATGCTTCGGCCATCCGTCCTTTGAGGTTTGAACCGTTCGTCAGGGACGCCACTTTAACGCCGCCCTTGGCCAGCCGTTCGACAACTTCAGGCAGGGGTTTATATAGCATTGGCTCCCCACCGCCGGAGAATGTCACTGCCTCAACGCCCATATCGATGACATCTTCGATAATCTCGAACATCTTGTCTTTTGGAATTGCATCCTTGAGATCGATGTCTTCTCCAAGTTGCAGGCTGGAAACCCGATAGGCGCAGTACCAGCAGTCATGGTTGCAGTGGTTGTAGGGTTTGATCCGCACGTGCACAGGTGCGACCACGCGTCGCTCACGCAAAGCGTCCAGTTGGTCCGTAAAACGGAGGAACTTCAGATTGCTGTATACATTGCTCATGGTAAAATAGATGTGCTGCTTCTAGTCGTTTACCAAGGAAGAATATTTAGTCTCGATCCTTGAGGCGATTTCATCTGGTTGCAGGCCATAGCTTTCAAGAAGTGAATCCTGAGAACCGTATTCTGCGGCGAAACAATCTGGAATTCCAAGCCTTAGGATAGCACATTGATCGCGGACCGGATAATCCGCGAGAGTTTCGAGGACGGCGCTTCCCAAGCCACCGACGAGTGTATGCTCCTCCAGTGTAACCATCAGACGGACTTTTGAGGCCTGCTCAAGAATTCGTTCTGTATCAAGCGGCTTGACCGTGTGCATATTGAGCACACCGTAGCCGATATCTTTGTCGGAGAGCGCTTCTGCAGCAGCCAATGCCCGGTTGACCATGACCCCGGTAGCAACAATCAGCACGTCGCTAGGCTCTCGCAGAAGGATCGATTTGCCGATCTCAAATCCGTCTTCGTCACGTGATACTATTTCATCACCGCCCTTGCCAAGACGAATATAAGCCGGGCCAGGAAGATCGGGCGTCTTTTCCATGAAACGACGCATTTCGTCGGCGTCAGTTGGTGCAACCACGGTCATGTTTGGCAGCGAGCGCATGATTGCTATGTCTTCAATGGCCAGGTGGGTAGGACCCAACGGCGCATACACGACTCCGCCGCCGTTACCAATCAGGCGAACGGGGAGGTTATGAAGACAAAGATCCAGCGCCACCTGTTCATAACAACGCCGGGTAATGAAGGTGGCGATGGTGTTGACGTAGGGGATATAGCCCTCCATCGCCAAACCGGCTGCCATGCCGATCATATTCTGTTCCGAAACGCCCTCCATATACCAGCGTCCGGGCATTTTGGTTTTCATCTCGTCCAGGAGGCCCGGGCCGAGGTCAGAGCCGATGAAAACGACCCGCTCGTCCTGCTTGGCCAGCTCATAGACCATATTAAGGCATGCTTTGCGCATCAGTCGTCTCCAAAACACTGGTAAAGGGCACGGATATCTTCAGCAGGAAGGCGAGATTTATGGTGCCAGGTTGGCTCGTTTTCGGCGAAGGGAATGCCCTTGCCTTTCACCGTGTGACAGATGATAGCGCTTGGCTTGCCGGCCGTGAACGGCAGGCGCTTGTAAGTCTGGCTAAGCTCATCAATATTATGTCCATCGACTTCAACCGTTTCAAAACCGAAGGTACGCCATTTATCGGCCAGGGGTTCCAGCGGCAAGACTTCATCAGTAAATCCGTATGACTGGATTTTGTTGTAATCGACCATTGCCGTCAGATTATCGAGCCGATGTTTAGAGGCGCACATTGCCGCCTCCCAAACTGACCCCTCATTGATTTCACCATCTCCCATCAACACGACAACGCGGGTATCGGCCTTTCGTATTTGAGCCGCCAAAGCCATGCCAATGCCGATTGACAGTCCATGACCAAGCGCCCCGGTTGAAGCTTCTACGCCGGGGACTTTGCCGCGCTCTGGATGCCCACCAAGATATGAACCTTGCTTGCAAAAGCGCAATAATTCCTCTTTGGGAAAGAAGCCCTTGTCGGCCAGAAGCGCATAAAGCGCAAGGCATCCATGTCCTTTGCTGAGAATGAATCTGTCTCTTTCTGGCCAATCCGGTTCTTCTGGCCTGAAACGCAGAATATCGTCATAGAGAACCCTAATGGCCTCTATCGGCGACATGGAGGAACCAATATGCCCACGACCACCACCATCCAGGGCTTGAATGACCATCTTGCGAAGATGGCGCGATCGGTCGTCCAGCGGGGTCGCCAATCCTATTTGGTTGGGTCTAGTTATCATAAAATAATCCTTTATCGGGATTTTTAAGGCTTTTGAGAAGCCGATGTGCTTTTTCCAATTGTTTCATTTGCGCGACAGCCATGTCCTCCCCTGCGCCGGCCAGGGACCGACGTCGCCATCGTTCGGGAATAAACTCGTTCAACAGGATCATGGCCCAGCGCAATCCGACGAGAGGAAACAACAGATCAAGGCGGAGGCGGAAATTATCGTCATCGGCTAATATGGTGAAGGATCGCCTAGCAAACCGATTTTTCGTCGCCTGATTAAGTGTCATTCCAGGATGTAAAATAAAGTCTGCTACCAGCCGAACCGGATCGTCCCATCCGAAGTATTCAAAATCGATAAACACAACTTCACCGGAAGGGACTTTTAGGGCGTTGTGGAAACCAAAATCAGAGGGGCTAAGGGTTCGTTGATCCTGGACGATATCGCTGTCGAAGTTCCAGCCCGCTTGCTGATATCCATTTCTGGCTCTAGAAACTGCTTTTTCAAAAAAAGGGACGAATTCAATCTCCAGGAAATTCTTCTGATCCTGATCCTCACCGACACTTCCTAAATGATCAAGACGGCCCTTTATCTGAGAAACTATTTCAGCCCCCGATAGGCAGGCTTCGGAAGCCAGAGGTAATTTTATGGCCGAAACATCCTGAGACAGAACTTTCAGCTTTTGGACAAAATCCGCAGCAGCATCAATATCGTCAACTCCTGGAGCGACGATGGCTTCACCCTCAATCCATTCATAAAGGCCCAGACCGCCGTTACGATCACACGCGATAGCCTTCGGTACGCCATTTATATTGTGAGAGTTGAGAAACGTCAGTCCATCGAACTCTGCTCCCAGGCGATCTCGGAGATCTTCAGCCAGGTGCGGATAGACCTTAAGGGCGAAGGGGCCGGTTTGCGTTTCCACCTTGTAAACTCGGTTATTGGCTCCGCCATGCAGGGGTTTCGCTGTGGTGACTTGGGCACCAGAAAGCGCTTCGGCAGCTGCAATAATTTCGTGTTCCATGGTTTTAGCCAATGTGTCCAAGAAGAGCATCGGATATTTCCGACCAAGCGTTGTATGCCTGAAAAGCGTCGGTTAAAGAGTGTTTTACATCGGGCGCATAGAGAAGCCGAGCTGTGTCTGCAGGAAAGCCTGGGGCCAAAAAGATTTCTTCCAGGTCGTCGATAAAATGTGTGCACCCGACTTCGGCAATCCGGTTGACTTTATCTTCTCGGCTTGATTCATAAAATATGTCATCACGCCCGAAACCATAACCATCAGGCTCGAAAAAGCCCTTACTCTCCATCCAGGCGCTCGTGGCATCTCGCAGATTTATCCGGTCCGGGTCAAAATGTCCAAATTTCGTTTTATGACTGATGATGCACAGGCCGATTCCCAGTTTACGGCAGCGCCCAAAAAAATCTCCAACCCCATTAGCTAAAGACGCCTCGCTCATATGAGCACCGTAAACACGTCCCTGCAATCTCATCCAGGCGGTTTCACCGTCGTTGCGAGTCCGCAATAGATCGCGAACCTCCAGCTTGGTTCCGGCTACGCCAGATTCTAACAGTCCGGCACTTACAGCAGCAGAAACAAAAACAGCATCATATTTTGCGATGGTATTGTCAAAGTCGACGCCGATCAGCACACTGACACCCTAGGCAAGTTTGATATTTTTCATCAGGCTGATGTTGAAGTATTTCGGATCATCCAAAGAATTGGGCAGTCGTCCGTCCTCAAGTGCGGCGACAAGCCCACTCACGGCATCCTTGATGCCATATTGGAGATCAAAGCCGATATCATCGCGGATGCTTTTTCCAGAAACGTGATAGGACCGCAGATCGTCAGTCGGCACAACTTCGATCTCAACATGAGAACCCACGACCTCTCGGACGATTTCCGCCAGTTCCACAATCGGATAGTTGGTGTCGCCCGCATTCCATATTTTACCGTCGATGGCTTCATCGGGTTGATTGAGCAGATGCATGTAGACCCCGACCATATCACTGATGTGAATGTTCGGACGCTTCTGACTGCCGCCCATGACCTTTATTTTGCCATTATGGTAGGCTTGATTAGTGAAAATATTGACAACCACATCAAGGCGCTGGCGAGGTGCGTATCCACACACCGTCGAAGGTCGGATGGTGCACGTGGTGAACCCGGGTTCACGTTCTTCCTCAAGCTCTTGTTCGCATAACACTTTGTACTTGGAATAATCCGTCAACGGTTCGAGCGACAGATCTTCAGTTACTTCGGCCTCGTCCTTAATGCCATATACACTTGAAGACGAAGCATAAATGAAGCGTTCGACACCAGCCCTTTTCGCTGCCTGAACCAGCGGTCGGAAGGCGTCATAGTTGATCGATTTGCCAAGTTCAGGATCAAGATCGTATGACGGGTCATTGGAAATACAGGCCAGATGAATAACCGTATCACACCCCGAAAGAGCATCTTCAACCGCTTCAGGATCGCGAAGATCGCCTTTTACTTCTCGAAGGCCCGCATCTCCCGACACCGCGCGCAGAGCATCCTCGCCATACAGGTACAGGTCCAACACTGTCACCTTGTGTCCGGCGGTTAGCAATCCGGGAATCAGGGCGCTGCCGACATAGCCTGCGCCGCCTGTGACGAGAATTGATCGCTTGGGATTCATATTTGTATTTTCCTAAAATTATTTCCGCTGCCTGTGAGGAAGCGTTATTTGAGCAGAGATACCAGATATTTGGACAGACTGGCCTTGGATAGCGACGCCCTGTTGCCGATGTCTGCGACCATCTCGGCACCCGCTGCGTTGGCGACAAGGGCGACAATATCCCAGGGCGTGCCGACGGCGACCAAAGCGCCGGTTATGGCCAATACCGCATCCCCGGCACCGACCCGGTCGACGACTCTGGCGGCTAGGGCCGGCGCCTCAATAACCTCTTCACCGAGTTCATAATGTATTGATCCGGCCCGCCCCAGGGTAACGGTGAAGCGGGGGCAGTCGATGCGTTTAGTAAGGTGTAGCAACATTTCCTTCCGGCTGGCGTGCCGGGTCCGAGTTTCAAGTTCCATTTCGTTCCCGGCGATACAGACATAATCGGCGCGGGGGTACTTGGAAATCGTATTGAAGCCCTGGTTACCGGCATTGGCTTGCGTGTTGACGACCAGGAATTTTGATTTCTTGCTAACTAGGTCGACCAGCGCCTGGGTCATCAAGCCGTGCCCGAAGTCGGACACCACCACCATGTCGGCCTGATCAATCAATCCGTTTACGGTTTTAATAACTGCCGCTTCGATCTCTTCATCTAGTGGGTCGTCATCCATACTATAGAGTTCGAATATCTTGGCCCCCGTGTGGTCGTCTACGAAGCGGCATTTGGTCAGTGTCGGTGCGCCGGGCTGCAAGGTCGAATGCCAGCGGACTTTCGGATGCAAGGAGCGGCTGATGAATTCTTCATGGCTGTTTGTTTCGCCGATCAAGGTGGCGACTTCGACGCTATTGCAAAAATTGCCTAAGTGATTGGCGACCGCGTAGGCGCCGCCGACGCAAGCTTCAGCCGATTGATGAAGGAAGGCGAGGATCGGATCCTTCGACGCCTTGCCCAGGCCAGAACAAAAGACGTATTCATCGACAATACCCTCACCCAGCACCAGTACGTTCAGGTCCGAGACGCCCTGCAGGGCATCCAGAACTTCTTTTTCCGAACGCTGCTGACGAAACTGTTGCAGCCATTGGTTTGTTTCGGGCGGGAAGGAAGTAAAATTCTGATTGATCAGCGAAGATGAACTGAACCGGATATCATCGGTAAAATGAATGCGTCCACCGACCCCGTCAACGGTTTCGGCCTCATCAACGATCTTGCCGGTAATATCGTCGTCGGAATCGGCATAGTCACCGCCTTTAACGTAAACATCGGGACGCAGGGATTTGATCGCTTCCACGGCGGTCGGGTTATGGTTGATAACCACGAAACTGACATTTTCAAGGGAAGCCATCGTTTCCGCCCTAAGCGCTTCATTGAACACCGGGCGTCCGGGACCTTTGTTGACGTGTTCATCGGCAGTGATGGTCACAACCAGGATATCGCCCTGGCCGCGCGCTTCGGCAATGTGGCGGATGTGGCCGGGGTGCAAAAGGTCGAAAACACCGTGACAGTGGACAATGATTTTGCCGGCTGATTTTAACTCGGCTAGGACCGGTTCTAGTTCATCCAGTCCCTTGATTTTATCTTCAAGCGAGAGAGCATTTTTTGAATTCGGAGTATTGGAATTATTTTTCAAGATAGTGAAACCAATCTTTCGTAGCGTCCTTGATGGAGTCCGGAGTCCATACCGGTGCCTCGCGCCAATAATCAATGTTTTCCAGTAAAACCTTAACACCGTCTTCCAGGGATACCTTGGCCGTCCAGCCCAGTAATTTCTTAATTTTGGACGTATCTGCATATGTGCAGTCAGGCTCGCCAGGACGCTGGGGAACGTAGGTGACGTCCCCGCCCAAAAGTTCAACCAAGCGGTTGACGCTGTATGTATTATCCGAGCCAATGTTCATGATTTCTCCACTGACATTGGAATGCGCCGCTGTAACAAATGCATTTACTGCATCTGAAACAAAGGTAAAGTCGCGGGTTTGCTCGCCGTCGCCGACCACTGTAAATGGTTCACCCGCAAGCTTTTGAGCCAGAAAAACACCAAAAACAGCGCCATAGGTTCCAGACGTTCTGGAGCGTGGTCCATAAATATTGAACATGCGAAGCGAGAGCGCGGGCAGTCCATAGACCTGTGACCAGTGCATAACCATCTGCTCGCCCATGCCCTTTGCCAACGCATAGGGGTATTCGGGTTTGACCTCTTCCGTTTCAGGTGTCGGCTGAATATCGGGAATACCGTAGCACGACGATGACGCGGCATATAGGAAGCGCTTGATTCCGGCCGCCCTTGACGCTTCAAGTACGTTGGCAGTGCCGACTACATCGGCATTAAAATAGTCCATCGGGCGCTGCATGGACGGCACGATATCGGCCAAAGCCGCCATATGGAAAACCCAGTCAACACCGTCGAATTTCCCCTTAAGGGCTTCTGCATCCGTGATATCGCTCTCGTGGACGGTTAGACCTGACCGGTCCCTGAGGTGGTCGAGGTTCTCCGGCCTTCCGGTCGAATAATTATCGATAACGACTACTGGATGGCCATCATCAAGCAGCCTCTCGACAATGTGGCTGCCAATAAAACCCGCCCCGCCAGTTACAAGACACGTCTTTGCGTTTTCGGAGTTCATAGCACTGTTCGTCCACCATCCATGATCAAATTTTGCCCATTCATATAACCCGAAGCGTTGGAACACAAGAATACGATGGCGGATTTATATTCATCCTTGTCGGCCATCCGACCCATCGGGATCAGGTCGGTCAGCCGGGCGACAAATTCTTC
>PVBE010339736.1_pt1 | contig 21450 bp, 11 predicted proteins | sample 1631181 | NCBI WGS metagenome assembly PVBE01 (sample SAMN08397723, study PRJNA350692) | Marine metagenome, whole genome shotgun sequencing project. | isolation source: water | place: Pacific Ocean | collected 2012-04 | reverse complement strand
CCACCATGCACTCTCCAACGCCTCGCCTCGTTCTGCTCGCCCTGATCATCCTGCTGGGAAACGCCGCCGCGGCCGTTGCACAGGAGGACACCGAGACCCTGCGGGTCTTCATCTTCGCCGGCCAGTCCAACATGGTGGGCTCCGACTCCCGGGTGGCGGACATCCAGCGCTTCCCCCCCTTCGAGGGGCTGGAACACCCTCAGGACGAGGTGAGGTTCTCCTACTGCATCGGGCGAGAGAACAAGCAGCGCTCGCAGGGCTGGGTCCCCCTCGCCCCGGTGAACGGCGTGGTCGGTCCGGAACTGAGCTTCGCCAGGACCGTCACCGAGAACATCGATGCGCCGATCGCCGTGATCAAGGTCGCGGCCGGCGGCACCCATCTGGGCGGCGACTGGAACCCCGAGGAGCCCAGCGGCTTCGAGATGTACCCCCTGGCGCTGGACTGGGTGCGCTCCTCCCTGGCCGCGCTCGACGAAAAGCGGGTCCCCTACCGCATCGAGGGGTTCGTCTGGCATCAGGGTGAGAACGACATGTTCGAGGAGGAGTACATGGCCTCCTACGGGAAGAACCTGGAGCACTTCCTGGACCGCTGGCGCCGGGACCTCAAGGTGCCCGAGCTGCGCTTCTTCATTGGCGAACTGTGCACCAAGACCATCTGGGGCATGGACCTGCGCCCCCGCATGTATGCCATCAGCCTCGGCCAGAGGCAGGTGACCGACGCAGATCCGCTGGCGGACTTCGTCCCCACCTCACACGTGGGCGTGGAGATCGGAGGCGGCGTGGGCCTGCACTATCACTACGGCACCCTGGGTCAGCTCGAGCACGGGGTCAACCACGCCGACGCCTACCTGAAGAGCATCGGGCGCGCACGACCCACGGACCGCCCGCTCGAGGCCTGGCCCTACTCCAAGGGCGGCAAGGTGAAGCTCTTCGTGCTCGCGGGGCACCGCAACATGGAAGGGGAGCGGGCCTTCGTCCAGGAGCTCGCAGAGCTGAAGGGCGGTCCCGCTCTGCTGGCCGACAACCCGCGCATCGCCTACCGCTACAGCATCGGCGGCGGCTACCGGACGTCCGACGGATGGGAGCCCCTGGGACCGGCCGGCTTCTACGACACCTTCGGTCCCGAGTTGAGTTTTGCAGCCACCGTCGAAGGAGAGATCGAGGGCGACCTCGCCATCGTCAAGTTCACGCACAGCGGCTCTCAGATCATCGACTGGACGCCGAAGGGAAGCGAGGCCGTGACCCGCAACCTCTACCCGAGCTTCGTGGAGTTCGTCCGTGAGTCCATGCGGCAGCTCACCGAGCGCGGCCAGGAGGTCGAGCTGGCAGGGATCCTCTACCACATCGGGGAGAACGACATGTCCTGGGGTCACTTCCGAAGAGGGGCTGCCGCCCGACTGCAGTCGATCGTGGAACAGAGCAGGGACGACCTGGACCTGCCGGCGCTGCGCTGGTTCGTCAGCCAGCAGCCCCCGACAGACGACGAGCGGGTCAACGACATCGACGTCACCGCGCAGGTCGAGGAGGTCGCAGCCGCCGACCCCTTGCTGATCCACGTCAAGGCCTTCGACCTCCCGCCACAGGAGAAGAAGCTCGTGCTGGACACCGAGGGCGTCGTCGCCCTGGGAGAAAGACTGGCCAGGAGCTGGCTGGCGAACCGCGGCGCCACGTCGTCCAGCGCGCTCGTCGAGCCCCCGTCCGATCCCGACCACGTCGTGCGCGAGATCCAAGGCTGGAGTGTGCACGTCGACCGGGCATTGCTCGAAGGCGAGCTGGTCGCGCTCGGCGACGAGGCGCTGAAGTTGCTGGACGCCAAGCTGCTCGATGTGCACAGCGTGCTCCCGGCCCGGCGGGTGGATGAGCTGCAACAGGTGCCTATCTGGCTCGACGCGGAGCATCCGCTCGAGTCGCTGCAGTACCACCCCGACGCAGGCTGGCTGGTCGCGCACGGCTACGACCCGCGTCTGGAGAAGGCCGTGCACGTGCCGCGGGCGCGGAACTTCGTCGACCTGGTCCGCTCGAACCGTCAACCGTGGGTGATGCTGCACGAGTTGGCCCACGCCTGGCACGACCAGGTGCTCGGCTTCGACCATCCGGGAATCCGAGCAGCCTGGGAGGCGGCGCAGGCGCGCGGCAACTACGAGTCCGTGCTGCACGTGTCGGGCAAGCAGCGGCGGCACTACGCGTTGACCAACCACAAGGAGTTCTTCGCCGAGTGCAGCGAGGCGTACTTCGGCACGAACGACTTCTATCCCTTCGTGCGCGCCGAACTGGCGCAGCACGATCCAGGCGCGCTCGAAATCCTCGAAGAGACCTGGAACGCGCGCTGAACGCTCAGACCGGCGAGGCAGGTCGCCGGTTCGGGCTGAAACCACCACTGGCGTGCCCGAACCAGCCTCCCCGCGAGCTTCCGACTCCGCCCGAATAGGACCCTGCTAGGATCATTCTGGGAGTACCCTTCCACTCCCCCACTACCTCGCAAGACCATCACCATGAAGCTCTTCGCCGCGCCCCTGCTCGTTCTGCTCGCGACCTCAACAGCTGCCGCGCAATGGCCCAGCGACCCCGCGCTCAACCTGGCCGTCTCCGATGCTGCCGGCGACCAGGTCCAGCCGATGATCGCACCGACCGCGGATGGCGGCTGCTACATCAGCTGGTTCGACAGCATCGCCAACGGCTTCGACGTCCGCTTGCAGAAGCTCGACGCGGGCGGCAATGAGCTGTGGGCCCACGGCGGAATCCTGGTCTGCGATCGGAGCTTCAGCTCGACCCAGAGCTATGGGCTCGACGTCGTCGGGGGTCATGGTGGAGACAATGCCCTGCTCACCTTCCGCGACGACAGCGGGACGGGAGTGCAGATCACCGCCGCGCGGGTAACCCCCGGAGGCATACTCGTCTGGGGCACGGCAGGCGTGACTCTGACCAACACGACTGATTTCGTCGCGTCGCCGAAGATCACCGGCGACGTAGGAGCCGGCGCGATCATCGCCTGGACACAGGGCAGCTCGGTGATGCTCCAGAAGCTCGACCTCGCAGGCGCGCCGCAATGGCCTGGAGGCATCACGCTCACGCCTTCGGCCGGCACCTACTCGGTCAGCGACCTCCACAACAGCGGCTACGACGTCATCCTCTCGATCGTGCACCAGACCGGCCCCCAGTTCTGGCATCCCAAGCACCTGCTCGCTCAGAAGTTCGACGCCGCGGGGAATGAGCTCTGGGGGGCAACTCCGCTGAGCGTCTTCGACTCGGGGTCGCTTCAGATCGGCAACTTCCCCCCATTCACACCAGACGGCAGCGGTGGCGCTCTCTTTGCCTGGTACGGCACAGGCCCCCTGCAGTGCTACGCACAGCACGTGCTCGCCGCCGGGACCGAGGCATTTCCCCACAACGGCGTGGCCGGATCGACGAACTCCGCGCAGGTGCGGGTCAATCCCTCGGTCGATTACGACGCGGGCAGCGGCGCGACGTATCTCTTCTGGACCGAGCAGAACACCGGGCAGTCCATGTGCGGCCTCTCCGGGCAGAAGTTCGACGCAGCCGGCAATCGCCAGTGGACCGATCAAGGTGCGACCTTGATCCCGGTCGGTTCGCCTGAGATCCGACAGGTGAAGACTACCGTCAGCGGTGGAGGGGCCTTCGTCTTCTGGACGCACATCCCCAGCTTCGGCACCGATACCCTGCACGGCGCTCACGTCGATGCGACCGGCGCATACGACGTCACCCCCTTCGAAGTCGGTTCGACGCCGAGCGGCAAATCACGGCTGGACGTCGCGAGGGGAACAACCGGGCAGGTGGTGCTCGCCTGGAGTGATCAGCGCGTGGATTCGGGAGACATCCTGGCACAGAACGTCAACCCCGACGGAACCCTGGGCTCGGGGGGGACCGGCTCGGCCTACTGTTTTGGAATCAGCTGTCCCTGTGCAAACGACGACCCCACGGCGGGCTGCGCCAACTCCGGTGGGAGCGGCGGCGTGCTCTCTGCCTCAGGTGACGCGGTCGTCGGCGCGGACACGGTCGTGCTGCACGCAGCGGGCCTGATCCCGGGGCAGTTCATGGTCTTCTTCCAGGGGGACAACCAGGTCAACAACGGCAACGGCGTCTCCTTCGGCGACGGCCTGCGCTGCGCGGGCGGCAACGTCTGGCGCTACTACCCCCCGTTGACCATCGACGGAGCCGGGACCGTCGATTCGACCGGCCACTCGATCTCCGGCGAGCCCGGAGCGAACTCCACGGTCAACCCAGGAGATACCAAGCACTACCAGGGCTGGTACCGGGACCCGGGCGGCTCGTGTGGTCTGACCTTCAACTTGACCAACGCCCTCTCGATCACCTGGCAATAGGGCCTCGCGTTCCATCCAAACCTCCCGGCCACCCGTTCGCTTTGGCCTCTGAGCCCGACTATTCCGGGAGAGGCCGAGCCAAAGCCTCAAACATCTCCGGTGAGGTGTTTTCGGCGGCAGGTCCTCCAGCTCAACGGGACTGGATCGACCGGTCAGCGGTCACGACGACGCCTGAGGGTGCAGGCATCACGTTTCATCGTGGGTCAACCACGCAGTGCGCAACATCTGGATCGCGGTGATGAGCACGACGGCCACGACGAGCCACTTCAAGGCGTAGAGCGGGAGCGACTTGACGACGAGCGCGGCGATCAGCACCGCCGGCAGCCCTCCGAGAGTCAGACCGAGGGCCGCTCGCATGTGCAGCTTTCCGGCCAGCACGAAGCGTGTGCTCGCGACGGGCATCAGGAAGGCGCAAGCGCCCATCATGATCGGAAAGGCGGCTATCGGGTTCATGCCCATCATGCTGACGAGGATCATGCACGGCGCGTAGAGCCCCACGCCGATCGTCATCAAGGCGCCGAGCATCGCGATCGCGAGGCAGGCCGGGACCAGGCGAGGCAACTCGAGCCCCAGGGCCTCGGCGCCTTCAGGTTTCAGGTCGAACTGGAAGGCGGACATGAGCAACGCAGCGATGAGCAGCGCGCCGCCCATGCCGAGCTGGATGCGCCTCTTCGGCAAGCCTGCCACGATCCCCGCGCCAAGCCAGGCCCCGACCACGGCACTCATGATCATGGCGACCAGGGTGACGGACTCGATCTCGACGATCCCGATGAAGAGATACGCCATCAGCATCACCGGCAGGGTGTGCCCGACGTTCATGGTTCCGGGGATCAGTTCGTCTGGAACGAGCTTCGCGTGGCGATACCAGGCGGTGGTCGGCGCGAAGTTGCCGATGCCGAGGGTGTCAAAGAAGTTGGTCACGAAGCCGATCAGCGTTTGCAGAGCCGATGGCAACCAGGGACCGTCCGCTTCCGACTCGTCGGCAGACCTGCGGCGGGCCTTGCGGACACCCGTGACGAGCACCGCCACGTACGCGACGGCCAGCAAGACGAGCCCCGCGATCAAGATCGGTTTCATGGGTGCGTATTCTGGCGGACGCTGGCTCGCTTCAACACCATCAAGGCACACCTCTCTTGACCCTGCGCCTCGCAAGGTGGTCGCTCGGCGTCCCGCACTTAGAGCAGATTCGAGGTAGGGTGGCTTTGTCTCGCTGGCAAGAAGAACGGACAGGTCTAATCCAAGCCGCTTCTGGCGGCGGGCCCTAATGGCGGTCGATTCGGGTGGCATTCCCGCCTGGGGCGGATGGACGCGCGGTCGGCGCGACTCGTTTGGTAGACTCCGCGCACATCGGGGCGACCAGGTCCTTTGACCCGCCGCGTATCGCCAGCCATGTGGGAAGCGCAAATCACCTGCAGTGAGTGTGAGAAGACGCATCTCGTCCACGCCGACCTGAACCCCCGGGCGTTCTCCTTCGAGTGCCCGGAAAAGGGACGGCGGGTCGACATGCCCTTTCGCGATCCGTCGCGGTTAGTGCTCGAATGGCATGAGGTGGAACGCTGCTCCCCAAGTTCGATCCCGGCATCGAACACGGAAGCGCGCGGCAAGTTCGAGATCTGAGCCTGGGCGAACCGAGAGGACCCGACACCGATAAGCCGCGCACGAGAACACAGAAGAGGATCGTATCGATGCACGACAACGTCACGCGTTTGATGGAAAACGTGAAGGCCAAGAACCCCGCCGAGCCGGAGTTCCACCAGGCCGTCCAGGAGGTCGCTGAGTCGCTGGAGCCCGTGTTCGAGCGCCACCCCGAGTACCGCAGCGCCAAGCTCCTGGAACGCATGGTCGAGCCCGAACGGGTCATCCTGTTCCGCGTGCCGTGGATGGACGAACGCGGCGAGATCCACGTGAACCGCGGCTTCCGCATCGAGATGAACAGCGCCATCGGGCCCTACAAGGGCGGCCTGCGCTTCCACCCGTCGGTCAATCTGAGCATTCTCAAGTTCCTGGCCTTCGAACAGGTCTTCAAGAACTCGCTGACGACCCTGCCGATGGGCGGCGGAAAGGGCGGCTCGGACTTCGACCCCAAGGGCAAGAGCGACGCCGAGGTCATGCGCTTCTGCCAGAGCTTCATGACTGAACTCCAGCGCCACATCGGAGCGAACACCGACGTGCCGGCGGGCGACATCGGCGTTGGAGGGCGCGAGATCGGTTACCTGTTCGGACAGTTCAAGCGCCTGGCCAACGAGTTCTCCGGCATCCTGACCGGCAAGGGCATCAACTGGGGGGGATCGCTGATCCGGCCCGAGGCGACGGGCTACGGCGCGGTGTACTTTGCCCAGGAGATGATGAAGACGCGCGACGAGAGCCTCGACGGCAAGGTCTGCCTGGTCTCGGGCAGCGGCAACGTGTCGCAGTACGCCGTCGAGAAGCTGATCGAGCTGGGTGCGCGGCCGGTGACCCTGTCCGACTCGAACGGCTACATCTATGACGAGGCCGGGATCGACTCCGAGAAGCTGGCCTTCGTCATGGAACTGAAGAACTTGCGGCGCGGGCGCATCAGCGAGTACGCCGACCACTTCCCGGGCGCCGTGTACACCGCCGCGGACGCCTCGCGCGACCACAACCCGCTGTGGGCGCACACGGCGAACTGCGCCTTCCCGTGCGCCACCCAGAACGAGATCTCGGCGCAGGACGCCCACAACCTGATCGCCGGCGGGGTGAGCCTCGTCAGCGAAGGGGCCAACATGCCCACCGTCGCCGAAGGGGTGAAGGCCTTCCTCGAAGCCCGCATCCTCTACGGCCCGGGCAAGGCCGCCAACGCCGGAGGAGTGGCCGTGTCGGGCCTCGAGATGGCCCAGAACAGCATGCGCTACTCGTGGCCGCGCGAGGAGGTGGACAACCGGCTGAAGATGATCATGGCCGACATCCACAGCTCCTGCGTCGCCACGGCGGACCGCTTCGGGACGCCAGGCAACTACGTCAACGGAGCCAACATCGCCGGCTTCCTCAAGGTAGCCGACTCCATGTTGGACCAGGGGCTCGTCTGAGGAATCGCGAGCACACAGAACCAATGGCCGAAAAGAGCGAGCGCTCGGAACGGAAGCGACCCGCCAGACTGCGCAGCTTTCACGAGCTGATGCGACACCGCGTCAAGCGCATCCTCCTCATCTCGAGCCTCTACGACTCCTTCGTCATGTCGGAGGAGGGGCACCTGGCCGAAGCGCTGCTCAGCCACTTCATCGAGTTCGACCGCAGCAGCATCCCGGACGTGGTCCGGGTCTCCACCGCCGCCGAGGCCCTGAAGCTGCTCGATGAGGGCAACACCTTCGACCTGGTAGTCGCGAGCCTCAACGCCGGCGACGGCAACGCGGTGCAGATCACGAACCGGCTGCGCGAGGCCGGCTTCGACATGCCCGTGATCGCGCTCGCCTTCTCGCCGCGCGAGCTGCACGAATTCGTGACGAAGAACGACGTCAGCGGGCTCGAGCGCATCTTCCTGTGGCAGGGCGACGTGCGCATCTTCCTGGCGATGGTCATGTACCTCGAGGATCGGCTAAACGTCGCCCATGACACCAGCGTGCGCGGCGTGCCGGCGATCATCGTCGTCGAGGACAGCGTGCGGTACTACTCGTCCTTCCTGCCGACGATCTACGCCGAACTGTTCCGCCACACCCAGCGGCTGCTCTCGGAGGATCTGAATCTCTCGCAGATGATGATCCGCATGCGCGCGCGGCCCAAGGTGCTCTTGAGCACCACATATGAGGAGGCCTGGGAGTACTTCGAGCGCTACGGCGAGTACGTGATCGGGGTCGTGTCGGACTTCGAATACCCTCGCGGCGGGCGCCTGGAGAAGCTCGCCGGGTTGGAACTCTGCCGACGGGCAATCGAGCTGCGGCCGGACATACGGCTCGTCTTGCAGTCGAGCCGGCCGGAGAACCGTGAGCTGGCCGAGGAGCTGGGGGCATCGTTCCTGGTCAAGGGCTCTCCGATCCTGCTCCAGGAGCTGCGCAAGATCCTTGTCCAGCGCTTCGGGCTCGGCGACTTCGTCTTCCGCATCCCCGGTGGCCCAGAGGTCGGCCGCGCCCAGGATCTGAAGAGCCTGGCGCGGAAGATCGCCTCGGTGCCGACCGAGAGCTTCGCCTATCACGCGAGCCGCAACCACTTCTCGAAGTGGTTGAAGGCGCGCACCGAGTTCGCTCTGGCCGAGAAGCTGGTGCCGCCGCGGGACGAGGACGCACTGGATCCCGAGCGGCTCCGCAGCCATTACCTGGAGAGGATCGACGAGTTCCGAAGAGATCGCGACCGTACCGTCATCGCCGACTTCGACCGGCAGCGCTTCGAGCCTTCGGTCAGCATCACGCGCATCGGCTCCGGGTCCCTGGGCGGTAAAGCGCGCGGCGTGGCCTTCGCGAACAAGATGCTCGTCGCACCGGGCGTCATGGACCGCTTTCCCCAGATCGACATCGCCGTGCCGCCGTGCGTCGTTCTGGGCACGCAGGTCTTCGACGAGTTCCTCGCGTACGAGTGGATCCACGAGTTCGCGATGTCTCCGCGCACGGACGAGGAGATCATCCAGCTCTTCCTGCAAGCGCCTTTCCCGCGCGCCGCGGGGGCGGACTTGCGGGTCTTCCTGCAGCGCGTCAAGCATCCCCTCGCCGTGCGCTCCTCCAGCTTGATGGAGGACTCGCTGTCACAGCCCTTCGCCGGGGTCTACCAGACGTTCATGCTGCCGAACAGCGACTCGGACCTGGAGGTACGCCTGATGCAGCTGACTGACGCGGTCAAGCGCGTGTACGCGTCGACCTTCGCCGAGCGGGCCAAGACCTATCTCTCCGTGACCTCGCACCGGCTCGAAGAGGAGAAGATGGCGGTGATGATCCAGGAGCTGGTCGGCCAACGGCACGACGATCGCTTCTACCCCGACTTCGCCGGCGTCGCGCGCTCGCACAACTTCTACCCCGAGCCCGGCCATACCTCCGAAGACGGGGTCGCGGCGGTCGCCCTCGGGCTCGGTCGCACCGTGGTGGGCGGCGATGCCTGCTTGCGCTTCTGCCCGAAGTACCCGCAGCAGATCGTCGGCTTCTCGAGCGTGGAGGACGCGCTGCAGAACTCCCAGCGCGAGTTCTACGCCCTGGATCTCGGGCGCGTGGCGCAGCGGCACAGCGAGGCGAAGATCGAGCGCTTTCCACTCGAGCTCGCGGAGCGGGACGGCACCCTGACCTGGCTCGGATCGACTTACGCTGCGGACGACAACCGCATCGTCGACGGCATCTCGCGCGCTGGGGTGCGGCTGGTCACCTTCGCCCAGGTCTTGAAGCACGGCGCCTTTCCCCTGGCCGAGCTCTTGCGCGTGCTCCTGGAGCGCTGCACCGCTGGAACCGGCGCGCCGGTGGAGATCGAGTTCGCCGGCGACCTCGGGGGGCCGGACCGCCGGCCGCGCCTCGCCTTCCTGCAGTTGCGCCCGATGGCGCTGTCCAGGGAGGGCGAGGAGGTCGAGATCGGCGAGATCGGCGAGCGGGACCTCGTGTGCCGCAGCGACCGCGTGCTGTGCAACGGTCGCATCGACGACCTGCGCGACCTGGTCGTGGTCGACCTCGATCGCTTCGATCGCCAAAAATCCTGGGAGGTCGCCGGCGAGGTGGCCAGCCTCGACGCGACGCTACGCGAGGCGGGCACGCCGTACGTGCTGGTCGGCCTGGGCCGTTGGGGCTCGGCCGACCCGAGCCTGGGCATCCCGGTGACGTGGAACCAGATCGCCGGCGCGCGCGTGATCGTCGAGGCGGGATTCGAGGACATCAAGGTCGCGCCTTCCCAGGGCACGCATTTCTTTCAGAACCTGACCTCGTGCAACGTCGGTTACTTCACTGTGAACCCGGACGTGGGAGACGGTTGGCTCAACTGGGAATGGCTGTCGGGGGTGGAGGCGGAGCGCGAGACGACCTTCCTGCGGCACGTGCGGCTGGCCGAGCCGCTGGTGGTCAAGATGAACGGCCGCTCGGGGGATGGGGTGATCCTGAAGCCGGCTGCCGCGGACTGAGGGCAGCGACTTCTCGACGGGCGCCGAGGCGTCCCTGCTCCACTCGACTCAGGAGGCGTCGAGGTTGTCGCTCTTCTCGGCGGATAGGTACACCCATCCGCCAACCGTTCAAGTTCGACTGTGACAGCGAAGGCGCACGTCGATCGAATGACGCTGGTAGCCAGGATATGATCTCGGTCGCTCAGACGTCCGTCGCCAAATCCCCCCGATCATCCTGACCATGTTCCGCACACACAGATCCACAGTCCTGGCCCTCGCCTCTCAAATGATCATGCTGTTCGCCGCCCCCGCCGTCGCAGCGCAGAAACCCGATCAGCTGCCGGACCCCGATGGCGTTTCCGCGGACATGAACAAGACCGTGCAGGTGTACATCCTCATGGGCCAATCCAACATGCTGGGCTTCGGCAAGGTCAAGGGCGACGACGGCTCGCTCGAGCACGCGGTGAAGGAGAAGAGCCTCTACCCCTACCTCGTCGACGACGATGGTGATTGGACCGTGCGACAAGATGTCCGCAACGTGCGCGTCATGGGAAGCGGCACGGGTGGCATGAGGCAGTTCAACAATGAGTTCCTGACCATCACGGGCGGCAAAATCGGCCCGGAGATCGGAATCGGACATCACGTGGGTCATGCCGTCAAAGCTCCGGTCTTGGTCCTCAAGAGCTGCATCGGCAACCGCTCGCTCGGCTGGGACCTGCTGCCTCCGGGCTCCGAGCAGTATGAGCACGAAGGCAAGATCTACGCGGGTTACAAGGAGTCGCCAGACTCGTGGGACAAGGGCACCGAGCCCGAGCCCATCGGGTGGTATGCCGGCATGCAGTACGACGGAGACGTGGCCAGGGCGAAGATGGTCCTCGACGAACTCAACAAGTACTACCCCGACGCCAAGCGCTACGAGGTCGCTGGCTTCTTCTGGTGGCAGGGAGACAAGGACCGCTACAACGCCGCCCATGCCAGCAAGTACGAAGAGAACCTCGTTCGGCTCATCAAGCAGTTGCGCAAAGAGTTCGATGCGCCAAAGGCCAAGTTCGTCATTGCCACGCTCGGGCAGACCGAGAAGGGCTCGACGGGCAACGAGGGCATGATCCTCGATGCGATGCTCGGGGTCGACGGCCAGTCCGGCAAGTACGCCGAGTTCAAGGGCAACGTCGCCACCGTCTACAGCCACCCCCTCTCCAAGGGCGGCAGCTCCAACGGTCACTACAGCGGCAACGCCGAGACCTACATGAACATCGGCGAGGCGATGGGCAAGGCGATGGCGGAGCTCATAGAGGGCAAGGGCCGGTAGGCCTGGCGGCGGCGCGGAGCGCTCGGGCCGCGGGCGGGAGCGGGTCTACCGCTCTCAGTCGTGACCGCCGAATCGATTGGACTCAGGCTGGTACCAGAGACACTTGCTTGCGCGCTCGGCGCAGCGGCTTATGGAGTTGATGCGAGGATCTCGCTCATATCTTGACCTAGGACAAGACCGGTCCTCTGGTCCAGTGAATGTACCCTACGACTCCATTCATGGGCACGGGCGCGAGCCCTCCCTCTCCTCCCGACCCGCACAAGCGCGACACCGCCATGAGACCCGTCTCCTTGCTCTTCAGCGCAGCAGCGCTCTTCTTCCCCTCGGCAGCCTTGGCAGACGTCAAGCTGCCGGCGGTCATCGACAGTCACATGGTGCTGCAGCGGGACGTTCCGCTTCCCATCTGGGGCTGGGCCGACGAGGGTGAAGAGGTCATCGTCACGCTCGGAAAGAAATCGGCGAGAGCAACGGCCGGAGCGGACGGCAGATGGACTGTCGAGCTCCCCGCGATGAAGGCGAGCCGAAAGACCCACACACTGACGGTGTCGGGGAGCAACACCATCACGCTCGAGGACATCCTCATCGGAGAGGTCTGGGTCGGATCGGGTCAGTCCAACATGGAGTGGCCGCTCAAGAACAGCACCGGAGCTGCTGCAGCGATCAAGGACGCAGACTTCAAGAACGTCCGCTTGTTTCACGTCCCGAAGGTTCAGGTTCCCGCTCCCGCCCAGGACGTGGTCGCTGATTGGAGAGTTTGCACACCAGAGAGCGTCCCAGCCTTCTCTGCGGTGCTCTACTACTACGGCAAGAAGCTGCACGAGGAGCTCAAAGTGCCGATCGGTCTCATCAACAGCTCGTGGGGCGGCTCGGCGATCGAGCCCTGGACGATCGCCGACGGCCAATCTGGCGGCATGTACAACGGCATGATCGCTCCACTCCAGCCCTTCGCAGTGCGGGGTGTGATCTGGTACCAGGGCGAGACGAACGTCCTGCACAAGAACGGGCTCGCCTACTACGACCGCATGCTGGCGCTCATCGAAGGCTGGCGAAGCTCCTGGCCGCAGAAGAACCTGCCGTTCTACTTCGTACAGATCGCCCCGTGGCAGGGCAGCTACGAACCTGGACAGCTGCCGGCCTTGTGGGAAGCTCAGGCCAAGAGCCTGACGATCCCCGACACAGGAATGGCTGTCATCACGGACCTGGTTGACAACATCGCCGATATCCATCCTCGGAACAAACTGGACGTCGGCGACCGGCTCGCGCTTTGGGCACTCGCGAAGACATACGGTAAAGAGAAGCTCGTCTACTCGGGGCCACTCTATGAATCGATGGAGATCAAGGGAGGCAAGATCCAGGTCAGCTTCGCCCACGCGAAGGGCCTGAAGGTTCGCGTCAAGAAGCCCCTCTCTGAGTTTCAGATCGCGGGCGACGACGGCAACTACGTCGCCGCGAGAGCAAGGATCGTCGGCGACAAGGTCGTCGTGAGCGCCTCCGGAGTCAGGGAACCCAAGAACGTCCGCTTTGCCTGGCACGCGCTCGCTAACCCCAACCTCGTGAACGGCGCCGGCCTCCCCGCCTCACCGTTTCAATCAGACAACTGGAGCGGAGGAACCGGTGAATGACCGCCGTGGAGCTAACGTTCAAAGACCCGAACAAGTGAAGTCCCGGCAAAGGCGAGGACGACCACGGCACAGTTGAAATTCCGCATTGCACGAGACAGCTCATTTCCTGAACCCGTCCTTGGAATCTCGAGTGCAGGCCCAGGCAAGTCCATGTCACAGAGGGCACGCCCCTCGGGACCCCCTCGAGAACCACAGCACGGCCCCCGGGCTATAGTGGCGCGGTGATCACCCCCCCCATCTGGCTTCTCCTGGCACTCCCGTTGGCTGCCCAGGCGCCAGAACGACCCAACGTCGTTCTGATCATCTCCGACGACCAGAGTTGGATGGATTTTGGGTTCATGGGCAGCACGGAGGTCCGCACTCCTCACCTCGACGCACTCGCTGAGGAGAGCCTCGTCTTTCCACGCGGCTACGTTCCGACGGCGCTTTGCCGCGCGAGCCTCGCCACGCTCGTGACCGGGCTCTACCCGCACCAGCACAAGATCACGGGCAACGATCCGCCGAGAGGAACCGACCGCGCTCGCATGCTCACGCACATCGAAGCGGTGGAGACCCTCCCCAGGCTGCTCGGCCTGGCGGGCTATCGGAGCCTGCAGACCGGAAAGTGGTGGGAGGGCAACTACAAGCGCGGTGGCTTCAGCGAGGGCATGACGCACGGCGATCCGAGCCGAGGCGGGCGGCACGGAGACGACGGACTCGCGATCGGACGCGAGACGCTCCAGCCCGCTCTCGACTTCGTCGATTCCTGCAGCGCAGAGGGGGTCCCCTTCTTCCTCTGGTACGCGCCATTCCTTCCGCACCGCCCCCACAACCCGCCCGCGCGGATCCTCGAGACCTACTCGCGGCCCGGCGTCCCCACCCCGATCGCGAAGTATCGGGCGATGTGTACCTGGTTTGACGAGACCTGCGGAGAGCTGCTCGAGCACCTCGCCGTCCGAGAAATCGCCGAAGAAACCCTGGTCGTCTTCGTGACGGACAATGGGTGGATCCAGAGGCCCGACACCACGGGCTACGCGCCGCGCAGCAAGCGCTCTCCGTACGAAGGAGGCGTTCGTACGCCCATCCTGCTGCGCTGGCTCGGCACGATCGATCCTGCGCGTTGCGAGGTCCCGGTCAGCAGCATTGACATCGCCTCGACGATCCTCGAGGCGTGCCGCCTCGAAGTCCCCGCGGATTGGCCGGGGGTCGACCTGCGTTCGGACTTGCGAGACAGGGGGCCGGTCTTCGGTGCCGCATTCACCCATGACGTCGTGGCCCTCGACGACCCAGAGCGCAGCCTGCTGACGCGCTGGGTGCTCCGCGACCCTCTCAAGCTGCTCGTCCACAGCGACCCGCAACGGCCCGCGGAGCTGTACGAAGTACGTGCCGATCCAGCGGAGGAACATCTCCTGGACGATCCTGAGGCGGTTCGTGCCCTGAGGGCGGACCTCGACCGGTGGTGGCCCTCTCGCGTCGGGAAGCAGTGACGGCTGGCGACCGCCTTCCGCGCTGGATGGAGGAAGCCTGATTCCCGTTGTGGTCGCCTGACTCCCTGCCGCAGCTCTCGGCCCCGTCAAAACCGCTCGAGTGCAGCCTTGAGCTGTGCGTCGCCGCCGAATTGCAAGAAATCCCCGGGGGCAGGGAGCACCTCGATGTCTACCTCGATGCCCCGACCGTCGTAGAGCCGCCCGTCAGGTCGGAAGGAGGCCATCGAGGCGCAGCGCACCTCCATGCCCGTCTTGGGCAGTCGGAAGGACTGCGAGCGCGCGCTCCCTCCGGAGCTCGCGGCGCCGAGCAGCGTCACGCGAGGCAGGAGCTCGAGAGCGCCGAGGAAGATGTCCGTCGCGCTGAAGCACCCGGAGTCGGAGAGCACCACGACCGGCAGGTCGTAGAAGTACTCGGCGGGGTGACCGGTCCGGTCGAGGACGAGGTAGTGCCAGGCGCTGAATTCGCCGACCGGCTGCCACTGTGGCTCGAAGGCGGCCGCCTCTTGGATTGCCTCGCGCTGCCGATCCCCCCATCCCTTCCAATCGGCTCGGTACATGTAGCGAGCCTCGAGATGATGCTCATTGAAGCGCGACGAGAGGCGGTACTGCGCGATGTTACCCACGATAGCGGGCTCGTCGGGTCCGACCAGATAGCCCCCCAACGCGAGCAGAAGCTCGCGCGTGCCACCACCGTTGCCGCGCACGTCAACGATGAGCCCATTCGTATCGACAAACTCCGCCATCGCCTCGTGCAGCTCATCGATGTCGCCATTCATCTGAAAGATGCGCAGATAACCGATGTCTCCGTCGAGGATTGCGCTCTTTGAGCGCGGCCAGGCCCCGTACGTGGGTCGGCTCGACGAGACCTCGAGCTCTCGCTCGACCGTCTCGCTCCCGTCCACCGTCGAGAACGTCACTCTCAGCGGCGCGCCCGTCTTTGACCCGAGAATGCGGCGCACCCTGTCGATCTCGCGCATGTCGCCGAGGGCTCGCCGACGGACGAGCTGCGGGCTGCCCTTCGCGATGTAGGGCCGCGCCAGCTCAATCCACTCATCCATGGTTCTGCCGTCGATCGCTCGGACGACCGGCGCCTTTGGTTCGACCAGGGCGGAGCGATCCGGAAGAACCGCGACCACGCCAGCAGAGGACTCAACGAGCAAGAAGGGCAGGTACTTGTCGCCGGGCTGACCGAGGGGGAGGTTCGAGCGAACCTGGGCGTGCCCGTCGCCAAATCGCATGAGCAGTCGATGCAGCTCGAGGCGCAGGTCCAGGATGTCCACGTGACCTCCGGTCAGGCCGTCACGGATCAGCGCAAGCTCACGGTCCAGCTCGACCCCACCAAGCCCCAGGTACGCAAACTGATCCTTCAACCCTGCGCCGAAGGCGTCGACGTCTGCGCGAGCATCCTCGGCCGAGATGCGGGCCGGCGCCGAGGGGCTCCCAGGCACAGCAGATCCCCGGGAATTTCTCGCAGCACGCAACGCCTCCCGCTTGCCACGCGTCATCTGCACGCCCTCGAGCCGGACTGCCGAGCCATCCTCGAGGGAGCGGAGGTCGAGGTCGACCATCCGGTCGCCGTCCCATTCGAGCCTCGCGAGGATAGGAACGAGGTCCTCAGCGAAGCGCTTCTCGCGCCCGGGGGACCACCCGTCGCAGATGACGAGGATCTCTTCGACGGCTATCCCATCGATCGCGACCGGCTCATACCAGGTCTCATCAATTTGGACCTCTGGTTGGCCTTCCGACCAACGCAGCCCGTCGAAGGGGCTGGACTTCTCGTCAACATCCTGGGGGGCGAGGGAGGCGAGACTCAGAACCAGGGCAAGAGAAACCATGAGCGAGAGCCTAAGAAAAAGGGCCATGTCCCTACAGAACAGCCCTCTCTTGAAGTGATAGCGGGGGCCCGCTGGGCTCGGCTGGAGAGCTGGCCCGTCCCTCGCAGCCTGCGCCCGCGCTCCGCTGCTAGCGATCGCCTTCCGCGCTCACGGGCGCCTTGAACACCTTGGAGTTCTGATCGCCACCCGAGACCAGATAGGCGAGGAGATCTCGCAGCTCCTCCGGGTTCAGCCCGTCGATCAGACCGCTGGGCATCTGAGACAGCTTGGACTCACGGATCATGACGATCTCCGTTCGGTCGAAGGTAGTGGCCCGCGCCGCGAGATCGCGTGCGTAGACGGTGACCTCATCCTCGCCCTCCACGAGGATTCCCTCGGCGAGTCGCCCATCGTTGTCGAGGACGATGTGCGAGCCGTACTGGTCCGAGATCACCTTGCTGGGTTCGATGATGGCCTCGAGGATGTCCGGCACCGAGAACTTGTTGGCGACCGTGGTCAGGTCGGGCCCGATCGCCCCGCCTTCACCATCGAAGCGGTGGCAGGCGCTGCAGGAGGCGGCATGGAAGAGATTGCGGCCCACGGTGTAACTGCGGCCAGAGAGACCCTGGCCAAGAACCTCGACGGCGGCGTCGCGCGTCCACTGCCTACCCGGTCCGGCGGGCGGCGTGACGTCATCCGGGGGCGGCGCAACCAGCGATTGCCCGAGGAGGGCTGCCAGGGAGTGTTGCTCACTGACCGTCAGACTGGCCACGGCCTCCTTGCGGATGTTCGCGAGGAATCCGGCGAAGCTTGCTCCTCCGGGGTGCTTCGAGGCTTTCACGAAAAACGCGAAGTACTCCTTTCTCATGGGCAGCGTCCAGCCCTCGGTGGCGTTGCGCAGGATGAACGCGTACCCGATGTTCTGAATCGGTGGCATGTCCGCGAGCATCTTGGCGATCGGTCCACCGTAGGTGTCGTTGCGTTTGATCAGCTCGGCCCACTCCGGCAGTTCAACCGGTTCGCCGCTGCTCATCAGCGCCAGGGTCTTGGTGACGACCGTCGGCGACCGAAGATAGGTCAAGAGCCGCACCACTTCGGTGTTGACGGCAGCGGACGATGCGGGCAGTAGGTGGTCCAGCTCGGCGATCACGCGCTCACGAAGCGAGTCGTCGGGCTCTCCCAGGCGCGTGAATGCGAGAGCGTAGGCTCGCAGGGCCGCCAGCCTCTGCGACTCTTCGAGCCCGCGCAGATCGAGACGACCGAGCGCGGCGACGATCCCCGAAAGGTCGTCCGCATCGCCTTGTCTCGCGAGCGCGATGCACGCCATGACCGCGGCTTGCGGGTCCTCCTCACCCAGCGCGCGCTCGCGCCATGTCTCGACGGGTTGATTCTCAACGGCGATGCGGGCGGCAAAGCGGATGAAACGGTCCGCGTTCGAGAGCCCTGGCCATGCGGCATCGACGGCGCTCGCATCGATCCTGCCGTGAAACGCCTCGAACGCTCTGCGCTGCTCCCGCGCTTCCGAGCCCGCATCTGCGATCGCCGGCGTCAAGGGTGCGGTGGACTCAGGGCCGGTGTACCGGACTCGATAGAGCGCGGATTGGGAGCCGCGGCCGCCCACCGTGAAGTAGAGGGAGCCATCGGCGCCCACGATCGCGTCGGTGACCCCGAGCGGCTTGGCCCAGACGAAGTCCTCCTTGATCGCGGTGTAGCTCGCGCCGTCGGGCTCGAGGTGCAGGGCGTAGATCGTGCCGAAGGTCCAGTCGAGGATGAACAGCGCCTCCTGGTACCTGGCAGGGAACTTCGCGCCCGTTCCGAACACGATCCCGGTCGGCGAGCCCGGGCCGATGTCGATCACCGAGGGAAGGGAGTCTTCGTAGTAAGAAGGCCACTTGCCCGTTCCGCTGCGCCAGCCGAACTCGCTGCCGCTCGTGACGTGGCAGACACGCGTCGGGCGATACCAGGGCGAACCGATGTCCCACTCCATGTCCGCGTCATAGGTGAACATCTCACCACGCTGGTTGAGCGCGATGTCGTACTGGTTGCGATAGCCGTTGCTCAGGATCTTGATGTTCTCGCCGTTCGGGTCGCAACGCGCGATCCAGCCGCCGGGCGCAAGCTTGCCCCGCGCGTGACCGCGGGCGTCCCACTGGCGAGGCAGCAGCAGGTCCTCGTTCCAGTTGGCCGGAGCCCGCGAGCCGTTGAACTGTGGAGGGGTGACGTGGTTGCCGCCGATGAAGTAGAGGCCCTGGCCGTCCTCGGTCGCGAGGATCGCGTGCGGTCCGTGCTCGCCGCCGTGGCCGAGGGGGATGATGTTCTCGGCCTTGTCGAGCTGGTCGTCGTCATCCGTGTCGGTGATGCGCCAGACTCCCTGGCCGTTCACGTTCACGTAGAGCGAGTTGAACGCCCAGCACATCCCCTGCGCGCCGCTGACCTCGACGGGGACACGCTCGACACTCGTGACGGAACCCGATTTTCCAATCTCGGCGGGGGTGACACGGTAGAGCCCCCGTCTCCCCTGATCGCTCGTGTAAAAGCGTCCCTCGTCGTCTTTCGTCAGAGCGACCCAGGACCCCTGGACTTCGTTCGGCACCGTGTAGAGCAGATCCGCCTCGAACCCGTCGGGCAGGCTCAAGCCTTCGGCCGCCCTCGGCGCCTGGGACCCGCCTGGATCATCCGTCCTCAGCTCCCCGCCCCCCGTGGCGTAGCTCGCGAGGGTGACCTGACCACTCCATGGCAACCCGACGGCGCCGACCGGACCGATCACCGTCACCTCCGACCACTTGTTTCGCACAGCGCGTTGGGGAATCGCGGCCTGCCACGATGCGTCCGTCACGATCTCTCGCCCGTCGCCGAAGGCGAGGCGCAGCGCGAGCCCCGCGACGCCCCCTTCGTTCCGAGCTCGAACTTCGAGCGTGTTCTCGCCCGGCGACAGGGCATCGGAGACGTCGCGAGACACGACCTGCTCCCACCTGCCGTGGATCCCGACCCTCTCGCCGTTGATCAAGACGATCATGCGGTTGTCGCACGAGCCCGAGATCACGGCATCCACCGGTGTGCCCGGGACGTCGAAGGTCCTGCGGAAGACGACCTCCTGATTGTCCGTCGCCGGTCCGAGCCAGATCCAATTCGGCGTGGCCTGCGAGGCAACTACCGTCTCTTGCCCGGGTCCCCCTGAGAGCAACGGAGCGCAAGCCAGGGCGGCCAGCAGGACCATGTGCGTCTTGGCCATTTCTTTCGTCTTCTTCCTGTGGGGCGCGCCCCGTTCCCCGGCAGCCTGGCTGCGCCCCTGCGATCGTTGCGTGCGACCCACATCGCACGCTGCTCCATCCAGCGTATCCGGAGATCGTATCCGGAGATGCCGCGCTCGACATGCTCAGGATGAAATCTCCTGCAGTCATCGATCAGTGTCCGGAGCAGCGCGTCAAAATTGGTCTGGCATCAAGGGAAGAGCGGCGGGGAAGACAGCGCTGGTCACGGGTGCGCCGCCCTTACATGAACACGGGACTTCATCTGGAGAAGACCGCCGACCTTGCTCAATCATCCTCCGGGAGCAGCTCGACCAGAGCGTCTCCCAGCGCGTCTCCGATCAAGAGGTAGCTCTCGGCGTTGCCGAACCAGTGGTGGCCATGTCCGGTGTTGGGCGAGTCCTTGGCGGCGCGCAGGAACGCGCGAGTCGGGACGAAGGTGGTGTGTTCGGCGACCTCCTCGTGCTCGCATCCCGCACGTTGCCCCGCGTGCAGGTCGGGCTTATCCATGTTGCCCGTCTCACCTACGACGACGGGCAGCTCGGGCCGCCGCAGCCTGGCACGCACGTCGCCGATCAGGTGCTTGAGGTTCGCCGCGTAGGCCTTCGTCGCCGCCTCGTCGACACCGTCGTTCCAGCCCTGAAACCAGACGAAGCCCTCGACGCGCGGCTCGTAGCCCTTCCACTGGGGAAACGACTCGGCGATGCCCGCCAGCGCCGTGTCCAGCTCCTCGAAGATGCGATCGTAGTACGGCCCCCGCTCACCGCCGGCGGACGGCGGGCGAAAGTCGACGTGCAGGCTCTTCCCGCCCCAGGCCGCCTTCACCAGCAGCACGGGGTCCTCGAGCCGCTTGCCTAGGGCGTTCCCGATCCCGAGCTCTGGGCCGAAGTGGTGCCGGCCGCCGTAGACGGCGTAGCCGATCGAGAGCAATCCGATCTTCTGCTCGTGAGACGGGCGATACCAGACACCAACGTCGTCGCGCTTCGCCCACGTTCCGTCCGCGGCGCGCAGGTGTCCCCAGCGTCTGCGTGCATGCTCTCCCTCGAGGAGTCGCGCCAACGTCCCGCGCCCGCCGTTGTAGTGCTGCTCGTGATCGAGGTCGACGACCGCCTGCCCCTCCATGTTCGACTGGCCGGCAAGCAGGAAGACACGCAGGACGGGCGGGTCGTCCGCGGACTCGTCGAGCCCGGGCGATTGCGGAAACGCGACGACCGCGGCCAGGCTCAGGGCAATGGAGAGACGATTGAGGAAGAAGATGATGCCCCTTATAGCAGCGCTGCCTGGCCATCCCCCAACGAATCAGAGAACCCAGCCGGGTAGGACCGGGTCCTCGCTTGAGCCTTCTCGCGCCGAAGTCACCACTCGGCGAAAAGGCGGCCGCCTCCTCACTACCGGTTGCCCTGAGTTGACCTAGTTCTTCAGACCACCCGGCACCTCCACTCCATGCTCCGCCGTGCATCATCACCCGCCCTCGCCATGGACCTGCTCACCCAGGAATCCTGCATCAACGTCACGCTTCTCTGGTAGTTTCCGGCACCGATCGCTGCTGGACCTCCCATATGAAAATCCCCGGCATGATGATGATCCTCGGCCTCACGGGACTATGCGCTGCCTGCGCATGGAGCGCTCAGGTTG
>PVBE011818845.1_pt1 | contig 21453 bp, 19 predicted proteins | sample 1631181 | NCBI WGS metagenome assembly PVBE01 (sample SAMN08397723, study PRJNA350692) | Marine metagenome, whole genome shotgun sequencing project. | isolation source: water | place: Pacific Ocean | collected 2012-04 | reverse complement strand
TACTGGTCGGAAAGACAGTGACCGACTCGACTCGGATCACCTCGGCGCCCATGTCGGCAAGGAACATGGTGCCGTAGGGACCGGCCCAAACGACCGTTATGTCCAGGACTCGGACGCCCTCCAGCGGCAGCTTCGCCATGCCTCGTCTCCTCCGCGGTCCGCGCCGCTAGATGGCTCCCTCCTGCCTGAGCGCCCCGATCCGGTCCTCCGAGTAGCCCATCTCCGCGAGCACCTCAGCCGTGTGCTGGCCGTGGAGAGGTGCGGGCCTATGGATGCGCCACCACTGGCCCTCCGTGACCAGGGGAGCACCTGGGTAGCGAAGGGGTCCCGCAGCGGGATGGTCGATGGTCGTGAAGTAGCCCCGGGCTTCGAACTGTGGGTTGTCATCCACCACCTCGTCGATGGTGTTGACCATGCCGGAGAGGATCTCGTGGCTCTGGCACTCCTCGACAACCTGCCGCTTGGTCCGCGTCATCAGCCACGGGAACCAGTAGGTGCCCTCGAACTCTTCCTTGCCCTCGGGGCTCAGCTGGCCCAGCGGGGGGGCATAGCGGGGGTCCTCCAGCAGCTCCGGAATCCCCAGCAGGGCCACGGTCCGCGGCCAGAACGCTCCGCCGCCCTGGACGTTGACGTAGCCGTCCTGGCACGGGTAGAACCCCGCGGGGTAGCCGCCGGCGCCGCCTCCTCCCAGTCGCTTGCCGCGCTCGCCCGTGTACTGGTACTGGACCAGGGAAGAGAGGCGGGCGTTCATGGACGCCATCTGGCTCTCGAAGATCGAGATGTCGATGTGCTGGCCGCCGGTCTCCCCGTACTGCCTGGCATAGAAGGCGAACATGGTCGCCATCGCCCCCACGTTGCCCGCCTGGTACTGGACGTGGTTCCCACCCAGCTTGATGGGATGGCGATCGGGTTGACCCGTGGTGTTCATCCTGCCGCCCATGGCATAGAAGACGAGCTCGCTCGCCTTGTAATCTCGGTAGGGACCCGTCTGCCCGAAGTTGGAGAAGGAGGTCATGATCAGGCCAGGATGGCGGCGGGAAAGAGTTTCGTAATCAAGGCCCATGCGAGCCATGGTCCCCGGACGAAAGCTCTCCGTCAGGACGTCGGCGCCCTCCAGGAGGTCCTCCAACGCTCGCTTTCCGCCGGCGGTCTTGAGGTCCAGCGTGACGCCGCGTTTGTTGGCGTTCACGTGCAGGAACATGCCGCTCTTCTCTGGGTCCGGCTGGTCCCCGGGGAAGGGACCAAGGCGGCGAGCGTAGTCCCCGCCGGTCGGGCGCTCAACCTTGACGACGTTCGCGCCGAAGTCGGCGAGCATCTTGGTGCAATACGGTCCAGAGATGCCGTGGGTCAGGTCGATGACGCGCATGTCCGCGAGCGGTTGCTCTTCCAGACCAGGTTGATCTGCCATTCGCTCCGCCTCCCCCTCACCCGCGAATGCCATCGCCCGCCCGGGGCTCCGCTGAGCCGAATCCGGGCGAGCGATGGCTCGAGTGGCGTCCCTAGCGGCCGGTCCAGGCGGGGGCCCGCTTCTCCGCGAAGGCCCTCGGCCCCTCCTTGGCGTCGTCGGAGCTGAGCACCGCCTTCGACACCCAGGTGCTCAGGCGCTGGGATTCCTGCATGGCGAACTGGCGCCACAGCTGGGTCATGGCCTTGGTCCCCTGGATGGCCAGGGGGGCGTTTTCAGCGATCATTCCCGCGATCTCGACGGCCCGGGGGATGAGGCGGTCCGGCTCCACGACTTCGTGGACGAAGCCGATTCGCAGCGCCTGCTCGGGGGACATCCTGTCGGCCGTGAGGAGCAGGTACATCGCCTCTGAGAACGGCATCAGCCGGGAGGCGTGGTGGATGGCGTAGCCCGCCAGGATGCCGCGCTTCACCTCGAACAGGCCGAAGTAGGCCTCCGTGGACATGATGCGGATGTCGCAGTCCATGGCGCGCTCGCAACCCCCGCCGATGGCGAGGCCGTTGACGGCGGCGATGAATGGCTTGGGGCTGCCGGACAGGGGTCCACCCAGAACCTGGGCTCCGCCCCCACCTGCGGCAAGCTCGCGGCCGCGCTCTTCGGCGTTGATCTGCCCAGACTCAAACCTGGCCTCGATCTCGGCGGTGCGGGCGTTGCGGTCCGTCATCTCTTTCAGGTCGGCGCCGGCGGAGAAGGCGCGCCCCTCGCCGGTCATGATCCCCACGCGCATCTCGACATCGTTGTTGAAGTCCAGGAGCGCCTCGGTGAGATCCCGGCCCGATGTGCCGCCAAGCGCGTTTAGACGATCGGGGCGGTTCATGGTGAACAGGGCGTAATGGCCCTCCGGGTGCTTCTCGTACAACAGGTCCGGCATGTCTCCCCTCCTATGTCTCGTATCCCCTCGGCCGGTCCCGCCAAAGGCGGCGGGCTCTCACACCGCGGCAGTGTATCAGATTGTTAGTCGTTTTGCGCACCCACCGGGTCCGGTTGGTCTATAATGGCCCACGACCCGGCCGCCGAGGGGGCCGGAATACGAGCGGGGAGGGGACCATGATTCGGAGTTTCGGGGGCCATTCACCCAAAATTCACCCGACAGCGTTTGTGAGCGAGGCGGCGTACGTCGTCGGCAATGTGGAGATCGGAGAGGGATCGAGCATCTGGCCGGGCACCATCATCCGGGCGAACATCCACAGGATCAGGATCGGCAAGTACGTGGACATTCAGGACAATTGCGTGATCCACTCGGACGCCGAGGGGACCATCGGCGACTACACGACGCTCGGGCACCACGTTATGTGCCACGCCACGACAGTGGAGGAGCACTGCCTCATCGGCAACGGCGCGGTGGTCAACGGGTCCGCCGTGATCGGACACCACTCCATCGTGGCCGCCGGGTCCGTGGTCCTGGAGCGCGTGGAGATCCCCCCCCACTCCTTCGTGACCGGCGCGCCCGCGGAGGTCCGCCGCGAGACCAGCGAGCGCCACCTGACGATGATCGAGGGCACCGCGCGGGGGTACGCGCGCAACGCGCAACTCTTCAAGGAGGCGGGCCTCCAGGACCCGGACCAGGAGAAGTTCACCTCGACTGACGTCTAGGCGACCGCCCTCGACGACTGGACTCGCGCTCGCTCGGCCTCTCCCTCCACCGGTAGTCCGGCGAGGTATCGCGCGCCGAGAGGGGGTTCACCCACCGCTCGCGGTGACGACGACCGGTTCACCTGACCGCGTCGAAGGGCAGGCGCCCCCGCCTCCACGACTCCACGTCCCCTACGTACCGCCGCTCAGGAATCGCGCTAGCTCGTCGCGGGCGAAGGTAGGCAGGGGGTGCGCGCCGCGGGCGTCGCGGAGTCCTTCAGCGGAAGGACGGAGCACCAGCCCCCGCTCCCGCTCCGTCACCCGACCGATGACCTCCACGTCGATCCCCTCCCCCTCGAGCGCGCCGCGGACTCGAGCCGAGTCGTCCGGGGCTACCACCACCAGCAGCGCGCCCGATGCGAGCAGGCCCAGGGGGTCGAGCCCCAGAGCGTCGCAGACCGCACGGCATTGAGGCAGCACCCGCACCGATTCCAGGTCAGCCTCCAGGCCGACCCCGGCCGCCTCCGCAAGCTCCCACAGCCCCGTCGCGAGGCCGCCCTCGGTGGGGTCGTGCATGGCGTGGATAGATGCCGCCCCGCACGCGACGGTCGCGTCCCGCACGACGCTGATGCCGGGGCTCGTGAGCAGCCCGCGGGCCTCCTCCACAGTCGAGGTCGCGACGCCTCGCGCCGCCAGGGTGTCCGATGCGTCGCGGGCCAGGAGCGCCGTTCCCTCGATGGCGATGCCCTTCGTGAGCAGGATGTCGTCGCCGGGGCGTGCCCCGCCGGGCCAGACCACCCGCTCTCGCTCCGCCTCGCCAAGCATCATGCCGGAAACGATGGGTCGCTCGAGCCGATAGGTGATCTCGGTATGCCCGCCCACGAGCGCCACTCCCAGCCCCTCGCACGCATCCCGGATCTGGCCGAACACTTCCTCCGCCATCGACTCCGGCGCGCCCTCCGGCAGCAGCACGGTGGCGAGGAACCAGCGGGGCTGGGCTCCGAGGCAAGCAATGTCGTTGGCGTTGACCTGGACCGCGTACCAGCCGATCCGGTCCGCCGCGAAAGTCACGGGGTCGGACTTGGCGACAAGCACCCGGTCCCCCATGTCCAGCACCGCCGCGTCAGCGCCCACCTGGGGCCCCAGGAGCACCCGTGGGTCGTCGATCCGCGTCTGGCCGAGGAGCCGCGCCAAAAGCGCCGGCGGTAGCTTTCCGACATCCATGCGTCCCCCTCCGCGCGCCCACGCCGCCAGCCAGCGACGGGTCTGGACTATAATAGCAGGCGCGTGAAGCGCCAACACACCGAAGGGAGACACTATGGCAATCGAGCGACTGAATCCGTCCACGGTGCATACGCCCGCTGGCTACAGCCACGCCGTCAAAGTGGGGGGCACGGTGTACGTATCGGGGCAGGTAGCGGTGGCACCGGACGGATCGCTGGTGGGACTCGACGACGCCGCCCTACAGGTGGAGCAAGTCTACAGCAACCTGAAGGCTGTGCTGACCGCCGCCGGAGCGTCGCTGCGTGACGTGGTCAAGGTGACGACGTTCCTGACGCGTCCCGAGGACATCCCCGCGCTCCGCGACGCCCGCGAGCGCCACCTGTCCGACGCGCCGCCAGCCTCGAGCATGGTCGTGGTGTCGCGGCTGGCGCGCCCCGAGCTGCTCGTGGAGATCGAGGCCGTGGCAGTGATAGGCGAGGGCTGAGGCGAGCGCTCGCCCGGGGCCGCGACCCTTGGCCCCGCAGCTACACCAGCTCCACGACCGTCGCGCCGTCGCCGCGCGCCTCCTCGTCGGGCGCCCACGACCGGGCCGCCTGGTGGCGGCTGAGGCGGTCGCGGAGCGCGGCTCGCAGCGCCCCGGTCCCCGCGCCGTGGATCACGCGGACCCGCGACCGGCCCTGGAGCAACGCCTGGTCCAGGAAAGGCTCGAGGCGATCCAGCGCCTCTTCCACCCGCAGCCCCCGGAGGTCTAGCTCCGACGACGATTCCCCCGTCCCTTCGCCGTCCATGTCGTGCGTCTGCGGGCGCCGCCCCCACGTTGTCGAGGCGCGGGCTGGGCTGGACGGGGAGGCGCCCGTCCCCGGTGCGGGGTGCATCAGGTGCTCCACCGGCACGCGCGCGCGGAGCGCGCCCAACGCCACCTCCACCGTGCCCTGGGCGTCGGCGCTCGATAGCAGCGTGGCGGGGGTGGGGAAGCCACGGACCTGCACGGCGTCGCCCGGCGCCAGGTTGCTCACCCAAGCCGCCCGGTCCTGCCGGGGAGGCCGCCACGACCGGGAGCGGACCTCCCGACGCACCGCCTGAACCTCGGCGGCAGCCTGACGCACCTCGGCCACCCGCTCCACGATGGGGACGGCGGGCGCGGCGGGAGCCGAAGCCAGAGCGCGCTCGGCCGCCCGAAGGCGATCCAGGAGGGCATCGGCGCGGGCCTGGAGGTCCGTGCGGAGCCCCTGGTGCATCTCAGCCTCCAGGGCCTGTAGGCGCTCCACCTGCGCCTCCGCCTCCTGCCGTAGCCTCTCGGCGTTCGCGGCGGCCGCCTCCGCCTCGGCACGCATCTCTGCCGCCGCCTTGCGCTCTTCCTGGACCCCGGCCAGCATGTCCTCCATGCTCCGGTGCGTCGGCGAGAGGAGCGCACGGGCTTGCTCCAGGGTCCGGGCCGGAAGCCCCATGCGCGACGCGATGGCTAGAGCGTAGCTGCGTCCGGGCAGCCCCATCGTCAGGCGGTAGGTGGGCGCAAGGGTCGTCGGGTCCAGCTCCACGCTCGCGTTCGCCAACCCAGCCGTCTCCTGAGCGTACGCCGCCACCTCGCGCTGGTGGGTCGTGACCACCGTCGGCGTCCGCCGCTCCAGGAAGTGCTGGAGCACCGCTTTGGCGAGGGCCGCGCCTTCCTCGGGGTCGGTGCTCGACCCGACTTCGTCCAGCAGCACCAGTGACCGGGGCGTCGACGCCGCCATCACCGACCGAATGTTCAGGATGTGCGATGTGAAGGTCGAGAGGGAGCGCTCGATGCTCTGCTGGTCCCCAATATCCGCGTAGACGCCGTCGAAGAGAGGCAGCACGGTTCCCTGGGCGGCCGGGACCTGGAGCCCCGCCTGGTGCATGAGGGACAGAATGCCCACGGTCTTGAGGGCGACTGTCTTACCCCCTGCGTTAGGACCGGTCACCACGATCACCGCCGCTCCCGGCTCACGCCGGGCGCCGCCACCACCGGGCGCCTCACCCGAAGAGGCGCCGAGTTCCAGGGAGATCGGCACGACGCCGCCTCTCAGGAGCGGGTGGCGGGCTTCGACCAGCCGGGCGTAGGCCGGGGCCTCGGAGTGCGTCGCGGCCATCGTCGCGCCCAGGGCGCGCGCATAGTGACCCTTTGCCAGCGCCAGGTCCAGGTGCGCCAGGAGGCCGAGGGCCGCCCGGGAGTCGTCGGCGCGCTCCGCCACGGACGTCGACAGGGCCTTGAGCACCCGTTCCACCTCGCGGGCCTCGGCGAGCTGAAGCTCCCGCCACCGGTTCCCGGGCCCGACCGTCGCCAGGGGCTCGACGAACACCGTGGCCCCGCTATCCGATATGTCGTGGACCAGGCCGGGGAGGCGTCGCCGCGCCTCCACCTTCACCGGGAGCACCAACCGCCCGTTGCGCTCGGTGACCAACGATTCCTGGAGCGCGTCGCGCCCCAGGGTCGAGCGCATGATGCGGTGGAGCGATTCCTCCAGGCGACCGTACGCGATGCGCGCCTGCCCACGGAGGTCGCGGAGGAGGGGTGAAGCCCCGTCCTCGACATCGCCGTACGGGCTGACGGACCGGGTAATCTTCTCTTCGAGGTCGCGCAGGTCCGGGAGCCGTTCCGCGACCGCGGCCAGCATCGGCGCCTCCTGCTGCCGACGCTGGAAGGCGGACCTGGTCACGCGAGCGGCCGCCAGCACTCCCGCGATCTCCCGAAGCTCGACGCCCGTCAGGACGCCACCCTTGTCGGCCCGCTGGATCGAGACCCGGACGTCCCCCGAGGAAGACAGGTCAACGGTCCCGCCGCCCGCCAGGAACCGACGGGCCTCCTCGGTCTCGTGGTGTCTGCGGGCCACCGTATCGGCGTCGTCCGACGGCGTGAGGGCAAGGGCCTCCTCCCGCCCCAGGACGAACGTGCAGTGGGCCGCGAGCCGCTCGCGGACGCGGGGGAACTCCAAGAGCTCCAGGCCCCGCGCCCGCAGGTCGGCGGGCGTCGTGACGGGCCCAGGCCGATCGTCCCTCTCCGTCTGGTCCACGCGATTCCTCCATCGCCCATTCTACACCCGGAGGGCATTGCCCCCCTTCTCGTGGGGGCGTCAGCCCACCGCACCGGGGGAGGATTCGCGTGTTGGGCTCCTCGGAAGCGCGAGGCGCCAGACCCCGCGCCGGGCCATCCACAGCCGCGGCAAGGACACGCCAGATCCACGGGGGAGACCGCGGCCTCCCAAAGGGAAGGGTCCAGGGCTAGCCCTGGTTGACGGTGTCGGACGGCCAATCTAGAATACCCCCACACCCACGCCGTACGCGACTATTACGAGGACACATGATCTGGGCAAGACGCACCCTCGCAATCCTGTTTGCCGTGCTATTCGTCCCATTCCTTCTGCTCACCCTGGTGGTCCTGCGGGTCAACGGCACCCTGCTAGAGCCCGACTTCTACAAGGAGGAGTTCAGCAAAGCCGACCTCTTCACCTTCCTCTACGACGACGTGCTCCCCGCGGCGGTCGACGACGCCCTCGCCGGTGACACAGAGCTTCCCTCGGGCCTGAACCTGACCGGGGACGTGGTCTCCCTCCGGGTGCAGAGCGTCGTGCCGCCCGAGTGGATTCAGGAGCAGGTGGAGGGCGCGGTGGACCGTTTGGGGCCGTACCTGACCGGCCAGACGGACGAATTTACCATCACAGTGCCCCTTTCCGAGCGGGCGGACGCGGCGCTGGTGGCCTTCCAGGATACAATCCGCGGCGCGGACCTGGACGTTCTGCTGTATGAGGACGTGATTCCGGACGCCCTGGAGGGAGCCTTCGGCCAAACGATGGAATTGCCGCTTGGCGTGACGATGACGCAAGCGGAAGCGATTGCAGCAGTCAAGCGGGTTGCGCCGCCCGATTGGTTCTCGGCCCAGGTCGAGAGCGCAGTCGACGACCTGGGACCGTATCTGACGGGCCGCTCCGAGGGCTTCACCGTCGTCGTTCCCCTGGCGGACCGGGCGTCGGCCGCGCTGGCGGTGGTCAACGAACAGCTGGGCGGAGCCGACCTCCATGGGTTCCTGAACGACGAGATCATCGGCCCAGCCGTCGAGCAAGATCTGAGCGCCGGCGTCTCCCTGCCCCTCGGCATCACGCTCACGCAAGCGGATATCCGCAACGCCCTGGACCAGGTGTTCACGGAGGAGTGGGTCCGCGGGCAGACCGCACAGCTCGTGGACAATGTCGGCCCGTACATTACCGGGGCGTCGCCAGGGTTCGAGGTCACGATCCCCATCAGCGACCGAGTCGACGTGGCCGAGGATATCCTTGGCCAGCTGCTTGACCGCAAGCTCGTGGAGCTAGTCGACGCGACCCCGACCTGCACGCCGGTGCAGCTTCTGCAGTTGATCGCGGGAGGTCTCGACGACGGCCGGCCTTCGTGTCTGCCGCCGGGTTTTACCGTGGATCTGTTCAAATCACAATTCGACCTCGACGTGACCGGCGAGATGCGGCAGGTAATCGCAGGGCGGCTTGCCAACGACCTCACATACGCCGACGCCGACCTGCGCCAGGCCCTCTCTAGCGGCGACAGCGAAGCCATGGAGACCCTGGACAAGGTGCGCGAGACCATCCGCGACGGCATCACCTTCACGGAGATCGACCTGCGGCGGGTCCTGACGGAGCAGGCGGACGAGGGGATCGTCGAAACGCTCGACACGGTGCGCGAGACCATCCGCGACGGCATCAGCTTCACGCAGGTTGACTTGCAGGACGCCCTGGCCGGGGACGGGGATGAGGCCACCCTGGAGGATATCGATCGGGCCCGAGGGTTGCTGAACACAGCCCGCGGGCTCTGGTTCCTCCTCCCGGTCGCCCTGGCGGTGGCGCTTGCGGTCATCGGTGTGCTGGGCGGGCGCGGCCTGGGCGGCAAGGCGGCCTGGGCGGGCGCGGCCCTGGCGTTCGCCGCAGCCGTCACGCTCGGCCTCGCGACGGTCGCCCGCGGGGTGGTTGAGGGAAGGCTCGACGTTCTCCGAGTGGACCAGCTCGGCGACGGAGGACTCGTCGAGACCATGCTCATCGACAAGGGGTTCGCGGTGGCCAACTCCGTGCTCGGCGACCTCCTTGGCTGGATCACCACGGTCAGCCTGGGTCTGGTGGCGGTCGGCATCGTCGTCGCTGCAGCCGGGATGGGAATGTCAAAACTCACGAGCCGTTCCCAGCCGGCCGAGGAGACCGCCGCGGAGTAGAGCGCGTCGTTGACGACCCTCGCGCGTGGCAGTACACTCGGCCCACATCGCCGTTGCCCAGGAATGAACGCAGGGACCGATTCGCCCGAATGGAGGCCAGCGTGTTCACGCCCAAGAAGACGGTCGGCCAGATGGCACAGGAAGCCAAGGAGCGCATCGAGAACCTGTCCGTGGAGCAGCTTCAGGCGGAGATGGACGGGGGCGAGATCCAGGTCCTGGACATCCGGGACGTGCGCGAACGGCAGCGCGACGGCTTCATCCCCGGCTCCATCCACATGCCGCGGGGGATGCTGGAGTTCTGGCTGGACCCGACCTCCAGCTACTACCGAGGGCGCGTGGACCCGGAGAAGCGCATCGTCCTGTTCTGAAACGGCGGCCTTCGGTCCGCCCTTGCGGCGGACACGCTTCAGAACGTGATGGGCCTTCCCAACATGGCGCACCTCGAGACGGGGTTCACCGGGTGGTCCAAGGCCGGGGCGCCCGTAGAGGGCGGGGCCAAGGCTGGGGAGTAGCGCCAAGGGTTTGTGATTCGACAAGCGTACCCTGAGCGAAGCCGAACGGCTCAGGACCACATTGCCTCCTGAGAGCCCAGGTTCATCGTGCTCCCCCGCGAAGCTCCATGATAAAGGCGCGGGAGAGTCATGGACTGGCAGGCTTGCGTTGGGCGGGCGGTCCATCTGACCAGGACATGGGAAGCAAGCGCGATTGAGGCCGCCCACGCGTCGGCATCGCAGCGGGACGCGTCCAGGCCATCGAGCTTCCGAGGCCCCTACTACGTCCCTTCGCGCCACCCTCTGCTAGCTATGATATACTTGCCGATATCCCCGCTGACGGTCGCATGGGTCCGGACGGGGACCGAGGGAAGATGCAGGAAAGACTGGCGGCAATAGAGCAACGGAACGACCAGCTGACCGAGCTGATGGCCCGGCCGGAGGTCGCCGCGGACTTCTCCAAGCTCCAGGAACTCGCGCGAGAGCGGGCTTCGATGGAGCAGATCGTGGGCCTCGCCGCAGCGTACCGGGCGGCCCGGCGCGCCGCCCAGGAGGCCCGCGCCATCCTGGCGGAGGAATCGGATCCAGATCTCCTGGAGCTCGCCCGGGAGGACCTGGAACGCCAGGAGGCGGAAGCGGAGCGGCTAGGGCATGAGGCCCAAGTCGCCCTCATGCCACGCGACCCGGATGACGAGCGCAACGTAATTATCGAGGTGCGGGCCGGAGCCGGTGGCGACGAGGCCGGGCTCTTCGCCGCCGAACTGGTCCGGCTCTACACCCGCCACGCCCAGCGCCGCCGGTGGAAGGCCGAGGTGATGAGCACCAGCGGGTCGGGCATCGGCGGCATCAAGGAGGCGGTCGTGGAGATTCGCGGCCCTGGAGCGTTCCGCCGCCTGAAGCACGAGAGCGGCGTCCACCGGGTCCAGCGCGTCCCGGTCACCGAATCGGGCGGGCGCATCCATACCTCCACCGCCACCGTGGCCGTGCTGCCGGAGGCGGAGGAGGTGGACCTGGACATCAGCCCCTCCGATCTGAGGATCGACACCTTCCGTGCCGGGGGTCACGGCGGCCAGAACGTGCAGAAGCTGGAGACGGCCGTTCGAATCACCCACCTCCCCACGGGGCTGGCGGTGGTGTGCTCGGACGAGCGCTCCCAGCTCCAGAACCGCGTGAAGGCGATGACCGTGCTCCGCTCGCGACTCTACGACATGGAGCGGACCCGGCTGCAGCAGGAAACGGCGGCCGCCCGGCGGTCCCAGGTGGGCACCGGCGATCGCTCCGAGAAGATCCGCACCTATAACTACCCACAGAATCGGGTCACCGACCACCGGATCGGCTTCTCGACCCACGACCTGGAAGGGACGCTAGACGGCGACCTCGACACGATCCTCGACGCCCTCGACGACGCCGAGCAGGCAAAGCGGCTGGAAGCAACCCTCGCAGCCCGGTGACCCCCGGCAAGCCGCGCACCCCCATGACCTCCCACGAACCCAAGCCGTCGCCGCACGCCACAACGACCGCCCGCGAGCTCATTCAAGCTGTCCGCCGCACCCTGGAAAGCGCCGGAATCGAGGAAGCGCCCCTGGAGGCCGATGTGATCGTGTGCCACGTCCTCGGCGTGGACCGCACCGCCCTCTTCGCCCACCCAGAGCGCGCGACGACCGACCCGGAGCGACGTTCCCTCGACGCCCTGCTCGCCCGGCGCACGACGCGGGAGCCGCTGCCGTACATACTGGGCCGTCGCGACTTCTTCGGGCTGTCGTTCGTAGTGGGACCCGCGGTGCTGGTGCCCCGCCCCGAAACCGAGACGCTGGTGGAGGAGGCGCTGCGGTGGGCCGACGCCCCAGAGCGGCGAGGGCGGCCCCTGGCGGTCGCCGACGTCGGGACGGGAAGCGGCTGCGTGGCAGTGAGCCTGGCGGTCCACCTCCCCCACGCCACGGTCCACGCAACCGACACGTCCCGCGCCGCCCTGAACGTCGCGGGAGAGAACGCACGCCGGCACGGGGTCGCATACCGGGTGCGCTTGGTCAGGGCTGACCTGCTGTCGTCGTTCTCGGGGCATCTGGACCTGGTGGTCGCCAACCTGCCGTACGTGCCCGACGCCGACATCGCGGGGCTCCAGCCGGAGGTCGCTTGGTTCGAGCCCGCAAGCGCCCTCCGCGGAGGCCCGGAGGGAACCGACCTGCTGCTTCGCCTGCTCGCATCGGCGCCAGGCGTGCTCGCGCCTGGAGGCGCGGTCATGCTCGAGCTCGGTCCGCCGCAGCGGGACGTCCTGGAATCGGCCGCCAGACGATTCTTTCCAGGAGGCGCGGCGCGGATCGTGAAAGACCTGGCCGGTCGGGACCGAGTCCTAGTCGTCGAGACGGGGAGGGACCCTCGTTGATCATCGTCGAGGTCTTCGGAACCGTCATCCTCCCCATCGTCGGTATCGTCGTTATCGGCATGGGGCTCCAACGGTGGAAGCCGGCCCCGGTGCAGTCGCTGAGCCAGGCCGTGTTGTACGTGTTCGCCCCCGCGCTGGTGTTCACGGGGCTGGCGACCACGGAGCTACCCATCCAGCACATGGGAAAGATCGTCGCCTTCGCCTTCCTGCTGACGGCGATCATGTATGTCATAGCCAGAACCGCGTCCTGGGGGCTCAAGCTGGAGCGCGACGCGCAGGGCGCGTTTCTGCTGTCCGTCCTCTTCATGAACGCAGGCAACCTGGGCCTGTCGGTGGTCCTGCTGGCGTTCGGGCAGGAGGGGCTGGAGCGGTCGCTGATCTTCTTCGCCACGCAGGCAATGCTTAGCTCCACCGTAGGGGTCTACCTGGCGTCGCGCGGGTCTAGCGGGGCGAAGGCGTCGCTGATATCGGTCGCGCGCATGCCGCTGCCGTACGCGGCCGGCCTTGGGCTCGCCTTCAACCTGCTGGGCGTCACGGGGCCCGAGCCGTTGATGCAAGCGACCAGCCTACTGGCAGCCGCGACGATACCTGGGATGCTCCTGGTGCTCGGACTGCAACTGGTGTCGCAAAAGGGCATCGAGGAATGGCGGGCGGTGGGGGTGTCAGCCGTGCTGAGGCTGGTTGTGTCGGCGGGGCTGGCGTACGGGCTGCTGGCGCTGCTGGGGCTGGACGACCTGAGCCGCAAGGCGCTGCTGGTGCAGGCCGCCGCCCCTTCCGCCGTGCTCACGACGATCCTGGCCGTGGAGTTCAACGCCCGCCCGGCGCTCGCGACCAGTGCCGTGCTGGTGAGCACCGTGGCGAGTCTGGGCACGCTGACCGTGCTGGTGGCGCTCCTGACCCGGTGATGTCCGCGAGCCGCCCACCGACCGTTCCTCCGCTTGACTCCGGTCTTGCCTCACAGATACACTTGGGCCAACGGGCGGTTAGCTCAGTGGCCTAGAGCACTGCGTTGACATCGCAGGGGTCGGAGGTTCAAATCCTCCACCGCCCACCACCGCTCTCCCCTTCGCCACGCCGTTCCCACGAATGCCTGCGCGGTCGCCCGCCGCCCTTCGCCAACTCACGCGAGCCGCGCCACACACAGCGAGACTCGCCGCTCCCGCCATGTCTGCCGTCCCTCCCGTCGCGGTTGCGATGTATCCCTCTCGCGATGGCTCGCATCGAAGACGTAGAGCCAAGGACAGGAGGAAGAGCGCGATGGACCTCAACGCGGGCGCGGCAATCAGCGCGGGACTGGTGGGGACGGCGGCGATGACCGCTGTCCTGTACATGGGAATCGCCTTGATGCCGCGGCAGATGAAGATGAACCTGCTCTACATGCTCGGGACCATGATGATCCGGAGCAAGGGCGCAGCCTACATGATGGGCGCGATGATGCACACCAGCATGGGCATCGTCTTCGCCCTGATTCACGCGGGCCTGTACCAGGCCCTGGGACTGGAGAGCGGACTCGCCGCTTGGGGGCTCCTGTTTGGTTTCGCTCACTGGTTGGTTGTGGGCATGGGAATGATCGGCGGAATGCACCCGGTGATGCGCGCCGGCGAGATGCAGGCGCCTGGCTTCTTCGTCAAGAATTACCCGGCCATGACCATCGGTGGGTTCCTGATGCTCCACCTCCTGTACGGCCTGGTCGTCGGCGTGGTCTACGATGCATTGGCCTGAGGCCCTGCCTTGGGCGTCCGTCGATGGATGCGCCGTCTCCCTGACCTCGCTTGACCGCGTGCGCGGAGGCCGCTAAACTAGCCGATGTCGCGGCCCGACACGAACGGCGGCGCGGTCCTTCGGGGTCATGGGAGAGGGGGTTGGTTATCGCTCCCTGCGTAGAAGAAGAGACCTGCAAGCACCACTGGCTCATCGAGAGCCCCAGCGGACCCACCAGTGTAGGCGAGTGCAAGCTCTGCGGCGAGCTGCGTAAGTTCCGGAACTCGGTGGGCGACACGGGGTGGGAGAAGGAGCCTCCGGCCGAGAGAGCGCTCCCCAGGGTCGCCCGGCGGACCTCGGTGGACGCGGCCCGAAATGACGATCCCAGCGGCTGAGCGTCGCGGGTAGCCCCCAGACCTGCAAGCCGCAACACCGCCAATCCGCTTCCCGCGGCCATTGCGGAGGCACGGGCCGATGCATCCGGTCGAGGCCCACATCCGGGAAACCATCCGCCACGAAGGCCCCATCCCGTTTAGCCGGTTCATGGAGACGGCCCTCTTTTCGCCATTCGGCGGCTACTATGCCGCCGAGGAGGCGGTCGGAGCGCGCGGCGACTACTACACCAGCCCCACGGCTCATCCCCTCTTCGGCCATCTGATCGCCGCCCAGATCGAGCAGATGTGGGTGCTGCTGGGCCGGCCCGACCCATTCACGGTGGTCGAGGCGGGCGCTGGCGCAGGTCTGCTGGCGCGGGACATCGTCGCCGGATGCGCGGCCCTGGACCCCAACCTCGCCCGTGCCATTCGCTATGTGGCGCTGGACCACGTCCGCCCACCGGGCCACGATCGGCTGCCCGAGGGAGCATCGAGGCTGGTGGCCAGTGGCGTGCCGCTCCGGGGAATCGTCGGGTGCGTCCTCTCCAACGAGCTGTTCGACTGCTTCCCAGTCCACCGCTTCCAGATGAAGGAAGGCAGGCCGATGGAAGTGTACGTCGGACTCGTCGACGATGAGCTGGGCGAGGTGCTCGACGAGCCATCGGACCCGGAGATCGCCCGCAGAGTGCGCGCGGCGACGGGTGACGGGCTGCCAGAGAGCTACCGTGGAGAGGTCTGCCTGGGGCTCGATCCCTGGGCCGCCGAGGTCGCCGGCGCCCTGAGCCGAGGTTTCGTCCTCTCCGTGGACTACGGAGGCGTCGTCGAGGAGCTGTACGCCCCGCATCGCGCCCGCGGCACGCTCCGCTGCTACTACCGCCACACGGTGAGCGGAAACCCGTACATCCGCGTGGGGCGGCAGGACATCACGGCCCACGTGGACTTCTCCGAACTGGCCCGCGCGGGGGAGCGCCACGGCTTGACCACCCTGGGCCACGGCACCCAAGGCGAATTCCTCCGCAACCTCGGCGCCGAGTTCTTTTTCGAGGCGCTGGCGCGGAGAGCCAGACGAAGAGCGAACGAAGCGCTGGACCGGGGTGGCCAGCCCGCGCACGCTCCCCAGGCGCAACCGATGGATCGAGGGGAGTACCAGGCGAACCGCATGGCGATGGCAGGGCTGCTGGACCCACAGGGGCTCGGCGGATTCCGGGTGCTGGTACAGGGAAAGGGCGTCGGCGAACCAGTCCCCTGGGGGTTCGACCCGGACAACCCCCACCGCCGCTCCATGGCGGAGCGCATCGAAGCGTTGGAAACGCCGCTGCGGTCACAAGCCCACACGCCGCTGATGGAGGGCCGCTACCCCCACGCGGCCTTCGAGGTCGGCAGGGAGTGGGGCCTGGACACGGGAGAGGCGGCAGGAGGCGCGCCGGAGGACGGGGACTGATGCGCAGGTCGCGCCCGTTCAGCGCTGCTCGGGGCCGGCTCTGGGTAGGGGGCGAGCGGCGGCGGCGATGCGTCCACGAGACCCGGACACGGTCACTATGGTCGGTCGATCGACACAAGCTCGATCTCGAACGTGAGGGCCTCTCCGGCCAGGGGGTGGTTGGCGTCGATCCGGACGAACTCGTCCGAGACGGTCAGGACCGTCGCGACAGCCCCGTTGGCCGCCTGAACCTGGTCTCCCGCCTGCACCCCCTGCGGCGCGTTCGCCAGAGGGACCTCGACGATTAGTTCCTCGCTCCAGAGGCCGTACGCCTGCTCCGGCGCCATGCGTTTTGTCACGCTCTCACCGACCGACAGGCCACGGACGGCCTCGTCGAAGCCGTCGATCACCATGCCTGCACCGACCGCGAAGGAGAGCGGCTCCCGCTCCCGGGACGAATCGAACACCTCGCCGCTGTCCAGAGTCCCGTGGTAGTGGACCGAGACAGTATCGCCGTCCCGCGCCGTGAGGTTGCTCGACGCGGGTGATGCCGCGGGCGTGACGGTGGCCTCCGGACCCTGATAGAAGTCGGGTGGACCGTCGTCGCCGCCGCCGCACGCGACAGCGACGGCCATCACGGAGGCTAGGACGACCGCGAGCCAGGCCAGGCGCGCGTTTCCGAGCATCCGGCGAGGGGTGTTGGGGACTACGCCGCGCCGTGGCACTTCTTGTACTTCCTCCCGCTGCCGCATGGGCATGGCTCGTTGCGGGTGAACCTCCGGTTCCCGTGGATCTCCTGGAACCGCCTTCGGTCCGCCTTTCGCTCCTCGCAGACCGCGCACGTGCACTCCGACGGGTGGTCGCTGTACCAACTGGTCCGCTCCTTCCCGATGACCATTGGATGCTCCTCTCGCCGGCCCGGTCCTCGGAGACGCACCCTAGCGCGCACGGTGGCCCGGAAGCGCCACGCCGACACTACCGACCCGTTTTGGACGGAGGTCCGGCGCGCGAAGCAGTGCCGCCGTGTGCAGGCTCGGTCTTTCGCGACCCCATAGTCTGACACACGTGGGAGAAAGATTCCACCGTGGGCACGCCAGTCGTTCTCTCCCGACGGCCGCACTCGGCGGAGGCGCTGATAGCCATCGAGCGGCACTGACCTGGGAGCGACACGACCGTCTCGCTCGGCGCGCTAGCAGGCGGTGGGGCGTGCAAGCGTCGCCAACGGGAGCGTCGTCGTGACACCGACCTCGGTCAGTCCCGGCCAGACCGGCGACATCGCTCGGCGCTCCAAGCGCGTGCCGAGCCTCCCCGGAAGCCGTGGAGCAGGATGCGGGCGATGGAAATGGTCATCGCGGGCGTCGCGGTGGATGAACGAGGTCCTTCGTGAGTCTGCTAGAGCCGCGTCATGAACGACATCCGTGCGCGGGCCACCACGGCCCCGTCCTGGTTCGCGAACTCGGCCTCCCACACCACGAACGCCATGGGGCCGCTGCGCCCAGTCTTCCGATAGGCATCCTGGATGCCGCTCCGCTTCTCGATTATGTCTCCAAGATAGACCGGACCGAGCAGCTCCACCGACTCTCCGGTCTGGGTGCTCAGGTCCCCGAAGCGCTCGGGGAGGCCCAGGGCCCGGGCCAGATCGCTGATGCCCCGCAACGCCTGAAGCAGCACGAACGTGGGCGGGACCGGGCGGCGAATGGACTCGTCGCCGGAGGCCCCGTCGCTGGCAGGCCAAGCCTCCCCGACGGCCATGCAGTAGCCGGCTACGGCCTCCTCGGTGACCTCAAAGCTGCCCGAGGGGAAGCGTCTCCCAACGAGCCGGCGGTCGAACGTCAGATCGGGACTGGTCATCTAGCCCTGGCTCCTGGCCCCGACTCGGTGGTCTTGGACGCGCCCCAGCGTCATCGTGAGCCCGATCAGGAGTCCTGGCAACGGCACTATCGCCGCGCCCAGCACGGCACCGCCCAGGGCCTCGTCGGCGAACCCCGCCGGGTCGTGGTGGTAGGCCGTTCGGACGCGCTCGACCGCATCGGCATCCGCCACGGTCCGGCCCAGCACGAAGAAGACTCCGGACCCCCGTCGCCTGGAAAGGACCATCGCTAGCCCCGTACCTCTGAAAGCGATCCGCGTGTTAGCCGATGGCTGTCACTATACACCCTGAGTGTCGTAGGGGTGCCCGCTTGACCCAAGCCCGCAATCCGGGCATGATGGCCGGAAGCAGGCGCATATCGACAACCCGGCGAACACACGTAGGCAGGCGGCTCGATGCAGACGTACATCCTCCGTCGCGTCGCTCTGATGGTCCCCACGCTGGCCCTGGTTGCCGTGGCCATCTTCGTCCTCACCCACCTCATGCCCGGGGACGTGGTCATGATCCAACTGGAGGGGGCCGCCTCCTACTCGCCGGAGGACTACGAGAGGCTGCGGTCCGAGCTGGGGCTGGACAAACCGTACTTCGGGCAACTTGGCGACTGGCTGTGGGGGCTCGTCCGGTTCGACTTCGGCAACTCGCTCTGGAACAACCGCCCGGTCACTTCCGAGATCCTGCAGCGGCTCCCTGTCACCATTCAGCTGGCCCTCATGGCCTTCGTCATCTCGACCGTCATGGGCATCACTTTCGGCGTGCTCTCGGCGATCCGCCAGGACTCCTGGTTCGACCAGGTTACGCGCATTTTCGCCGTCGGCGGGTTATCCATGCCTGACTTCTGGGTAGGCACCCTGATCATTCTCCTCCCGCTGATCTGGTTTGGGTTCGGATTCGCGACGGCCTACACGCCACCGTGGGTGGACTTCACGAACAACATGCGGCTCATGCTCCCCGCCGCTGCAGCGATCGGAGTGCGGTCGTCGGCGGGCGTCATGCGCCTCACCAGGACCACGCTGCTGGAGGTATTGCGTCAGGACTACGTGCGCACGGCCCACGCCAAAGGGCTTCGGGAGAGGGTCGTCGTCTACCGCCACGCCCTGCGGAACTCCCTGATCCCGGTGGTCACGGTCATGGGCACGCAGTTCGCCCATCTCCTCGATGGGTCGGTGATCCTGGAGATGATCTTCGCCATCCCCGGACTGGGGCGGCTGTTCCTGGACTCCATCTCCCAGCGTGACATGACGCAGGTCCAGGGCAACATCATGATGATCGCCGCCATCTTCCTGTTCATGAATCTCTTCATCGATCTCTTGTACGGGTTCCTGGACCCGCGGATTCGCCACCGGCGAATGTAGGCCCGCGCGACGGCGATGCGGACGGCACGGCAAGGCATCACAGACGGGGGTAAGAATGCTGTATCGAATCAACCACATCCATCTGAAGGCGACCGATCCAGAAAAGGCGGCTGAGTGGTGGGTGCGGGCCTTCAACTTCCGAATCGTCGGCGACACGGTCCGCGACTCCGGCGACCGGTTCATCCGCTGCGAGTCGGCTGACGGACTCGGCGTCAACATCTCCGGCGCCCGCACCGACGAGCGGATGGGCGGCGCGGACGCCGACGCCCACTGGGGGTTGGAGCACTTCGGGTTCGACGTGGAGGACATCGAGGCGGAGGTCCAGCGGTTGGTGGGGCTTGGCGCCGTGCTCAAGGAGGGACCGATGGGCGGCGATCCGGGCCCCCGCATCGCCTTCCTCGCGGCGCCCGGCGACGTGCGGATCGAACTCATCCAACCCCGCCGCTGAGTCGCGGGCAGGGCACGCCCTGCACCCACTCTTGGGACGGGCCGCCAGCGCGAGCGGCGAATACTCCGTTCGTGGTGAGCTTGTCGAACCACGGCCACCCACAGGCCTTCGACTAGCTCACCACGAACGGGCATGGCGGGCGGGGTCGCTCCCCCCCTACAGCTCCTCCCAGTCCACCACGCCCGCGGCCCGCAGCGCGTCCACCTGCTCCCCGCTGCACCCCACCTCCTCCAGGATGGACCGGGTCTGCTGCCCCCGCATCGGCCCGGCGCCCACGCGGCCGGGCGTGCGCGAAAACGTGATCACGGGCGCGTGCCGCCAGAAGGTCCCGAACCGCGCGTGCTCCACCTCGGCCGTGAAGTCGTTCGCCTCCACCTGCGGGTCCTCGGCGAAGAAGTGGTACATTCCACGGTCCTCCGCCTTCACGCACGCCACGTCGGCGGCCGACAGCGTGCGCTCCCATTCGAGGGCGGGGCGTGTGGCGAACACGGCAGCAAGCTCCGCCGCCAGGGCGTCGTCGTTGCGAGCGCGAGCCTCGCGGTCGGCGAAGCGTGAGTCGTCGAGCAGCCCCGGCCGGTCGATTGCGCTGCAGAGCGCCCGCCACTCGTGCTCGAAGGGACAGGCAAGGAAGACCCAGCCCTCCTGGGCCTCGTAGAGTCGGTAGAGGGCGTTCAGGCCGTACCCATCGGGGTCGGCGATGGCCCGCGGCGGCTTGCCTTCGTATGAAAAGAAGTCGTCGGCGTTCGCGTACGCGTTGGCGCAGAGCATCGTCATCTCCAGGTACTGGGCGATGTTGTGCCGTTGCTTGGCGTACAGCCCCAGGACGAGGGCGGTCGCGACGCCCATCGAGGTGTTCGGGTCCGGGTTGGCCTCGTTGGACCGACCCAGCCGCCGCGACACCTCCAGCACCTCGTCCAGAGTCATCGGGGTCTCCGGCGAGGGTGGTGTACCGCGCCCCGCTTGGGCCAGCGCGCCGCCATCGACGGCGCCGGGGATCGGGTGCATGGCAGGCCGATGGGAGTACGGACCCTCCGAGCCATAGCCCCCCACGTACAGGTACACGATGCTCGGGTTGATCGCCTTGACCTGATCGTAGCCGATGCCCACCCGCTCGGGCGCGCCTGGGCGCATGTTGTGGACCAGCAGGTCCGCCTTCCTGACCAGCGCGGCCATGATCTCCTGGCCTTCGGGTGTCTTGAGGTCGATGGATATGCTCTCCGCGCCGCCCATCGTTCGGTTCGTGGTGATGCCCTTGACGTTGCGACGCATCCAGTCGCCGGCCAGGGTCTCGACGCGGATGATGCGCGCGCCCATCTCGCCGAAGAGCGACGCTCCCAGCGGCCCGGCGATCACGGTGGAGCAGTCGAGGATGGTGATTCCCTCCAGTGGGTGGTGGGGGAGCGACGCATCCCCGTCGTCGCGCGCTGCCACCGCCTTGCCCAGACCCGCCAACACCTCGGTGGTATGCTGGCCGGGGGTCGGGGCGGGACCCTTCACGCTGGGCGGCGTCTGGCGCATCTTGAGCAGCGGGCCCAGCTGGTGCATCGGCCCGACCTGGGGGTCGTCGACCTGGACGACGTGGCCGTTGAAGAGACTCTGAGGGTGGTGCATCCCCTCCTGGGTGGTCATGAACGGCTCGGCGCCGACGTCCTTCGCCTCATGCACGAAGAGGTCCATCCACTCCTCGGCGGTCTTCTCGGCCATGCGCTCGAGCATCATGCGGCGCAGGATCTCGCGGTTCTCGTCGGTGAGCGCGGGGGCGGTGGCGAAACGCTCGTCCTTGTAGATGTCGCCCAGGCCCATGGCGTGGATCGAGGCGGGGAAGAGCCGGTCCATCAGGTTCGCCATCTGGATCCAGCGCCCGTCCTTGGTCCGGGCCGGGAGGTAGGGGAGGCCGGGGACGCGCATCGGATCACCCTGAGGGTCGTTCGGGAACTCGTCCGG
>PVBE012296216.1_pt1 | contig 21455 bp, 17 predicted proteins | sample 1631181 | NCBI WGS metagenome assembly PVBE01 (sample SAMN08397723, study PRJNA350692) | Marine metagenome, whole genome shotgun sequencing project. | isolation source: water | place: Pacific Ocean | collected 2012-04 | reverse complement strand
TCCGCTTGCGTCGGTCGTAAGTCCCGCCTCACCGCGTTGAGCGCGGGGTTGTGTCCTGGAATCGGTCGTAAGTCCCGCCTCACCGCGTTGAGCGCCGGGTTGTGACCCGGTCCGATCTCCCCTGCACTCCCACCCCTCGCGGCTCCAAGGACCGGCGCAGGCGCTGGCGGACGCGGGTGAGGCGAACGCGGACGGCGCCTGCGCTCATACCCATCTCGGCGGCGATCTCGGGGCCGGTCCACCCCTCGCCCTCGGCCAGGATCAGGATTGCGCGGTCTTGGGCGGACAGCTGCATCAGCAGCAGCTCGAGCGTGTTGCCCAGCTCCGCTCTTGCCGCGGCTTGCTCGGGAGATTCCCTTCCGGATTCCAGCGTGGCTTCGGTGGTGTGCAGGGTGGGGTCGTTCTTGCGGCCACGGCGCAGGCGGTGGCAGGCGTTGGCCACCATGCGCACCAGCCAGCCCTCGAGGGAGCCGTCGCCCCTGAAGCTCCGGAGGTGTAGGCCGGCCGAGAGCAGGGTGTCCTGGACGGCGTCGTGGGCGTCCTCTTCGTTCTTGCAGCGGTGGCGGGCGAACCGCCAGCAGGCGCTGTCCGAAGCAGCGTGTGATGCGGTCCAGCGCCTCCATGTCGCCGGCCTGCACCAGGCTGACCAGCTGGTTTGCGTCGCAGATGTCGGTCTTGTCACCCATGCCACGCTCCTGCTAGGCCCTGGGGCCTGCACTGTAGCGCCATGAGCCCGCCCTGGTTCTGCGAACGAGCCTACCAGAGGGCCCAGATGCGAAGCTGGTCGTCCTCGATGAGTGGCTCGTCCAGCATCCGCAGGCCCGTGAGGGAGGGGAGGAAGGCCTCGGCCACCAGCTGGTCTCGGTGCACGACGACGTAGCGAACGCCCATCTCTCTCGCCCGCTGCCTCAGCGTGGCGGCGTCCAGCTCCTCGCGCTTCAGCTTCCTGAGGGCGGCGAGCAGCAGCAGGGCCTCGCGGTTGGCGCCGGTGTTCAGGCCCGCCGCCAGGGGATGTCCGTGTCGGGTCTGCTCCCACAGATAGGCGCGGTTGGCCGCCACCGGCAGGTTGATCACCGCTCCTTCGGGCGCCTCGGCCAGGCGTTCGAGGGCGAGCGAGCTGCCCAGGGGCGAGATGGCGGGTAGGTCCGCGGCGGGCGAGGCGAACCGGGTCTCCAACAGCAACAAGCCCAGCGCCAACGGAAGCGCCCAGCGCCATCGGATGCGCCTCAGCGCCCGGTCTGCTCCCAGGGCGAGACAGAGCACCGCCACCAGGCTGGTGCGCCACAGCAGGGAGAGCGCCTCGAAGCCCGGCAGCTGCTCTGCGAGCCGGAAGGGCAGAGGGAGCGCTCGGCCTCCGAGGTCGAGGGGAAAGCCGTCGACGACCAGCACCGGCCCCATGGCCACGAGCAGCCCCACCAGAAAGGCCAGGGCCAGGGCTGGCCCGGGTCGCGCGTCCGGTGGCCCCCGGGTGGTTGGGGGCGCGCTGCCACGACGTGGGATGAAGACGGACAGGACGAGCAGGAGTGGCACCCAGCCGAGGTAGGCGACGTTGGCGTAGTCACCCGGGCGGCCCTCTATCGTGGCGAAGTCCGGAGAGCGGAAGTCCCCCGGGGTGAAGAAGACACGGGGGTCGGCGGAGCCCAGGGTGCGGCGGATGCGCGCCAGCTCGGAGGATTCCTTGATGTCGACCAGGCCGTCATCCGCCCGGGCCAGCTGCTGGGTGTGGAGGGCCAGGGGGGCGGTGAGGACGGCGGCCAAGGCCAGGGCTGGGAGCAGCCGCCGCAGTCGTGTTCGCCAACCCACCTCCGCTCCCAGTCCGAGGAGCAGCACGGATCCGGCGAGGATCCAGGCCGCCAGACCCGTGTACCAGGATGCCAGGGCGCAGAGCGTCAGCAGCAAGGCGCAGGCGGTCGCCCAGCGCCAGCCACCGCGTCGATGCAGGTTCCAGAGCGACAGGCCGAACAGGGGCAGCCAGGACACCGCCCAGGCCTCGCTGGCGCCGTTGTTCAGGTGGGCCAGGAGAAGAGGCGAGGCGGCGAAGCATGCGCCCGCGAACCAGCCGCGGCCCCCGAGGGCGCGGGCCAGGGCCCAGGCTGCCCAGCCTGCGATGGTGAGTTGAAGCCAGGCCGCGATGTTCAGGGCCAAGGTCGACCCCAGGGCCAGGACCAGGGGAGTGGCCAGGAGGGCGTGGACGGGATCCGCGACCAGCAGGCGTCCACCGTGGGGGTGGTCCAGCAGGGTGGTGAAGAGGGGCCAGTGTCCGTCGGCCAAGCCGTGGGCTACCCACCACCAGGACCACAGGCTGTTCCAGACGTCACTGCGCGCCGCCCCGACGACGGAGGTGGCGGGGTGCAGGGGCAGCGGCCACAGGGACAGCAGCGCCAGTGCCCCGAAGAATGTGGGCGGCAGAGCGTTTCGCGAGCGAAGGATCGGGTCTCCGGTGGGCTAGTAGTCGTCGTCGAGATCGGTGAGGACCGGGTCCTCGAAGCCCAGTTCGTCGTCGAGTTCCTCGACCCCCATCGACTCTTGGTCTTCGTCTACCCACTCGATCTCGACGATCTTCTCGAGAAGCGAGAGCACGTCTTCGCCGGTGACGTCCTCGAGGTCTTCTTCCTCGAGCTCCTCGAGGAGGAGGTCGAAGAGTCCGTCGTCCAGCTCTGCCTCGCTCTCCATGTAGACGACGAGGCCTTCGCTCGGCACGACCACCTCGCACTGATCCGCGATCGTCTGTAGCAGAACGAGCAGATCCCGCACGACGGTGGCGGCGTCCGTAGAGCCGGCAGCGCCCTCGAGGTATTCGTCCAGCTGCTCGACGAGCAGCACTTGAAACTCCTGTGGCAGATCGATCATGCTGGCTTCCCTTGCCGTAGCGCGCGAAGAGGGCGTGGATGACATGCTGGTCCGGAACGGGCCTACGCATAGCGAAGATTCCAATGGCGATCAAGCCTTCCGTTTCAGCTGTGCCCCTTACCCGTCCGGTTCGGACTGCCCCTGGGCCCTTCCTGCCAGGGCCCAGGCGTGCGGAGCGAAGCGCCACGTCGGCGAAGCACGTCTCCTTGACAGGTTTGTGAGACCTCGTGCTTGCCTGCGGGATACGCAAATTGTCGATGCCCTGCCTCGCCCTGGCTGGTGGAGGCTCGGGAGGAACCAGGATGCGCAGCCGGAGCCGAGAACCTCTTTCCGCTATCACCACGTTGTTGCGCCTCTTTTTGTGCCTCCTGCTGGTGGCCTCGCCGCGCCTCGCAGGCGCCGAGGAGGGCTCGTTCGATCTGGTGGAGCTGGTGCCGCCCGGTAGCGTCCAGGCCGATGGCACCACCCCAGTGCACCTCTCCTTCCTCGCCTTGGGCGCGGATGGTAGCCCTCTCGAGGGGCTCAAGGCTCGTGTGACCCCTTCCCTGGGCAGCGCCACCAAGCCTCGCGCGGCCGGCGATGGTCGCTACGGCTTCACCTACACTCCGCCGCTCCTGGGGAGCCCCCAGGTGGTGGACCTCTCGCTGTCCGGTCGCACCTCGGACAAACGCACGGTCGAGAGGGTGTTCCAGCTCCACCTCGTCCCGGGGCTTCCCGCGGGCGTGTCCATCCAGGCGGATCCCCCGGTCGTCGTGCTGGGACAGGGCGCCACCAGCACCCTCTCCCTCCAGATCGACCTGGGCCCGGATGCGGACTTGTCCCTGGACGACCTCGAGGTCCGGGCTCATGCGGGCAGCGTGGCCAACCTGACCCACCTGGGGGGCGGGCGTGTCACGGCTCTGTACACGGCTCCATCGGTCAACTACCCCCACCTCGAGATCATCGTCGTGGCCGATCGGCGGTCCCCGGACCGTATCTACGACCAGCTGACCATTCCCCTCGTAGGCCGGGCCAACTTCCCGGTGACCGCTGCAGCTGGCGCCACGGTGTTGATGAGCATTGGCGAGCGGGAGTTCGGCCCCGTGGTCGCCGACGCCGCGGGCCGCGCCGAGGTGCCCGTCGAGGTTGCGCCTGGCTCCACCACTGCGGTCGTGACCACCCCCCAGGGCAGCTCCGAGATCGATCTGGGCATCCCGCCCTACGCGCGCCTCGCCTTCCTACCTCTGCACCAAGGCCTGCCTGCCGACCCCCGGCAGTCCTTCCCCATCCGCTTCATGGTGGCCGCGGCCGATGGTGGTCCCGATGCCGAGGCGCGGCCCACCCTGATGGCCAGCCTGGGAACGCTGAGCGAACCGGTCTACGAAGCCAACGGGATCTTCCGGGCGGACTACACCCCCCCGGCGGTCCTCGAGACCGTCACGCTCGAGCTCCTCGCTGCGCTTCCCGAACAACCTCCCCGCCTCCAACGCAAGGCGTCCATGCTGCTGGTGCCCGCGGCCCCGAGCTCCGTGGAACTCGATCTCTCCGAGGGCTCCGGTGGCGGCGGTGACGCTCGCGAAGCGCGCCTCACCGTGCACGACACCGCCGGCCAGCCAGCCCTCGGGCGCAGCTTGTTGATGAACGCGGTGGGAGCGGAGACCCGGGGAGCGGTCCGCGAGCTGGGTGAAGGACGCTACAGCGGAGCCATCATCGCAGGCGAGGGCCCCTTCGAGGTCTGGACCCACGCCAGTTGCCGCGGAACGGGCAACCCGGTGCGTCGGCTGCTGCTCTTCTCGGGAACCGACTCGCTCCCCTCGGACGCTTGGACCAGCACCCTGGTCACCGTGGTGGCCCTCGACGGGTTGGGGCATCCGGTGCCCGGCGTCGCGGTACGTCTCGAGCAGCTGTCCGGAGATGGCTCGTTTCCGGTCTCCGCGACCACCGGAAACTGCGGCGTGGCCCAGGTGGGCTACACCGCGGGGATCACCCCCGGGTTGACGACCCTGCGGGCCTCCTTCTCTGGCGTCGACGCCTCGACCTCCATCCTGCAGGGCCCTCGGTCCTTCGTGGGCGCCGCGAGCTTGGCTCCCAGCGGGAGCGAGGCCGGGCTCGCGGCCCTCGCCGCCTGGAAGAAGCGCGTCCCGGTGCATCGTTTCGATGCTCTGCCCTTGGCTGCCGTCGCCACGGTCGTGGTCTCCATACCTCCGGTTGCGACCGCGGCGCCCGGATCCCCCATCACTGCGCTCGACGTGAGCGTGGAACCGTCTACCGCCAGGCCCGGGTCCACCGTCACGGTGAACATCACCGCCAAGGACGCCTCTGGCAAGGGTGTCGCGGGTCACACCCTCGAGCTGCTCTCCAGCGTGGGTGCCACCGGAGAGCCCGCCGATCTCGGGGGCGGACGGTACCGAGCTTCGGTAGCGGTGCCTGCCGACCAGGATGCCGAGGTGAAGATCACGGTGAGCACCTCCGACGGTGCTCAGTCGCGCTTCTTGCGGGTGCCCGTCTCCGACCAAGCTTCCGCCTGGGGAACGGCGAGCCGTACCTCGGACGAGCCGGCCACCGAACCCGAGCAACCCCAGGTAGCGCCAGCTCCCGGCCAGGTGGCCGCCGAGCAGCCCGAGCCCCGGCGGGAGCGGAAGCCGTCGACGGTGGACCACCGCTGGTTCCGAGTCCGCGTCGCGGGCGTGGCGTCCAGCTACGGCTACCAGTACGAAGTCTACGAACAGCCGCGCCCCCTGCTGGCCGAGGGCGATCCCGTGCCCTTTGGTACCTCTCTGTCGCTCGTCGGTGGTTCTCGGGCGCTCGTGCCCGACGGCGAACCCGAGAGAATGGTGGTCCCGGCGGTGGACCTCCAGCTGCGGGCGTGGCTACCCATGTTCGCCTACCTGGGCGCGGACCTCCGCTTCCGGGGCAGCTACCTCGGCGTGGATACGGACTCCTTCGCCCAGGCCGGCGAGGGCGTGGACCTGGCATGGTTCGACAGCTACCTCACCGCCATGGTTCAGGGACGCTACTACCACGACCTCGGCGATCATCGGGTCTGGCTGGGCGGGGCGGTCGGTACCGTCACCACCGCCCTCCCGCTGCCCGCCCATTGGACCCGCGACGGCGAGCGCGCCTTGTGGTTCTTCCCATGGGGCTTCACCTCCGCCACCTTCGGTGCCCGGGGTGGGGCCGAGCTGGGAATGGGTGTCGAGGTCCAGGTGGAGCTGTAGTGGGCTACCGAGCTGTACTCGGGCCTGTTTGCAAAGGGCCAGTGCCTCGAGGTCGGCTACGAGGCCGTGGACAACGTCACGGTCCACATCGGACTCGACCACTTGGTGCGAGACATCCTGGTGCCGGTGGACGACACCGCTCCCACCTACAGCTCCATGGTCGAGGTGCACGATCAGCGCACCAGCGGCTACCTGGGTGTAGGCATGGCGTTCTAGCAGTCGTCGGGAAAGCTCATGTCTACTGCGACCCACCAGTGCCTACTGCGACGTGCCCTGCTTTCAGCGTCCGACTGTCAGCGTGTTGAAAACACGCCTCCGCCGGTCACTACTGCGCAGAACCCGTCTCGCTACGGCCCTGGCGGCTCTCGCAACGACATGAACCGGCGGCAGGCCTGCCACCTCTCTCCCGACGACTGCTAGCAGGCGTCCCCCGGGCTACTTCTTCTTGTTGCGGCGCTTGCGCCCGCGCTCTTCTTCGGGCTCGTCGTCGATGATCTCGATCTCGCCGATGGGGCTCGGGTCCTCCAGCAGATCGTCCAGGTTGTCGAGATCGAGCTCCTCGTCCTGGTCGAAGGTCTCTTCTTCGGTGGCCGAGAGCACCGCTGCGGGTGCGGGTGCGGGTGCGGGTTGGGGGGCGCGGTAGCTGGATGAGGGGGCGACGGCCTGGGCGGCCCCGGGCGCTTCTTCCTCTGCCGGGAGCTCTTGTTCGAGCAGGGCCTGCTCTTCGAGGCGGGCCTGCTCCAGCACCGCGGCGTCGTGTTCGGCCTGTGCGGCTTCCTTCTCGGCCTGTGCCCGTTGTTCCGTGGCGGCATCTTCCTGGGCCGCCATCTCTTCGAGGACCAGGGCTTCCCTCTCCTGGAGCTCTTGCGCGCTGGAGAACCAGAATGCGGCGCCGGCACCGCCGGCGATGGCGAGCACCCCGGCGCAGAGCAAGCCCAGGACGACGATGACCACGACGACGATCAGGAGCTTCTTCACGGGAGCCTCCTTCGAGGGGCGCGGGTGGCCGCGCTCCGGTTGTGGCCGCCTAATAACGGGCCCCGAGCCCTAGTCGCGAGCGCCTGCCGCCGGATCTTCGAGCCCCAGGCGCGCCAGGAGCCAACATTCCCTGGCGACGTCTTCCGGATCCGGCAGGTGAAGGTAGGAGGTGAAGGTGGTGTCGCGGAGGCCGCCGGACACGACGCGGTAGAAGCGCAGCGGGCCGATGCCACGTCTCAGTGTCGCCTTGAGTCGCTCGAGGTCCAGGCCCGGGGGGGCGTCGAACCACAGCACGCGGCAGCGCTGGGCGTCGTCTCCCCAGAGGTGGCGGTCCAGCTCGAAGCGCAGCAGGTCCCGGGCGTCCTTGGGACGCGAGCCACCGAACATCTCGTAGACCTGCCAGGCCACCCGGGGGTAGTCCGCGCCGGTCGCGGCATGGAGGCGACCGGCGCCGGCGGCCTCGAGGGTGGCGACGATGTGGGCTTCGTGAACCAGCGCACCCGGCCCCAGCAGCACGTAGGGTCGCGCAGGGGGATAGGCCGCGGGCCGCTCTTCCGGGGGCGGGACGGCCAGCAAGTCCGTGCGCATCGGTCCATCCGAGCACACGGTCGTTGGCTCGAAGCTCTGCTCGAGCTCTGCAGGCTCGAGGTGTCGCGCCCGCCAGGCGTTGCGCTCGAGGGGGGCGCGGTAGAGGCTGTCCAGCGGCAGGAGGGCCCTGAGCCGGCGAAACAGGTCGCAGCCCACCGAGGGTTCTCCCAGGCGGGCGCCGGTCACGCCCTCGCCGTGAAAGTCCGAGCCACCCATGGGGAGGAGCCCATGACGCAGCACTGCCCGCTCGACGTCGTGGGCCCGGGGGGCCAGCGCGGGCCAGGGGGGTGGGAGCACTTCCACGCCGACGAGGCCTTGCTCGGCCAGGCGGGCGTAGCGCCGGTCGAGGTCGTGCTCGTCGTGTTCGACCTGGAACAGGGGGTGCGCTTCGATGGCCACCCCACCGGCGTCTCGAATGGCCTGGAGGCAGCGCGCAGCGGAGGGGGCGCTACCGGGGACATAGGCCTTCCCGTCCCTTCCCAGCCAGGTCTGAAAGACCTCGTCCACGCTGGCGCAGTGTCCCCGCTGAACCATGAGCTGGGCCAGGTGGGAGCGCGCCGCCGCCGCCGGGGCGGCGAAGGCCCGGAGCTCGTCGGCATCGACGATCACGTCCTGCAGGGCCAGCCGCGCCAGGATGGCGGCCATTCGCTGCGCCCGCTGGGCGCGGAGCTTTGCCAGGAAGGCGAGGAAGGGGGATGGAAGTCGTCCACCCAGTAGCCGAGGAGATCCGCGTCTCGGGCGTTGAGCTCCACCCCCGGCACGACATGCAGGCCCGCACGGGCGCCCGCGATGCTCATGGCGGGGACGCCGGCCACCGTCGCGTGGTCGGTCAGTGCCACGACGGCCAGGCCCTGCTCGGCCGCGAGCCGTGCCAGCTCCGCCGGAGCATGCAGGCCATCGGAGTGGTTGGAGTGCAGGTGCAGGTCGGCTCTCTCCCGACGGTTGTAGTCCAGCCGCGCCAGCACTACCCCTCCCCGTTTCCTGACGGGAGCAGTCGCTGGCTCACGGCCTGGCTCAGCTCCCGGTACAGGTCGTAGCAGTGAGCCCGGCAGATGGGATCCTCGGCGCGATCCGTGGCCAGGTAGGCTGCGAGCGCCCGCAGACGGTCGGCGTGGCTGGCGTCGTGCCGGTACAGGCGGTGCGCTCCCTCGCGCAGGCGCACGATGCAGGGGAAGGCCCCTTGGCTGTCGAAGGCCCGGTCGTCCAAGCAGAGGTAGCAGTTGTGCACGCCACCGCCGGCCAGGCCATGCGCCGCCCCGGCGCAGCGAACCCAGGCGGTAGTGGAACATCGGGTAGGTGGTGGGGACCTCTTGCTGGCAGAGTCCCTCGAAACGTTCCCAGGCGGCCTGGTCGGGGAAGATGGTCACCACGCGGGTCGTGGAAGCGGGGAGGAACTTGAAGTCGTTCACCCCCGTCGACTGGCACCAGTGCAGCAGCCGGCGGAGTTCGGAGCCGCCATCCGCCATCAACGTGCGCAGGGTGGAGCCGTCCAGGATGGAGTTGACCGTGACGTGCGGGCGCTGGTCGACCGGGCCCGCGCAGAGCCGCGAGACGTTGTCCATGACCCGGTCGAGTTGGCCGCCTGCGCCGGTCTCTCGGTCGAAGGAGCGCTGATCCAGTAGGTCGAGGGAGACGTAGAAGCGGCCCATGCCGGCGCGCCACAGGGCTTCATAGAGTTCGGGGTCCGCGGTGCCGTTGGTGGACATGGAGCTGGCCATGCCCAGGGCCGAGGCGTGTCGCACGAAGCCGAGCAGGCCGGGGTGTCGTGTCGCTTCGCCGCCGGTCCACTGGATGTGCTGGGTCCCGGTGCGAGCCAGGGTCTGGAGCAGGGTGAGTAGGGTCCCACGGTCCCAGGCAGGCATGGTGCGATGGCGACTGGTGCAGTAGCGGCAGCGCAGGTTGCAGGCGCTGGTGAGGTGTATCTCCGCGCGGGTGACGCCCAGCAGCGCTTCGGCGCCCGAGGCCGTGGTGTCGTCCCGGATGGTGCCGGGTGTCCGCACCATGGGCATCCATCTGACCGCACGGGCCGTGAGGTTTCGGATCCTGGGCCCGCCCAGCAGGTAGCCCGCGTCGGCCTGACAGCTCGCCTCGGGTTCAGCCGGACCCGCTGCGCCCGGGCCGGTCCTGTGCGAGCTGGTCATGGTGACTCGCCTCCATGATCTGCGTAACGCAGCGCGGAGCGACAGCCGGACAGCCCTGGCCCATCAGGTCGTGGTCGCCCAGCCTTCAGGGAATCGTGCCTTGGGAAACTCCACCCGGACCTCGTCCAGCAGGGCGGGCAATTCGGCGTGGTCGTATCGGGAGGAGACGTGCTGGAGGATCAGCTCGCCCACGCCCGCACGCTTCGCCAGGCGGCCGATCTGACGGGTGGTGAGGTGGTGGTGCTGCGCTGCCCGGTCGAGGTCGGCGTGGCGGTAGCTGCACTCGGCCACCAGTACGTCGGCGTCCCGGGCGAGGTCCAGCACCGCCGCCTCGCTCCGCTCGTCCAGCAGCAGGTCGGTCGCCCAGGCCACCCGCAGACCGGGGCTGGCGATCAGCAGGCTGGAACGAAGCTCCCCCGTGGTCCAGCGCCGGCCAGCCAGTTCGATGGGGACCGAGTCTTCGATGCCAGGGTCGGTGAGCGTGGCGCACCAAGGTCCAGGGGGCAGGCCCAGAGACCGCATCTTGTCCTTGGACAGCCGCTGCTGGGCCGGTATCACCACTGCGTAGGCCAGGCAGGGGCCCTTGTGTTGCACGAAGCGCGCCTCGACCCGGGCGCCACCCCGCTCCATCAGCGTGCCGTCGAAGGGGCGGTCGGGCACGGCATGGATGGCCTCGAAGGCGTCGGAGGCGCGGAACACGCTGGCCCGCAGCTGCGCTGGGAGCACGTCGTGGACCTGGAAGGCGCCTTGGGTGGTGGGGCCGAGCAGGTTCCACAGGTAGCCACGGAAGCGGTGGTGGAGGATGCTCCGTGTTCCCAGGGGGCCGAAGACCGGCAGGGGCGCGCCCCTGTTCTCGTAGGTAGCCCTGAAGAATGCGTCGAAACCGCTGACGTGGTCGATGTGTAGATGCGAGAGCAGCAGGGCGTCGAGCTTTCGGAGCCGGGCCAGTCCCAGCTCGGCAGCGCAGCCGTCGCCGCAGTCGATGAGCACCCGCAGGTGCTGCTTGCCATCGGTGACGTCGATGTACAGAGCGTTGTCCCACTGGGGGCGTCCCAAGACGCGAAGCTCGTGGATGGAGGCCATGACCTTTCCTAGCCCGAGTCTTGCTACGCTGCCGGCACCCCACCACGAATCAGGAGGCCCCGATGGGTCCCCAGAAGCTCCCTCTCTCAGTGCTCCTGGCTCTCGGCCTGGCCAGCTGTGGCGACTGTGGGATCGGCGACGAACCCGATCCTCGCCCCTGCCTGTCCATCGCGCCCGATGTCTTGGGGCCGTGCCTCACCGACGTCGAGGATCCTCCAGTGGCGGACGAGCCCCCGCCGGACGAGGAGCCTCCAAGGGAGTTCTGCCTCTCGATCGTGCCCCCGCCGGACGAGGAGCCCCCGGCGGATGTCTGCCTGTCCGTGGAGATCGAGCCAGACCCCGAACCCCCGCTGCGCCCGTGTCTGTCCCTCAGGCCGCCCCACTTGCCCGAGCCCGGTTCTCTCCCGGTCTGTCTGTCAGAGGACGTGGAGCCCGAACCCGCTGATGACGGCGGAAGCGATGCGGGCACGGAACGCGCGCCCGGCGAGCGGGTGGCCCTGTTGGGCCGTCTGGGGGATCGCCTGCCGGCGGACGTGCTCGAGCGGCTGTAGGGGCGAACCGGAATCGCGCCCGGCACGTTAGCGAGATCCCTCGGAGGTACACCCATGCCAGGCGAGCTTCGACCCGTGCTCATCGACGGAAGGTGGCGCCCGGCCTGCGCCACCGGTTCTTTTCGGGCCTTCGACCCCTCGACGGGGGAAGAGGTGGGCGATGCCTTCCCGGTCAGCGACTGGGCGGACGCCCAGCAAGCCCTCGAGGCCGGCGCGCGCGCATCCGAGGCGCTCTTGGATGTCCCCGCCGACGGCATCGCTGCCTTCCTGGAACGCTACGCCGAGCGGCTCGAAGCGCGGGCCGACGAAGTCGTGGCCATGGCGGCCCTCGAGACCGGCTTGCCTGCCCCGACGCGCTTGGCGGTGGCCGAGCTGCCTCGCACCACCAACCAGCTGCGCCAGGCGGCCCGCTGCGCCCGCGAGATGGACTGGGCGCGGCCGGTGGTGGACGTCAGCAGTGGCATCCACTCCTGCTTCGGCGCCCTCGATGGGCCGGTAGTGGTGTTCGGACCGAACAACTTCCCTCTGGCCTTCAACGGTGTCTCCGGTGGCGACTTCGCCGCTGCCATCGCGGCGGGAAACCCGGTCATCGCCAAGGCCCATCCGTGTCACCCCGGCACGACTCGCCTGCTCGCGGAGGAAGCCCATCGGGCTGCCGAGGAGTGTGAGATGCCCGTGGGCACCGTGCAGCTGCTGTATCGGCTGGGCCATGCCGAGGGAGAGCGCCTGGTGTCCCACCCCCTGGTTGGGGCCACCGGCTACACGGGCTCTCGAGCCGCGGGCCTGCACTTGAGGACCGCGGCTCTTCAGGCGGGCAAGCCGATCCACCTCGAGCTGTCCAGCGTCAACCCCGTCTTCCTGTTGCCAGGGGCGCTGGACGAACGTAGCGCCGAGATCGTTGACGAGCTGCGGAATTCCAGCCTGCTCGGCACGGGCCAGTTCTGCACGAACCCCGGCTTGGTCGTGATCCCGGCGGGGCCCGGGGGCGATGCCTTCGCGACCGCCTTGGTAGGGCTGCTGGCGGAGGCCCCCGCGGGGCTTCTGCTCGGCCGCGGGGTGCTGCGGAACTTGGGGGACGCGGTGCGCGTGGTGCGAGAGGCCGGCGCAGAGTTGCTCCTGGGTGGTGCCCCGGTAGAAGGCCCCGGCTTCCGCTACCAAAACACCCTTCTCCGTGTCTCCGGGCAGCGGTTCCTCGAGCGGCCCCGTGCGTTCCAGACCGAGATGTTTGGCAACGCCTGCCTGATCGTGGTGGCGGCGGACAGGGAGCAGTCGGTCGCCATCGCCCGGCAGCTCGAGGGCAACCTGACCGGCTGCCTGTACTGCCACACCGACGGGCGCGACGACGCGGCCTACGGCGCGGTGGTTCGGGTGCTGCGCCGCCGCGTGGGCCGGCTGCTGAACGACAAGATGCCCACCGGCGTGGCGGTGGTCCCCTCCATGAACCACGGCGGGCCGTTCCCGGCTACGGGCGATCCGGGCCACACCGCCGTGGGCCTGCCAGCGTCCATGCTGCGTTTCGCGGCCCTGCACTGCTACGACAACGTGGGCCTCCATCGTCTACCGGCCCCCTTGCGCGACATTGGTCCGGCGGGCCGAGTCTCCCCCGCCAAGCCGCCGTCCCATAGGTAGGAATCCACAAACCGCGGTATCGCTTGCCATGTGGCCGCGTCACGGCATATCGTGCACTGGGCCGATCCCGCCGGCCTGCGGTCATGGCACGCGAGGCGACGGCATCCGAGCCGCCCTGTTTCGCGCCATGACGACCAAGGAGCCCCCATGTGGAAGTACCTGCCCCTTTTGGCGTTGTTCGCGTGTAGCGACGACACGCTGTACGTGTTGCAGAACGCGCCCGCGGTGACCATCTCGCAGCCCTTCGAGGGGCAGGAGTTCGACGAGGGCGAGCCCATCACGTTCATCGGCGTGGTCGATGACGACACCCCGGCTGAAGACCTGATGGTCGAGTGGGTCAGCTCCATCGACGGCATCCTGCCGGACTACGATCCCCCCGACGCGGACGGAAACGTCGAGTATGTCAGCGCCAGCCTCTCCGAAGGCACCCACGTCGTCACCCTGCGCGCCACCGACTACGACAACAAGCAAGGCGAGGCCAACGTCACCATCGCCGTCAACGACTTGCCCGAGCTTCCCTCCATCGAAGTCGTCACCCCGGAAGACGGCAGTCAGGGGCTCGGCGGCGTGGACTACGTGTTCATGGCCGAGGTCTCGGACAACCAAGACCTCGCCGAAGAGCTGCTGGTCAGCCTCTCGTCCGACATCATCGGCCACATCTGCTTCATGGACGTCGACGGCTCGGGCAACGCCCAGTGCTCGGCCCTGCTCCCCATCGCCACCTACCTGCTCACCTTCCAGGTCGAGAACACCGACGGCAACGTCGCCCAGGCCCAGGTGACCTTCTCGGTAGTCGATGCCGACGACGACGACTTCGATGGCGACGGCTACAGCGTCAACGGCGGCGACTGCAACGACTCGAACGACACCATCTACCCGGCCGCCCCCGAGATCTGCGACGGGCTGGACAACGACTGCAGCGAAGCCACGGGCATCGACGTGGGTTCCGAGTGCTACGACGACGACGGTGACGGCTACTGCGAGGCCCCACCCTGCATGAACGCCGATGGCACGGAGGAAGACTGCGACGACACCAACTCCTCGGTCCACCCCTACGCCGAGGAAGTGCTCAACGGCATCGACGACGACTGCGACGGCTTCGTGGACGAAGGCACCTGCGCCTACGACGACGACGGCGACGGCTACTGCGAGTGCCCACCCTGCGAAAACGCCTCGTCCAAGCTCGAGGACTGCGACGACGACGACTACACGGTCTACCCGACGGCCACCGAGGTCTGCGACGACGGTGTGGACAACAACTGCAATGGCAGCGAGAACGAAGAGGACGCCATCGGCTGCCACGACTTCTACTACGACTCCGATGGTGACAGCTACGGCGTCGCTGGCTCCACGCAGTGCTGGTGCGAAGACGGCCTCTGGCCCTACACCGGGCTGACCGACACCGACTGCTACGACAGCAACGCCAACGCCTACCCGCGTCAAACCACCTACTACACCGCCGATCGCGGCGACCACTCCTGGGACTACGACTGCTCCGGCAGCGAAGAAAAGGAGCTCACCGACATCTCGTCAGGCTGCGCCTGGGACACGGTCTACATCAGCTGCGAGTGCGACGGCGAGGGCTGGGACGGCTCCGTGCCCAACTGCGGCGACTCCGATCTGTGGATCGACGACTGCTCGGCCACCTACGATCCCATCTGCTACGCCCTCTGCCTGTTGAGCTCCGACCCGATCAGCTGCCTGTTGAGTAGCTGCGGGGCCACGTGCGATCCGGAGTATTCGTCTGAAACGCAGGCTTGTAGGTAGCGGAAACCCCCGCTTGGCGGCCGCCGCGGTTCAACCGTGATCGGCCCTTCGGCTTTGGCAAGGCCTTGCCCAACCTAGGGCGACGTCCCAGAGAATCGTGCGCCTGGGTGCGTCGCGCCCTCGTCGATGAGGTGTCCGGATCCCTCCGCCCCTCACCCCGCCATTCCATAGAACCCCGGCGGCCCCAACTCAGGCCAGGCCTCGCTGTCTGCGAGGAAACGCCTCGTCTCGGTGCATAGGTCGCAGGCCCCGCCGTAGGTCTCGTCGGGGGTGAAGCCCCGACGCTGGGCGAGGGCCACCAACGCTGCGAGCCCCCCTTGAACCAGCGAGGCGAGCAGCGGGTAGCGGTCCAGATCCACCGAGCCCGGCACCTCGGTCAGGGGCAGGACGATCCCGGCGCACAGGCCTGGCACGTAGCGTCCCTGTCCGTCCACGTGGAAGTGGCTGGTGTCCGCCAGGCGCCGGTGGCAGGCAGCGTCTCGGAGTAGGTCGCGCCAGGGGCGTCGCAGGCCCTGCGCGTGCAAGAAACGGCCTGCGCGAGCACCGGGCACGAGACCGTAGGCCCGGGCGAGCCGTAGCCCCACGCCGCGCGGCGCAACCAGGGCGTCCAGGTCGAGACGCTCGCCTGGAGGCACCCTCCTGACGAGGTCGAGGAAGCCAGGAATCCAGACGAAGGCGCCCCCTGGCAGGACGTCGTTGGCCGCATCGATCAGGGCGAGCGTCCTGCTCGGCGGGACGTGCTCGGCGTGGAAGGGGCTGACGCTGACCAGCACCTGTCGCAGCCCCGCCCTGCGCAGGTCGCCCAGCACCTGCCGTGCTTGCCCTTCGTCCTTCACCCAAGCGGCGTTGGTCTCGACGTAGTCCAGCGCGAGACTGCGCTCGGCCAGGCCTCGGATGCAGCGGGAAAGCAAGCCGCGGTCCAGCATCGGCTCCCCTCCGCCGACGTGGTAGCGCGCCCGAGGCCCGCGCTCGGCAAGCAGGTCGAGAAGCCGGTCCAGTTCGGCCGCGCTCGGCTTGCCGTCATCGCGATGGGGGCCGCTGTCGTACAGGCAGTGCCGGCAGCGTGACGGGCAGCGATAGCCCAGTACGATCCCGCCGCCGTGCAGGGTGCCGATGTCCAGTGAGACGCTCATGGCATCCGAGTCTGGCAGAACGGCGGGCCCCGTACCAGCGGCAAGTGCAGCCTCGTGAACCCGGATGCGCCCTGCCACTGCCGCAAGAAGGCGCCGGTGTTCATCGCGTCATCGGCCACGCCCACGGCCCTCGTCTCCGTCCACGGCCCTCGTCCACGTCCCCGGGGCGGACCGCCGTCGTGGTTCAGGTGGCGGAGAGGCTCCAGGTGTCCGCCCACGCGGACCGCCGTCGTGGTTCAGGTGGCGGAGTGGCTCCAGGTGTCCGCCCACGCGGACCGCCGTCGTGGTTCAGGCGGCGGAGATGTTCCAGGTGTCCGGGGCCGTGGGGCGTGCATTCGTGTGACGTGGCCGACGGCGGGACCCGTGGACTGTTGGACGAGGACGTGTGGCCGTCAGACGTGGCCGAAGGCGAAATCGTCGCCCATTCCCACCCCAGGCTCAGGCGATCTGGAGGAAGCCGTCCTGCTCTCCGTCCACGAAGGAGTCTTCGAGATCTCCTGCAGGATCCTGCTTCGCCTGCTCGAGCTCGGACAGCAGGAGGCTGGCCCTGACCAGCTTCTCGGCGAGGCCCGTCAGCAGGAAGGTCTTCCATGCGGCGCCCGCCTCCTGCGGCAGTGCCAGGTAGGCCTCGCGGCCCATGCGGAAGACCCAGAGGTCGTCTTCCGCCACGCAGGTGGCGGTTCGGTGGCCTGGCTTGACCAGACAGACGGTGCCCAGTTGTGCCGGGGACCCGAGGGTTGCCAGGTGCTCGGCGCGACGGCTGCGAACGTTGCGCAGCACGGCGACGCTCCCCGATGCCAGCAGGAAGGCGCTGTCGCCCCGGTCACCCTCGCGCAGCAGCAGTGTCCCCGCCTCGAACCGCTGGGGCTCGAGTGCTCTCGACAGCGAGCTGGAAACCGAGGGATCAGCATCATGGAGGCTGGGGACTCGTTTCAGGAAAGGCAGTACGGCGGGGCAGGGCTCCGGCGTGGTCATCAAGCGTAGGAGGGCCCGTACGAGTGACTGCAGGCGCCCTGACTTCGCCTGCTTGGGTGCCAGTGTGCTCCCCGAGGAGCAGCGGGCGATGCCCAGATCCACGCGGCCCAGGTGCTTCACCATGCCCTCGAGAGCGCGGTCCAGCATCTGCTCGTGGAAGTCCGTCGCCTCCTCGCCCAGCACCTCGACCTCGAAGTCTGGTAGCAGCGCCATCTCCACGGGGCCTACCGCACTCACCGTGCCACCCCGATGGGAACGTCCGCAGAGTACCGTGGCCTCGCCGACCAGGTCGCCCGGCCGCAGAACTCCGACCTCCCGGCCGTCCACGCTCACCGAGAGCTTGCCCGAGACGACCAAGCCGAGCTCCGTGGCCAGCTCCCCCTCGCCCCAGAGGACTTCCCCCGCACGGAGGTTTAGTTCTTCCCAGCGCTGCGCGAAGTCCGTTCGTTCGTCGGGATGGGTCATCCGGGGCGGGAAGAGGGAGGAGAGCTTGTCGACCGGGACACCCATGGTACCTCCACGCAGAGGGGGCCGAGTCGACCACGACGTCGGCCTCTATTTACTGAATCGGACCATCCGAGGGTGGGCTCAAGGGACGGCATGCCAATTCGTACGCGTGCTTCCACACCTCTGTTCGGTGCTCGGCCCGCTCCAGCGCGCCTTTGCGTAGCCATCGACCAGCTGTCCGCTCTCTTTCCTTTCGACACCGCCAGCCGGGTTAGCCAACTCCATGCGCCTCTTCCCAATACTGGGCCTGGTGGCCTTGGCGGCCTGCACCACCGACAGTGACGGTGACGGTTTTCCCGACGCCGAGGACTGTGCACCCCTGGATCCCACGGTCCACCCGGGCGCCTGGGAAACCTGCGACGGCACGGACAACGACTGCGACGAGGAGGTGGACGAGCTGTACGACCTGGACGCCGACGGCTGGCTGGCGGACGATGCCGGCTGCCGCGCGATGGGAGGGGAGCTCGACTGCGACGACCTCGATCCCAGCGCCCACCCCGGCGCCGTCGAGGTGGAGGACGACGGGGCGGACAACGACTGGGACGGCCGGGTGGACGAGACCCCCGACGCCGACGGAGACGGCTACGAGGCCGCCGAGGACTGCGACGACGAGGATCCCTACGTCTTCCCCGGCGCCGCCGAGGCCTGCGATGGCGTGGACAACGACTGCGATGGCGCGGCGGACGAAGACTGGGACCGTGATGGCGACGGCGTTGCCGGCTGCTGGGGCGACTGCGACGACGACGATCCCACAAACAGTCCGGAGATCACCGAGGTCTGCGACGGGGCGGACAACGACTGCGATGGCGAGGTGGACGAAGGCTTCGATGCGGATGGGGACGGCTGGGCCAGCTGCGAAGGCGACTGCGACGATGGCCAAGCCGAGGTGTACCCCGGCGCCGAGGAGATCTGTGACGGCATCGACAACGACTGCGATGACAGCACCACCGAGTACGACGATGTCGACGGCGACGGCGTGGCCTGGTGTGATGGCGACTGCGACGACCAGGATGCCGCGTCCTACCCTGGCGCCGGGGAGGTCTGTGACGGCGCCGACAACAACTGCGATGGCTACGTGGACGAGTTCGAGGAGTGCTGGGAGTGCAGCGCCTCTGGTGACTACCTGGTCTGCCAGGTGACGGTGGACTGGGAAGACGCCCGCGGGGCCTGCCAGGGCCTGGGCATGGATCTGGCCGTGTTCTCCACCGCCGAGGAGAACACCGAGGTGTCCACCTTGGCCTACGGGGTCAGCGCCACCCAGTACTGGATCGGCCTGGGCGACCACGACGAGGAGGCCAGCTGGATGTGGGTCGACGGCACCGCCCTTGACTACGACGCCTGGTACGGCGCCGAACCCAACGACTCCGGCGGCGAGGACTGCGTCCACACCAACTGGCAGATCGTGGGCGAGTGGAACGACTACACCTGCAGCAACGAGCAAGCCTTCATCTGCGAGCCCTGACCGGCGCGCCTACCGCTGCGCCACCAGGGCCCTGAGCTCGTCGGGCCAGCTCACGAGGGTGGCTCGGGTGGCCTCGAGTTCGTTGGCAGCGCCCTCGGCGTTCGTCTCGGCGCGGGGGTCGACTTCGATGTACGGCATCAGCCACTCGTGCAGGGGGTCGAGTTGCTGGGTCAGGTCGAGATCGTCCAGCAGCTCCGCGGCCTCGAGCAGCATGGTGTCGTAGTCCACGGAGCAGCTTTCGACGGCCAGGCAGTACTCGAAGACCCGCCCGTAGCCGTCCCACGGCCCGTAATACTCGTCCACGAAGGTCTGGTCCGTGCCCCAGGGGATGATCTCGAAGCGCTCGGTGACCGGATCCAGGTAGAAACGCCAGTTGTTGGCGGTGGTGTAGCCGTCCCAGTGCAGCATCGCGGACTCGAGCGCCATGTTCCAGGTGAACTGGTCCACGTCCACTCGCTCTTGCAGGCGGGCCAGGCCCGCCTCGCTCGGGCCTGCGTCCAGGATGTCTGCCACCGCCTCCAGGGCCGAGCGGTCGTCGGGATCGGGCCCCTCGTCGTACTCGAGGGACGCGATGTCGTCGTGGTCGAAGTCCTGGCCGTAGCTGCCCTCGTACAGGTGGCCCGAGGGATCGGCATACCAGCGCTCCAGGAAGCGGTCGTCCACGGACTCCACCAGCAGGTAGAGCCCGAAGGCCTCGCCGTTGATCTCGAGCCAGATCCAGCCGACCCTGGGCGCTGGGATGCCCGCCGCTCGGTAGACCGTGTAGGCCAGGTGCTCGTGCACGTAGCTTGGGTCCTGGACCATGTTGTTGAGGGTCAGCGAGGTCAGCCCGCGCAGTTCGTGGTCCTCGTACTCGTTCAGGTCGACCTTGAGCGCGGCTTTGTCGTCGAGGGTGCGCAGGGAGCCCAGCTGGCCCTTGATCCGCACGCCGACCTCCGGGAACCAGGCACCCTCGAAGGCCAGGCTGGCGGGTACCTCCAGGGAGGACTCGTCCTCGAGGGAGGCCCAGGAATCCGCTGGGATCGTCAGCTCCACGCGCTGGACCCGCTCGTCTTGGAACAGGCGATCGCTGGGGTCGTCGCTGGCGGGCGGGCGGGTACCGTTGCTGCGCCCGGGCGTGGGCAGGGCGGTGAGCTGCCAGGCGCCCCCGTCGGGGTAGCGGGCCCAGGCCCGGTCGTCGGGCAGGGGGCCCGTGGCGATGCGGTCTACGGCCACGCCGTCGACCGACAGTGTCAGCCGCTCGCCCTCGGCGCTCAGCGCAAAGGGTAGGTGCTCGGCCCCGTCCCCTCCATCGGCCCACAGCAGCTGGAGTTCACCTGCGTCCAGGCTGCCTTCCATGCCCTCCCAGGTGTCACCGTCCCCGTTCTCGACGGCGACGTCACGCAGGTCCACGGCCGTGGAGCCCGTGTTGACCAACTCCACCCAGTCCGGGAAGGCCATGTCGGCGTCCATGATGGTGGAGTCGTTGTCCGTCTGAATCTCGTTGAAGCGCAGCCCGCTGCTGGCGGTGGCGGCGTGTTCCACGAGGCTCGGGGCGGGCTCGAGATCGGTGGCCTGCAGTTGGACCCGTTCGCAGGCGGTGGGCAGGAGGCAGAGGACCAAGGCGCGACGCATGGATCCCATGGTAGCGCGTTCGGGGAGTGGGGCGCCGCCGTGGAGTGCTACCCTCGAGGCATGGACTCTCGCCTCTCCCATCCCTTGCGTGTCCTCTCTGTCTCGCTCACCCTGCATCTGGCGTGTAGCCTCCTCGACGAGGTGGGAGTGGCCGACGAGCCCCCAGCCGCGGCGCCAGCTCCGGCAGTAGAGCGACCAGAGCCTCCTCCACCAGACCTGCACGCCAGCACCCTCTCCGAGCTTCTTCGACGGATCTCCGAACACTACGGCACGGCAGACCGATGCAGCCGCGAGCCTGGGATTCCCGAAACCGTGCCTGCCTGTCGATTGTGGGCGGTGCAGCAGACCCTTACGACCAGCGGGGCCGTCGACGGAGCCCTTGGGGGGGCCTTCGAGATCCCCTATTTTTGGCACTGGGTCGAGCCGAATCCCCGGCTCGGGATCGTACACCTGCCTGACGAGCAGCCCCTGGCCGCGCTGCCTCCGCTCGAGGGGTACGGGCGGTACCAGACCTTCGGCCACATGGACCGAGATCCTACCTTGTACCTGGGTGATCTCGCTTCCGAGACTCCCGGATACCGCCACGACCGGGCTGGCACCTTCTACACCTTCGGGTGGTGCAGCGAGCGTGAGATGGCGCTGTGCACCCTGCTCGAGCTCTGGGGCTACGAGGTCAAGATCGTCCAGGAGGGCATCCACGTGACGACCCGCGTCTGGCTGCAGACCGAGCCGCCCACCGAGATGGTGCTCGACACCACCTTCAACCTCGCCTATTTCCAGGATCTGGAGGATGGAAAGACCTTGTCGAGCTGGAACGAGGATCTGGGCGAGGGGACCGAGATCGAGCGGTACAACGGGACCTGCCACAGCGCGAGTGAGCTCCGTCAGGTCGGGGCGATCCCCGTGAGCTCCGCTGCCCAGGACCGGTTGATCGGGATGGCTCGCGAGTGGTTCGAGGGCGGCGTCTGATACGCCTCTAG
>PVBE011642837.1_pt1 | contig 21458 bp, 17 predicted proteins | sample 1631181 | NCBI WGS metagenome assembly PVBE01 (sample SAMN08397723, study PRJNA350692) | Marine metagenome, whole genome shotgun sequencing project. | isolation source: water | place: Pacific Ocean | collected 2012-04 | reverse complement strand
GCCACCCAGCCTTCCAGCCGCGCCCGATCCTTGGGAGACAGCCAGACGCATGATCCATTCCTCATCCCTCATGACTCGCACATCCACGAGCCAAAGGGAATCCTTCCGTTAGAGACAGAACACTAGCGCGCGGCGAAGCCGTGCTCGACCGCCGCGCCGCCGACGGCAAGGTGCGGCGCTGCCACGGCGACCTCCATCTGCGCAACGTCTACCTGGACGGCGATACGCCGACGCCGTTCGATGCGATCGAGTTCAATGCCGATATCGGCGTGATCGATACCCTGTACGACTACGCCTTCCTGGTGATGGACCTGGTGCACCGTGACATGCGGGCTGAGGCCAATCTCGCGCTCAACCGCTATCTGCAGCGTTCGGGCGATTATGACGGGCTCGCCGCGCTGGCCCTGTTCGTGGCCTGCCGCGCCGCAATCCGCGCCCACACGACAGCTTCCGCCGCGGAACGTCAGGCGAGCGACGCCGAGGCCGGGCGGCTCAATGCCGAGGCGCGCGGCTACCTAGAGCTGGGTCTCCGATTCCTCCGGCCGAGCACGCCGGGCCTTATTGCGCTCGGCGGCTACTCGGGATCCGGCAAATCGACCCTCGCGCGACTTCTCGCGCCCCGGCTCTGCGGCCCGGCCGGCGCGATCGCCGTCTCGAGCGACGTCGTGCGCAAGGTCACGTTCGGCATTGCCCCGGAGGAAAAGCTTCCCGCCGAGGCCTATGCCGAGGACGTTTCCCGCCAGGTCTACGACCGGATGCGCGCCGAGGCCGCCCAGGCGCTCCATGCGGGCCTGCCGGTGACCGTCGACGCGACGTTCATGGATCCCATCGAGCGCCGGCGCATCGCCGGACTGGCGGCAGAGCTGGATACCCCGTTCGCCGGCCTGTGGCTGGAGGTGCCCGCGGCGGTCATGGCGCACCGCGTAGACAGCCGCGGCGCCGACGCATCGGATGCGGATCGCGCGGTCCTCGAGAGCCAGCTCACCGCCGACATCGGGCCGCTCGATTGGACGCGCATTGCGGCCGGCGGCGGGACACGCGATACTTTGGCGCAGGCGCTTGCCGCCCTGCCCGAGACGTTCCATATCCACCAAGGAGCCACAATGTGACCATGAAGCGCATTCGACTGGAGCTCGCCCGCAACAAGGATTATCCGGACGGCAGCGTCGATCACGGCTATGAGTTCCGCGCGCCGCTCGCGCCCGACGGCCATATCGATCTCGACGGCTGGGACGGCGCCGCTCAACTGTGCACGGTGCATCATTTCTGGGGCACCGAGCTCGACGAGCGCGGCCAGCTGGTTCGTATGCCCGACGGCAGGTGGGCGTTCTCCTACGTCCCGGGCGAGGAGGACGACGAGCCCATCTTCCGTTTCGATTCGCACGTTTTCGCCGTCGGAGAGTACGTCACCATCACCGAGCACGACGGCGAGGATCGCGTGCTCAAGGTGGTGTCGGTCGACGATCTGCCGTCGCCTGGCGCGGCGTGAAAATGCCGTCGGCGCGACGCCGCGGCCGTTGACTTGGATCAAGGCAATCGGGGCCATGGAACAACAGAGTCGCAACAATCGAGTGCACTCTGAGGTTTAGGAGGACTACTCATGAGCATCAAGAACATACTGGTCTACATCGACGATTCCGAGCAGGTCGAGAGCCGGCTCGACGTGGCGGTCGGTCTGGCGCAGGCGCACGGCGCGCATCTCGCCGCGGTCTACGCGATCCCCGAGCCCTTCATCCCGCCTTATGTCGGCGGCGGCTACATCCCGGCCGAGCTGATCGAGAGCCAGGCCGAACGCGCCCGCGAGCGGGCAGCCGAGGCCAGGACCCGGTTCGAGGAGCGAATGGGCCGGGCCGGCATGGAGACCGAATGGCGCGAGGCCGAGGGCTACGCCGCCGATGTGGTCAGCCTCAACGCCAAATACGCCGATCTGACCGTGGTCGGCCAGGCCAATCCGGACGACCCGCAGAACTATCCCAATCCGGGCCTGCCGGCTGAGGTCGCGCTCGGCGCCGGGCGCCCGGTGCTGGTGGTGCCCTATGTCGGGACCACGCGGGAGATCGGCAAGAACGTCCTCGTCGCGTGGAACGGCAGCCGTGAGGCGACCCGGGCGGTCAACGACGCGCTCCCCATTCTCGAGCGCGCCGACAAGGTCACGGTCCTGGCGGTCAACCCGCGCAGCTCCGGCGCCGATCACGGCGACGTACCGAGCGCCGATATCGCGCTCCACCTCGCCCGCCACGGCGTCAAGGCCGAGGCGGCCCAGACGGTGTCCAACGATATCGACATCGGCGACATCATCCTGTCGCGGATCTCGGACCTCGGCGCCGACCTCGCGGTGATGGGCGCCTACGGGCATTCGCGCATGCGCGAGCTGATGATGGGCGGCGTGACGCGCGACCTGCTCAGGCACATGACCATACCGGTCCTCATGTCGCATTGAGGCCGCCTCGGCGCCAGCCGCTCGGAACGTCGGCGTCGATCCCCCTGTCGTCGGTCACGATCGTTTCCGGTATGCTCCGATCCGGCGTAGGTCCTCCGCTGCCGGAACGGAGTGCAGCGGCGACGCAAAGCCCATAAGCCGACGCCATCGGGGGAGGATGACCATATGACGGAGCTGACGCCGCTGGCCGCCGGGGCTCTCCGCCGAGCCTGCGATCCGAACGGGTTCGACTTCGCCACCACCGACGACCTCGAGCCGCTCGACGATTCGATCGGCCAGCACCGCGCAGTGGAAGCGGTCCGCTTCGGCGTCGGGATCAGGCGGGACGGATACAACTTGTTCGCCTTCGGGCCCGCGGGCACCGGCAAGATGTCGCTGGTCCGGCGCTATGTCGAGGAGCAGGCCGCGCGCGAGCCGGCCCCGCCCGACTGGTGCTACGTCAACAATTTCGCCGAGCCGCACAAGCCGCGCGCGCTGCGCCTGCCGGCCGGTCGCGGGGTCGCGCTGCGCCGCGACATGGAGCGCCTGGTCGAGGACCTGCGCGCGACCATCTCCGCGACGTTCGAAAGCGAGGACTATCTCGCCCGCAAGCATGCCATCGAGGAGGAGTTCAAGAACCGCCACGAAAAGGCGTTCAATGACTTGCAGGAGAAAGCGAACGAGCGCGAGACCGCGCTGATCCGCACTCCCATGGGCTTCGCCTTCGCGCCGGTTCACCGCGGCGAGGTGGTGAGCCCGGAGGTCTTCCGGCAATGGCCGGAGGAGCATCAGGAGAAGATCAAGGCCACCGTTGCCGCGCTCGAGGAGGAGCTGCAGGCGCTTCTCAAACAGGTGCCGCAGTGGCAGCGCGAGCTCAGGGATAAGATCCGCGCGCTCGATCAGGAGGTAACCAGCTTTGCCGTCGGCCATCTGATGGACCGGCTGCGCGAGGGTTGGGCCGAGCAGCCGGATGTTCTCGGCTATTTCGACGAGGTCCAGGAGAATATCGTCGAGAACGCCGAGGACTTCATGTCTGCCGAGCCCGAGATGGGCGAGGGCGGGCCGGCGGCGGCGCTCCGGCGCTCGCTCAGCGGCCCGCCGTCGTTCCGGCGCTACCAGGCCAACCTGATCGTCGATCATGGCAAGGCCGAGGCTGCGCCGGTCGTCACCGAGGACCACCCGACGCACCCCAACCTGGTCGGCCGGATCGAGCACCAGGCCCAGTTTGGCGCGCTGACAACCGACTTCAACCTGATCAAGCCGGGCGCGCTGCACGCCGCAAATCAAGGCTATCTGATTCTCGAAGCACGCCGGCTGCTGATGCAGCCCTATTCCTGGGAGGAGCTCAAGCGCGCCATCCGGGCGCGCGAGATCCGCATCCAGGGCGTCGCCGAAGCGCTCGGCATCGTCTCGACCGTGTCGCTCGATCCCGAGCCGATCCCGCTCGACGTCAAGGTGGTGCTGGTTGGCGAGCCGATGCTGTACTACATGCTGTGCCAGCTCGACCCCGACTTCGAAGAGCTGTTCAAGGTCGCGGTCGACTTCGAGGACCGCTTCGAGCGCTCCGACGAGAACGACGCGCTGTTCGCCCGTCTCGTCGCCACGATCGCCAGGCGCGAGGAGCTCAAGCCGTTCGACCGAACCGCCGTCGCCCGCATCATCGACCACGCCTCCCGGATCGCCGCCGATTCCGAGAAGCTGACGCTGCACATGCGGCCCATCGCCGATCTCATGGTCGAATCCGACCACTGGTCGCGTGACGGCGACGACGATGTGGTATCGGCCGGCGAGGTCCAGCGTGCCATCGATGCCCAGATCCACCGCGCCGACCGTATTCGCGCGAGGAGCTACGAGGAGATCGAGCGCGGAACCATCCTAATCGACGTCGGCGGCGCCGTGGTCGGCCAGGTCAACGGCCTTTCGGTGCTGCAGCTCGGCGGCTTCGCCTTCGGCAAGCCGTCGCGGATCACCGCCGGCGTCAGGCTCGGCCGCGGCGAGGTCGTCGACATCGAGCGCGAGGTCGCGCTCGGCGGGCCGCTCCATTCCAAGGGCGTGATGATCCTGTCGGGCTTCCTCGCCCGGCGCTTCGGCCGCGACCGCCCGCTGGCGCTTTCGGCGAGCCTGGTGTTCGAGCAGTCCTACGGCGGCGTCGATGGCGACAGCGCGTCCTCGGCCGAGCTCTATGCGCTGCTGTCGGCGCTCGCGGGCCTGCCGATCAACCAGGCCTTCGCGGTCACCGGATCGGTCAATCAGCTTGGCGAGGTGCAGGCGATCGGCGGCGTCAACGAGAAGATCGAGGGGTTCTTCGACGTGTGCTCGGCGCGCGGGCTGAGCGGCGAGCAGGGCGTGCTGATCCCGGCGTCCAACGTCAAGCACCTGATGCTGCGGGACGACGTGGTCGGGGCGGTCGACGCCGGGCGCTTTCGCGTCTTCGCGGTCGAGACCATCGACCAGGGGATCGAGATCCTGACCGGCGTCGCCGCCGGCGAGGCGGACGCGGATGGCGCCTATCCGGACGGCACCGCCAACCATGCGGTGGCGGGAGCGCTGGACGACTTCGCCAAGCGCGCCCGCGCCTTCGCCGCGCGCGACGGCGCCGGTGCCGGAGACGGCAACGAAAAATGACCCGCGCGCCACGCCCGCCCAGAGAGTTCACGGTCAGACGCATCGTCGTCGCCGCCGATGCCTCGGAGCATGGCCGCGCCGCGCTCGAGGCGGCGGCGATGCTGGGCGAGCGGCTTCACGCCGAGGTCGAGGGCGTGTTCGTCGAGGACATCAACCTGGTCCATCTCGCCGAGCTGCCGGTTGGACGCGAGGTCCACCTGGTCTCGGGCCATGCCCGCGCCTTCGACCGCGAGTTGCTCGAAAGCCAGCTCGGCGCCGAGGCCGCCGAAGCGCGGCGCGCGCTCCGGACGCTTACCGAGCGCGCCCGCGTCCGCAGCTCGTTCCGCGTCGTCCGCGGCCGGGTCGAGACCGAGATCATCGCGGCCGCCGGCGAGGGCGATCTGTTGGTGCTGGGAACCTTCAGCCGGTCGATCGGCACCCCGCGCAAGGCGGGCTCGACGGCGGTTGCCGCGGCCGAGCGGGCGCCGCGCTCGGTGCTGCTGCTGCGCCGGGGCGCCAGGATCGCCGGCCGGCCGATCGCGGTCCATGACGGCTCCGAGGGTGCCGAAATCGCGCTCGAAGCGGCGGCACGGCTGGCGGCAAGCGCCGGCGAGACGTTGACGGTGTTGGTGATCGCCGATACCGCCGAACGGGCCGATGCGCTGCAGGCGCGCATCGCCGACCACCTGGCGGCGCGCCAGGTCGAGCCCCGTTTCCTGCGCGCGCCGCGTCTCGAGCTCGACGAGCTGTGCCGGGTCTCGCGGCGCGCCGATGCCGACGTGCTGGTGCTCGACGCCGATTCCCCTGTGCTCGCCGGCGAGGCGCGCGGGCGCCTGCTCGAGGACGTTGGCTGCGCCATCCTGCTGGTGCGCTGACCCCCGGCAACCTCGCCGGACAAATGTTCACGAAATGTACTTTTTCGTTCCGCGCCGGGGCGCTACAATGCCGGCCGCGAAACGCGTATGGGGGACGCGATGCAGCCCGATATGGCCGCCTTGGACGCGCGCGGGACGACCGACCGCGTGACCCGCGGCGTTTGCCGGATGCTCGCCGAGTCGGGCTACGGCACGCTCAAGGAGTTCCGCCTCCCCTCGGGGCGCCGGGTCGACGTGATGGGCATGAACGACGATGGCGAGTTCGTCATCGTCGAGGTCAAGGTCTCGATCGAGGATTTTCGCGGCGACCGCAAGTGGCGCGAATACCTGCCGTACTGCGACCGGTTCTATTTCGCGGTGCCGGAAGGATTTCCCGACCGCCTGGTGCCGGGCGACTGCGGATTGATCGTGGCCGACGGCTACGGCGGCGCGATCCGCCGCGTGGCGACGACCGTGCCGGTCAACGGCACCCGCAAGCGGCGTCAGCTGGTCCGTTTCGCACTCGCCGCCAGCGCCCGCCTCCAGCGGATGGCCGATCCGCGGATCTGAATTCGCGCCTCACGGTCACTTGCCCATTCGCGCGATCGTCGCGGTGGTGCTGTGGCCGGGTTCGAGCGTGGCCAGCAGGACCCGGCCGCCGTAGCCCTCGACGATATCGCCGCCGACAACCTGGTCGACGCTGTAATCGGCGCCCTTGACCAGGATTTTGGGGCGAATCGCCTCGATCAGGGCGATCGGGGTGTCGTCCTCGAAGATGACGACGAGGTCGACGCTGGCGAGCGAGCCGAGCACCGCGGCGCGCGCCGTCTCGGTCTGCACCGGCCGGCCTTCGCCCTTGAGCCGCCGGGTCGAGGCATCCGAGTTGAGCCCGACGATCAGACGGTCGCAGGCGGCACGCGCCTGGTCGAGCAGCGAGACATGGCCGGGATGGATCAGATCGAAACAGCCGTTGGTGAACCCAACCGTAAGCCCGCGCGCGCGCCACGTGGCAACCCGGTCGAGCGCCGCCGGCAGCGCCACCGACTTGCACCCGCTCGATGCGAGCTCACCGGCGCGCAACGCTTCGGCAACCTCGTCCGCGCCGGCTACCGCCGTTCCCGCCTTGGCGACGACGATGCCGGCGGCAACGTTGGCAAGCCGCGCCGCGTCGTCTGGCGCGAGTCCGGCGGCGAGCGCCGCCGCGACCGCCGCGACCACCGTATCGCCGGCGCCCGAGACGTCGAACACCTCGCGCGCCTCGGCCGGAAGATGGCTCGCGGTCGCCGAATCTACCAACGTCATGCCGTCGCCGCCCCTTGTGACGAGGACCGAGCCGACCTCGCAGTAGGCGACGATATGGCGCGCGGCGGCGACGACCTCCTCGTCGGTGCCGTCGGGCATCCGGCTCGCCTCGGCGAGTTCGCGGCGGTTGGGGGTCAGGACCGAGGCGCCGCGATAGACCCGGTAGTCGGGCCCCTTGGGATCGACCACGACCGGCTTGCCGGCGGCGCTGGCCGCGTCGATCACGCGCGAGATCAGACCCGGCGTCAGCACGCCCTTGCCGTAGTCGGAAAGAACTACCGCGCCGACGCCGGCGAGCGACCGGTCGATCAATGCTCCGATCTGGTCCTCCATATCGGCCGGGATCGCCGCCTCGGTCTCGCGATCGGCGCGCAGCAGTTGCTGGCCGTCGGCGATGTAGCGCGTCTTGATGGTGGTTTGGCGTCCTGGCTCGGCCAGCGCAGTCGTCTCGGCGCCGTCGAGCTGTTCGGCGAGCCGGGTAATTTCGGCGCCGTCGTCGTCGCCGATCACGGTGATGAACACGATGCTGGCGCCGAGCGCGGCGAGATTGCGCGCGACGTTGCCGGCGCCGCCCAGCATGGCGCGTTCGCTGGTGACCCGGCACACCGGGATCGGCGCTTCCGGCGAGACGCGGCTGACCTGGCCGTAGACGTAGCGGTCGAGCATGGTATCGCCGAGGCACAACACACGGGCACCCCGAAGCGCCTGGAGCTGGGCCGTCGTGGCGGCGGCCTCGGCGCTCATGCGAGCCCCCGCTCGAGCGCGTCGCATAGCATGTGGCCAAGGGTGATGTGCATCTCCTGGATGCGGGCGGTGGTCTCCGACGGCACGATCAGCAGCGGGTCGGCGAGGCCCCGCAGCCCGCCGCCGTCCCGCCCCGCCAGCGCCGCGGCGACGATGCCGGCGGATCTGGCCGCCTCCAGCGCCCGTACCACGTTGGCGCTGTTGCCCGACGTGGTGATGCCGATGGCGACGTCGCCGGGCTTGCCGAGCGCCTCAATCTGGCGCTTAAAGACGGTGTCGTAGCCGAAATCGTTGGCCCCGGCGGTGAGCGCCGATGAATCGGTGGTCAGCGCGAGCGCCGCGATGGCCGGCCGGTCCGCGTTGTAGCGGACGACGAGCTCGGCCGCGAGATGCTGCGCGTCGGCCGCCGAGCCGCCGTTGCCAAAAAACATGATCTTGCCACCGCTCGCGAGCGCTTCGTCGCACACCGTGACGAGACGCGCGAACGGCTCGCCGAGGGCGTCGCGCGTCGCGCGCATCGTTGCCTCATGCTCGTCGAACTGCGTCTCGAAGAATGCGTCAAGGTCCATCGGATGCCTGACGAGGAGTTCCGGTGTCTCGCCCGGCATCGTACACGGCGGCGAGTCGTTGGAGCAAGGCATCGACCGGCGGGTCGGCCGCCTCGCCCCAACCCCACCACAGCGCGGCGCATTGCTGGTCGTAGCGCGTTTCCGGCCGCACCACGATCCGATGGGCCGGAAGCTCGACATCGAATTGCAGCCAATGGCGCGCCGATTGGATCGGCTCCAGGTGACCGACCAATGTAACGAAGCGGACATCGGCGGCGTCGGAGGAAAAAACCGGCGGGTCCTGCCCGGCAAGACGCCAATCGTTCGGAACCAGGAACGAGGAGCTTGCGGGCGTACCGGCGCCGCCCACCCAGGCATCGCAGATCAACAGCCCCGACCCCGGCCACAGGCCTACGAAACGGCGCATCGAGGCGCCGGTAAGGGTCTCGATCCGGCCGGCGCACCACAGCGGCGCGAGTCCGTCGAGAGCCGGGTCCTCGATTGTCTCGGCGCGGGCGCGCCGCCCGACCCGGAACGAGCCCCACAGCTCGAGCGGCTCGAACCCGTCCACGGCCGGCCCGTTGTGCGCGGCGGCCGAGCGCGCGTGTTGCCGATCGGGTCCGGCCGTATAGGTTGGAACCCCGGGATCGACGATCAGCCGCTTGCCCGCCACTGAAGCCTCGATCGACAGGAAATCGGCGTGCGCGTGCGCCGGCGTCGCATCGGGCCCGCAGGCACCGCAATCGAACAGGACCACGTCGCCGCCCCGCCCCAGGCGCACATATCCGGTATCGGTTAGCCGTGCGACAGTGCCGGGATCGATCAGCGTCGAAGCCGCCGGTCCTTCGCCGAGCCACGAATCGTTGAACAGCGCGATGTCGCCGTCGGCGTGGCACATGGCGGCGAGCGCGGTCTCCATGCGCGCAATCGGATCGTCCAGCACCTCGCCGAACAATCCACTGCCGCGCAGCAGGCGGAGATCGATCAGCGCCAACTTATGATACATCGGGCTACGCTCGACATGCCCGCCATCCGGCAGCACGCATTGGCGTATCGAGCGTGGCACCGCATCGCGGAGGAACGCGAACGATTCCGGCGGGCTCGCCAGTCCGGCGCCGTAGACCGACAGCGCCACCAGGTTCTTCATCAGATGATTGAACTGGAGGTCGCGCTCCAGATTGGCGCGGATGAACGCGGCGCACAGGCGGACATGATCGAGCACGGCTTTTTCCGCGTCCGTCCCTAGTGCGCCGCCATTGGCGCGATGAAGCGCGAGGCCGCTCAATAGATTGATCAGCCGGTGGCTCGCGGCGTACGGGTTCCAGACGTCGCGCAGCACCCCTGGGACATGCCATGCGTTGTCGCGTTCAAGTGTGGCAAGCATCGCCGCCGTCGTCTCCAGCGCGTCCACGCTTCCCGTCGCGAGTGCCGGCACCGCTGCAGCCATGTACGACAACGTCATCCGGCGCAGCGGATTGTCGCCGTCGCCGAAATCGCCGCGCCAGTCGATCCGGTCGGGCGCGCCAAAATCGAACGTGCGGTTCATCAGCGTGAACCGTCCGGCCGCAAGCTCGTCACGGGTCTCGCCGTGCGACGCGGCTACGGTCTCGGCGACCGCGAGAAGCGGGGCGGCGGCGAGGTCCGGCAGCGGCAACGTCGCCGCTTGCCGGTCGAGGCGCCGCCGCGCGGTGGCGGGCAGTGCGCGGATCAGCCGCCGCCGAGTGCGGCGTTCGACCTGAAAGAACAGTTGCTCGGCGCCGAGATGGCGGGTTGTCCGCCACAGCCGGCCGAGGCTCATAGCTCGACCGTTGCGCCCGTCTGGAGCGATTCGCGGACCGCGATGGTGGCGAGGCTGGACTCGATCAGCTCGGCCTCGTCGACCGGCGCCGGCCCGCCTGCCACCACCGCCGCGACGAAGGCGCGAAGCTCGGCGGCGTGGCCCTTGTCCTGCGCTTGCGATTTGCCCGAGCCCTCGACACGGCCGTCCGCCGCGACGGTGAACGAGCGGAAATCGTCGATCGTGACGACCCGCCCGCCGGCATAGGCCTCGATCAGCTCCTTCGAGTACGCCGTGTCGCCGAGCGCGGTGTAGGCCAATGTCGCGAGGCTGCCGTCGGTGAAGTTGAGCGTGACCGTGACGTCGTCGCAGGCGCCGTCGCGGACGCGCGCGGCATCGGCATGTACCGCGGCGATCGGCGCGCCGACGAGATAGCGCGCGAGATCGATGAAATGACACGCCTCGCCGATGATCCGTCCGTGCCCCTCCTCGGGCGCGTTCTGCCAGTCGCCGGCCTCGATGGCGCCGGCATTGACCCGGAGCAGCACGAACTTGGCGCCGGCATCGGCCAGGCGGTCGCGGGCGCGCACCGATAGGGGCGCGAAGCGGCGATTGAAGCCGACCTGAAGGAACGCATCCGTCCGGCTGCGCGCGCGGACCACGGCGTTGAGCCCGTCGCGGTCGAGGGCGAGCGGCTTCTCAACCAGCACATGCTTGCCCGCTTCGAGCGCGCGGCGCGTCAGCTCGGCGTGGCTGGCGTGGCTGGTGGCGATCACGACCGCGTTGATGTCGCCGTTGCCGATGACGTCGTCCTCGTCGGCCGAGGCGTTCTCGAAGCCGAACTTGTCGTGGCTGTGCTCGGCGCTGGCGCCGCTGCGCGCGACGATGGTGTGCAGCCGGCAGCCGGGCTCCTTGGCGAGCAGCGGCAGCAGCACCGCGCGGGCGAACCGGCCGGCGCCGATGACGCCGAGCACGCAGCCCCGCGCCTCCTCCGATGTGGCCGGCGAGACGTGGACCGGCGTGCGCAGGCGCGGCTTCCGAGGCGCATCCTCGCGCGGATAGCGCAGCACGACGCCGAGATGCGGCTCGGTCTGTTCCATCACCAGCCGGTAGGCGTCCTCGGCCTGGTCGAGATCGAAGGAGTGGGTGATGAACTGCTCGATCGCCAGGCGATGGTCGCGCTGGCGGCTCATGCGGCGGACCGCCTCGGCCAGGTTGCGGCTTTCGGTCCAGCGCACGAAGCCGGGCGGGTATTTCATGCCGCGGGCCTCGAAATCGTCATCGTAACGGCCCGGCCCGTACGATCGCGAGACGACAACGGAAAGCTCCTTGGCCATGAACTCGCGGTACGGCAGCTCGGTCCCGGTGTGGCCGACGAGGCAAACGCGGGCGCGGTCGCGGGCGATGGAAGCGGCGGTCGCGAACGGCTCGCTCTCCGACGTTGCGGCGGCGATCAGCACGCCGTCGCAGCCGAGCCCGCCGGTGAGCGCGCGGACGGCAGGCGCGGGGTCTCCCTCGGCCAGGTTCCAGGCGAGCTCGGCGCGGCCGAAACGCGCCAGCTCGAGCCGGCCCGGGTCGTAATCGAGCGCGACCACGCGGATGCCGGCGAGGTCGAGCAGCTGTACGGCGAGCTGGCCCACCAGCCCGACGCCGATCACCGCCGCGGTATCGCCGAACTCGAGGCCGAGGTTGCGCACCGCGTGCAGCGCGATGGCCGCCAGCGTGCCGAAGCACGCCTCCTCGTCGTTGACGTCGTCGGGCACCGGCGCGGCCAGGCTCTCGGGCACCAGGTTGATCTCGGCGTGGTTGGCGAGCCCGGCGCCGGCGACCGCGACGCGCTGGCCGACGCGGAACCGCCCTTCGACGCCCTCGCCCACCGCATCCACGATGCCGGCGGCGGAGTAGCCGAGCGGCAGCGGCTCGTCGAGCCGGGCGAAAACCGCGCGCATAGTCGCGGCGATGCCGTCGCGCCTCGCCTTCTCGACCACCTTCTTGACCAGGTCGGGCCGCGCCCTTGCCTTTCCGACGAGGCCTTTTTTTGTGAACTCGACGACCATGCGCTCGGTGCCGGCCGAGATCAGCGAGGCGCGGGTGCGCACCAGCAGGTGGCCCGGCCGCACCTTGGGTTCGGGCACCTCCCTGATCTTCATCTGGCCCGAGCGGGCGTTCTGTACGATCTGCTTCATCTCGAATGCGTCATCGTCGGCGCAAGCCTAGCCGGTATTTCGCGCGACCGCCATGGTCGGCGCCGCGTCGAGGGCGCGGCACCATAGCTCGATGCCGACAATGGACAACAGGTTGGTCGCCGCATCGATCCGGCCCGCCAGGAACCCCTCCTTGACGCGCGCCACCTGGGTGGCATCGAACAGACCACGCTCGTCGATCACCGCCGGCGCCGTCAGCTCCTCGAGCAGCGGGCGCGCGGGGCCGCTCAGCCACGCGCGGACGGGTACGCCGAAGCCCTGCTTGGGCCGCTTGAGCACGCTTTCGGGCAGGCGAAACCGCTGCGACTCGCGCAGGATCTTCTTGGTCGTCCACGGATTTATGCGATCGCCGATGGGCAGGTCCATGGCATAGGCGACGAGCCGGGTGTCGACCAGCGGGACGCGGACCTCGACACCGGCGCGCATGGCCATCTTGTCGGTGTAGTTGAGATTGAGGTCGGGCAGGAAGCCGTTGAGCTCGAGATCCAGCAGACGCTCGACCGGGTGCATGCCGGACGTCGCGGTCAGCGAGCGGGTAAAAGCATCGGGCCGACCGTCCGACGACACCAGGCCGCGAAGGTCGGCCGACATCAGCCCGAGCCGGTCCCTCGCCGTCAGCGACGAGAAGCTCATCGCCTCGCACAGCATCTCGGCCTCGTCCATGGCGAGCAGGGCACCGAGACGCTGCAGCCGGCGGCCTCGCACGGTCGTCGGGCGCCACCGCGAGAGGATCGCCGCCGCGGTCCCGCGGGCGCCTGGGATGTCGCGCAAGATAGCGTAGATCGCACCCGCCACATGGCGGCCGTAGCCGGTGAACAGATCGTCGCCGCCGACGCCCGACAGCAGCACCTTGATGCCGTTCCGCCGCGCCTCGCGGGCGAGCAGCCAGGTCTGCAGGGCGGCGAAGTCGGCGCACGGCTCGTCGAGCGCCCACAGCATGTCCGGAAGCTCGTCGATCAGCTCGGCATCGGTCGGCACTTCGATCAGCTCGGATCCCAGACGCCGGGCGACCTCGCGGGCATGGACCGCGTCGTCACCGAAATTATCGGCGCCGCCGGCCGGGCTTTCGACGGCGGCGCAGAAGGTCTTGATCCGGGCCGGTTCCGTGGCGCGGCACATGGAGGCGACCATCGCCGACGAATCCACCCCGCCCGACTACAGCGCGCCGACGTCGACGTCGGCGACCATCTGGTCCGCGACGACTCCGTCGAGCAACTCGGCGAGATCGGCGGCCGATCCCCGTTGGCGCTTGTGCGCGGCGTCGGGAAGCGGCGTGCGGTAGTAGCGGCGGATGCGGAACTCCGTCCCCTCGACCGTCATGGTCGATCCGGGCCTGAGCTTGCGCACCGATTTCAGCATCGTCGCCTCGCCGGCCGACCAGATGAATCCGGCGTGATCGGCCACCGCCACCGGATCGAGATCGCGCGCCACGTCGGGGCATAGCGTCAGCGTCTTGAGCTCGGAGGCGAACAGGAACCCGCGCGGCTGCGCCGCGTAGTAAAGAGGTTTTACTCCTAGATGGTCGCGCGCCAGATGAAGGCGGCGCCTCTCGCGGTCCCATACCGCGAAGGCAAAAATGCCTTGAAGCTTGTCGACGCAGTCGAGGCCGTCGCGGGCGAACAACCGCAGCAGCACCTCGGTGTCGCTGTCGCCGATGAAGGTCTCGCCGGAGGCGGCGAGCTCGTGGCGCAGGTCGCGGTAGTTGTAGATCTCGCCGTTATAGGTGAGGACGTAGCGACCGTCCGGCGACGTCATGGGCTGCGCCGCGGCGTCGCTGAGATCGATGATGGCAAGCCGCGTGTGGCCGATGGCGATCCCGGCCTCGCCGTCGAACACCGCGCCCGATCCGTCGGGGCCGCGATGGGCGAGCGAGGCGACCATCGCAGACAGCAGTGACTCGGGCCACGGGCCGAGAAACCCGACTATCCCACACATTCGCTCGCGCCTTTTTTTCCGGTGCGCGAACTTACTGGTCGCGGGGTCGCGGACGCCAGTGTTTTATGAACCCGACAAACCGGTTGCGGCCGACGCAAAAGCACAAATACTGGCGCCGTGACGAACCTGATGCACGATCGCCCGCGCGCGACCCTCCCGCGCGGCCCAGAACCCGAACCGAGCGCGGCCTGAGATGTGCGGTCTCGCCGGACACTTCGCCTATGGAAGGAATGCTCCGCCGGCCGATTCGGCCGCGCTGGCGCTGGCGGCGGACGCCATGGCGCCGCGCGGGCCCGACGGCAGGGGCTCGTGGCGGTCCGACGACGGCCGCTTCGCGCTGGCCCACCTGCGGCTCGCGATCATCGACCTCGGGGCGTCGGGCGCGCAGCCCATGGTGTCGGCCGACGGACGCTACGTGGTCGTCCAGAACGGCGAGATCTATAACTTCCGCGCGCTCCGGCGCGAGCTCGAGGCGGAAGGCCGGGTGTTCGTCTCGCAGTCCGACACCGAGGTGCTGCTCCACCTCTACGCGCGCGACGGCGAGGCCATGGTCGAGCGCCTGCGCGGCATGTACGCCTTCGCCATCTGGGACAACGAGCGCCGCGGCCTGTTCCTGGCCCGCGACCCCTACGGCATCAAGCCGATGTACTACGCCGATGACGGGAAAAACCTGCGCTTCGCCTCGCAGGTCAAGGCGCTGCTCGCGGGCGGTGGGATCGACACGAGCCCCGCGCCGGCCGGCCATGTCGGGTTCTTCATCTTTGGCTACGTGCCGGAGCCCGAGACGCTCTATCGCGGCATCCGGGCGCTGCCGGCCGGCCATACGCTGTGGATCGACGGCGACGGGCCGCGCGTGCCCAGGAGGTTCTTCGACGTTGGCGAGGAATTGCGTCGCGCCGCCGAGGGCGGGGCGCGCCCGCCTGATGCGGAGCTTTTGCGCGAGGCGCTGGTCGATTCGGTCGCGCACCATCTGGTGTCCGACGTTCCGGTCGGGGTGTTTCTGTCGTCGGGGCTCGATTCGACGACCATCGCGGCGCTCGCCGCGGAGCACGAGAACGAGGGAATCAGGACGATCACCCTCGGGTTCGACGAGTACAAGGGCACGCCCGTCGACGAAACCGAGCTTGCCGCCGAGGTCGCGCAGCAGTGTGGCGCCATCCACGATGTCCGATGGGTGCGCCGCGACGATTTCGCTGGCGAGGTCGAGCATATCCTCGCCGCCATGGACCAGCCGACGATCGACGGGGTCAACACCTATTTCGTTAGCAAGGCGGCGGCGGAGGCCGGTCTTAAGGTCGCCATGTCGGGGCTCGGCGGCGACGAGCTGTTCGGCGGCTACCCCAGCTTTCGCGATATTCCCCGTGTCGTCGCGGCGCTCGGTCCGTTGCGCCACGCGCCGTGGCTCGGGCGTGGGATTCGCGTCGTCACCGAGCCGGTGATCCGGCGGCTGCGCTCGCCCAAATACGCCGGCGTGCTCGAATACGGCAGCCGGCCGGGCGACGCCTATCTGCTGTACCGGGCGATGTTCATGCCGTGGGAGCTGCCGCGCGTGCTCGACGCCGACCTGGTGCGCGAGGGCTGGCGCGAGCTCAAGGCGCTGGTGCGGCTCGAAGCCACCATCGATGGCCTGACGACGCCGCGCGCGATGATCTCGGCGCTCGAATCGTCGTGGTACATGCGAAGCCAGTTGCTGCGCGATTCGGACTGGGCCGGCATGGCGCATTCACTTGAAATTCGCGTGCCGCTAGTTGATGCCGAGCTGCTGCGTCGGGTCGCGCCGCTGATCACCGGCCCGCTTCCGGCCGACAAGCGCAACATGGCGGCAGCACCGAGGACTCCATTGCCGGATTCGGTCCTCGACCGGCCCAAGACCGGGTTCCTGGTCCCGGTGCGCGATTGGCTGGCGGCCGACGCGGGCGTGACCGAACGGGGCCTGCGCGGCTGGGCCCGCATGGTCTACGGCGCCCACGCCGGCACCGACCTGCTGGTTTAGCAGGCTAGTGCCAGCGGATCTCGGACGCCAGCACGGCGCCACGCGAAGCCATGAAGTAGAGCCCGAGATGATGGGCCAGCGCCTGGGGATGCGATGCCGTCTCCGTCAGGTCGAGCGACAGCGCCACCTCGCGCGGCAGGTCGTAGGTCGCGCAGCCCGGCTCGTAGACCACGATGTCGGCAAGCGTCGGCATCAGGCCGTGATTGCGCGCCGACAGCATGGTCAGCACGAAGTCCATCACGCAGATGTCGGTGCAGATGCCGACCGCGAGCACGGTCTCGACGGCATTGTCGTTGACCCAGTCGACGATGCGGTTCCGCCCGCTCGCCGGATCGATCGAGCCGACGAAACCGTTGATGCAGTCCTTGCGGATCAACGTCGCCTGGCGGCAGTCGTCGAGCCATTCGAGCACCGGTACCATGTTCTCCTGGCCGGTGCCGATCTCGCAATGGGGCGGATAGGGCGGCTCCGGCTTGCCCGGCACGTGGCTGTCGAGGAACGCCGCGATCGGCAGGTCGCGCTCGGCGAACGACCGCGCCAAGCGGTCGGTCTCGGCGATCATGCGGTCGACCTGGTCGTTGGGCGCGGCGGGCGCCAGCGGCCCCATGCCGACGGTAGCAAAACCGTTGATCTCATCGACGATGACGAGGCCGGTGTGTGCGCTTGCGCTGTCGAACGGCGTCACGGCCACCGGCATCTGCGTTCGCAAATGCTCGAGCATCGGATCAGGGGTTTCGGTCGCGCTCATGGGCTCATCCCTCCCGTTCGCCCGGCCGGCCGGGACCTCAGAACTCCGGCACTGCCACGTTGGATGACCGCAGCTCGGCGGCCAACGCCGCCTTGAGACGGTCGAGACCGGCCTGATCGGCGGCTTCGCAGCGCGCCACCAGGGCGTTCTGGGTGTTGGAGGCGCGCAGCAGCCACCAGCCGTCGGCGGTGCGGACGCGGACGCCGTCGATGTCGTTGATCTCGGCGCCGGCGGCGCGCAGACGGTCGCGCACCTCGGCCACGACCTCGAACTTGCGCGTGTCGTCGCAGGTGAAGCGCAGCTCCGGCGTATTGACCGGCTGGGGCAGCCGGTCGCGGATCTCGGTGATGGTGAGATCGGAGCGAGCGAGGAAGCCGAGCAGGCGGACCGCGGCGTAGAGCGCGTCGTCGTAGCCGTAGTAGCGGTCGGCGAAGAAGATGTGACCGCTCATCTCGCCGGCCAGGGGCGCGCCCGATTCGGCCATCCGGGTCTTGATCAGCGAATGCCCGGTGCGCCACATCAGCGGCTTGCCGCCGAGACGCGCGATCTCGTCGAACAACGTCTGGCTTGCCTTGACGTCGGCGATGATCTCGGCGCCCGGCATGTCGGCGAGCACGTCCTCGGCCAGCAGGATCATCAGCTGGTCGCCCCACAGGATCCGGCCCTTGGCGTCGACCACGCCGATGCGATCGCCGTCGCCGTCGAATGCGATGCCGAGATCGCACTCCTCGGCCGCCACCGTATCCTGGAGCTGGGCCAGGTTCTCGGGCACGGTCGGATCGGGGTGGTGGGCGGGAAACATGCCGTCGATGCGTTCGTTGATCAGCCGATGCCGCCCGGGAAGGCGGCGGCACAACATCTCCATCGCCTCGCCGGCCGAGCCGTTGCCGGCGTCCCAGGCAACGTGAAGCTCGCGGCCGCCGCGATAGTCGGCGGCGATCCGGTCGACGTAGTCGTCCAGCATCGGGCTCGATTCCGCCGATCCCTTGCCGCTAACGAAATCGCCCGCGGCGGCGATCGCGCCGAGGTCCTGGATGTCGTCGCCGAAGAACGCGGCGGACGAGGTCAGCATCTTGAACCCGTTGTATTCGGGCGGGTTGTGCGAGCCCGAGACCATGATGCCGCCGTCGGCGCCGGTGGTCTTGACCGCGAAATAGAGCATTGGCGTCGGGCCGAGCCCGACCCGCACCGCGTGAAGCCCGCATTCGACGAGACCGTCGACCACGGCGGCCTCGATGTCGGGCGAGCTCAGCCGGCCGTCATAGCCGACGCAGACGCACGAGCCGCCGGCGCGGACGATCCGCGTGCCGAACGCCCGGCCGATGGCGTGGGCGTCGTCGATCGACAGCGTCTCGCCGACGATGCCTCTGATGTCGTACTCGCGCAGGATCGTCGGATCGATGCGATGCGCCGCGAGGGTCGCCGTGGTCATGTCAGGCTGCTCCGTTCACGGCCGGCCGGCCGATGCTGTGGTAGTCGAATCCGGCCTTCTCCATCTCGTCGGGCTGGTAGACGTTGCGCAGATCGACCAGCACCGGTTGGCTGAGAAGCGCCTTGACCCGGTCGAGGTCGAGCGCCCGGAACTCGTTCCATTCGGTGACCAGGGCGAGGCAATCGGCGCCCTCCATGGTGGAATAGGCATCGTCGCACCATTCCACGCCATCGAGCAGCTCCTTGGCCTCGGGCATGCCTTGCGGATCGAAGGCACGGACGGTGGCGCCGCCCTTGCGGAGGCCCGGCACGATTTCGAGGCTCGGGCTGTCGCGCATGTCGTCGGTATTGGGTTTGAAGGTCAGGCCCAGAACGGCGATGGTCTTGCCCTTGATCGAGCCGCCGCAAGCGTTGGCGATCTTGTCGACCATGCGCTCCTTGCGGGCATCGTTGACCGCGACCACGGTCTCGACGATGCGGATCGGTGCGCCGACCTGCTTCGCCGTCTGCACCAGCGCCAGTGTGTCCTTGGGGAAGCACGAACCGCCATAGCCCGGGCCGGCGTGCAGGAACTTGCCGCCGATGCGCCCGTCGAGGCCGATGCCGCGGGCGATGTCCTGGACGTTGGCGCCGACCTTCTCGCACAAATCGGCGATCTCGTTGATGAACGTGATCTTGGTCGCGAGGAAGGTGTTGGCGGCGTACTTGATCAGCTCGGCCGATTCCAGCGAGGTGACGACGGCCGGCGTCTCGCGCAGGTAGAGCGGGCGATAGAGCGACGTCACCACATCGGCGGCGTGGGGATCGTCGGTGCCGATCACCACCCGGTCGGGACGCATGAAGTCCTCGATCGCCGAGCCTTCGCGCAGGAACTCCGGGTTGGATGCCACGGCGAACGAGGCGCTCGGGTTGACGCGGCGGATGATCGAGGCGACCTCGCGCCCGGTGCCGACCGGCACGGTCGATTTGGTCACCACCACCGTGTAGCCGTCGTCGAGGTTTTGGCCGATCTGTTCGGCCGCGGTGTAGACATATGTAAGATCGGCGTGGCCGTCGCCGCGCCGGCTCGGCGTGCCGACGGCGATGAACACGGCATCCGAGTCCCGGACGGCGGCGCCGAGATCGGTCGTGAACGTCAGCCTGCCGGCGGCGGTGTTAGACGCGACAAGGGCGTCGAGACCGGGCTCGAAAATCGGGATCTCGCCGTTGCGCAACCGTTCGATCTTGGCCTCGTCGGTATCGACGCAGACCACCTCGACGCCGAACTCCGAGAAGCAGGCGCCGGAGACCAGCCCCACATACCCGACGCCGACCATTCCAATTCGCATCTCTCACTCCACGATGTTGGAGATAACGCCTAGAAATCGCGCCCGCGTGGTTAAGATCGGGTTAAGCGTAGTCGCCGAGAAACTCTCGCACCTGATCCGCTAGGTCGTCGCGCGCCAGCGCGAACGCCAGATTGGCCTCCAGGAAGCCCGCCTTGTCGCCGCAGTCGAAGCGCCGCCCTTCGAAGCGCAGCCCATGGAACGGCGTCGGGCCGATCAGCCGGGCCATCGCGTCGGTAAGCTGGATCTCGTTGCCGGCGCCCGGCTCCTGCCGGTCGAGCTCGGCGAACACGTCGGGCAGCAGGACGTAGCGGCCGATGATGCTGAGCGTCGACGGCGCGTCCTCGGGCGCGGGCTTCTCGACCAATCCCTTGATCTCGGCCAGCGTGCCGTCGTCGTTGGCGACGTCCAGGATGCCGTACCGGTTGGTATGCTCGCGCGGCACGTCCATGACCGCGACCACGTTGCCGCCGGTCCGCGAATAGACGTCGACCAGCTGCTTCAGGCACGGCGTTTGGGCCATCACCAGATCGTCCGCCAGCAGGACGGCGAACGGCTCGTCACCGACCAGCTCGCGCGCGCACCACACGGCGTGGCCGAGCCCGAGCGCGGTCTGCTGGCGCGTATATGCGATGCCGCCGGGCACCTGGATCGGGTTGGTCACGGCCTTCAGCTCGGCCGTCTTGCCGCGCTCGGCCAGGGTGTGCTCGAGCTCGAAGCTGTGGTCGAAATGGTCCTCGATCGCCGATTTTCCGCGCCCGGTGACGAAGATGATCTCCTCGATCCCAGCGGCCAGCGCCTCGTCCACGGCATACTGAATCAGCGGCGTATCGACGACCGGCAGCATCTCCTTCGGCATCGACTTGGTCGCCGGCAGGAATCGCGTGCCGAGTCCTCCGACCGGAAAGACCGCCTTACGTACTTTTGCCGTCACGTGCGCGCCTCATGGTTGGGGATCGCGGAATTCGGCCCCGGGACCGGCCCATGGCCACGGGCGGCGCTGTTGTGCCACAGCGAGACTGCTTGGGCAAGGCGCACATCGGCGGGATCGTGGTTCGGGCATCCAGGGAAGCCGGGGAACACCCATTAAGCAATGGTTCAGGCCGAGGTCATAGGTTCGACATCCACTGGCGAACATAGACCGGCAAATGATGAATAAGAGTAAACCGGCGCGCGGTTTGCCCGACGGCATCACCCCAGCCGGTGCTGGCCACGAAAAGGGTTACGAGCTGAGATGAACGAACCAGAGAACGTAGCCGTAATCGATCGACCAGGCGGTCGATCGGATGCCCGGGCCGGTCATGACCAGCCGGCAGCGCAAGCCAGCGGCGATACTTCGAGGCCGATAGCCAGCGCGCCTCCGTCGACCGCCGGGCATGCTCTGGAAATTCGATCCTCGACGATCCTGAAGGTTCTTGCGTGCTGCATTCTCGCCGTCGTCGCCCTTCACTTGCTGGCCATGGTGCTCTCGTTCGGGTTCGGGCTCAATCATCTCAAGGGATTGATCCCGATGTTCAACTTCGAGGACGAGAAGAACGTGCCGACGTATTTTTCGTCCATGCAGCTGCTTTTCG